>OCTA010000114.1_pt1 | contig 75346 bp, 62 predicted proteins | sample 1538991 | NCBI WGS metagenome assembly OCTA01 (sample SAMEA3539302, study PRJEB22396) | soil metagenome | biome: tundra; feature: field; material: soil | place: USA | collected 2010-05 | depth 0.15 m
TATTTATAGAAGTAGTACACAATATTATAAGATTACAATATCGAAATTCATCTCCGCTGCAAGCTGACGGAGTATTCTTTCAAAGCAAATAAATCATGGAACTACATCCGATTACAAAAGCAATCCGCATTCAAACAGAGCGTACTAATGAAATGGAACATGCCACTCCATTATTTCTTACAAGTAGTTTTTGTTTTGATAATGCAGAAGAAATGAGGGCTGCATTTGCTGACGAGACAGATGATAATATTTATAGCCGTTTCAGCAACCCCGGGGTAAAAGAATTTGTTGATAAGATGGTCGCCCTTGAAGGTGCAGAGGCAGGAGTGGCTACCTCCACCGGCATGAGTGCTGTGTTTGCAAGCTTTATGGCGCTGTTGAAAAACGGAGATCATCTCATTTCCTGCGAGGCTGTTTTTGGAAGCACGCATAATCTCCTGAAAAAATATTTGCCTGCTTACGGGATTGAGTGCACCTGTGTAAGCGCTGAAAACCCTGAAGAATGGGAAGCTGAAATAAGGCCAAATACAAAAATGATTTACCTGGAAACACCTACCAATCCGGGTCTTGAAATCATTGACCTGGAATTTGTTTCCAAAATGGCAAAAAAGCACCAGCTTATTCTGAATGTTGATAACTGCTTCGCCACACCTTTAATCCAAAGGCCCATAGATTTTGGCGCAGACCTCGTTTTACATTCAGCAACCAAATGGATAGATGGACAGGGAAGGGTATTGGGCGGTGTAATCGTAGGCGACAAAAAATTAATCAATACTATATATTTGTTTTGCAGAAACACAGGCCCTTCACTTTCTCCTTTTAATGCATGGGTTTTGAGTAAAAGTCTGGAAACTTTAGACGTTCGTATGGAGCGACATGCAAAAAATGCTTTGCAGATAGCCAAAGCCCTGGAAAATCATCCAAAAATATTATGGCTTAAATATCCCTACCTGAAAAGTCACCCGCAATACAATATTGCCACTAAACAAATGAAAAATGGCGGCGGAATTTTGTGCTTTGAACTGAAAGGTGGATTGGAAAGCGGAAAAAAATTTTTAAACAACCTCGAATTGCTTTCCCTTACAGCCAACCTGGGAGATTCAAGAAGCATAGCCTCTCATCCGGCAAGCACTACTCATGGAAAACTTACAGAAGAAGAAAGGATGAAAGTGAATATTACGCCCGGGCTTATACGCATTTCAGTAGGTTTGGAATATGCAGATGATATTTTAAATGATATTTTGCAGGCACTGGAGAAATGTTGATGAAGGATGACTGTTAAGATTCATTCCCGAAATAGTAACCTGGGCTTACTTCGTAAAAATTTACCTTTTTGAGGGGACATTGGGGGCCAGAACCTTCCTGATTCGAAGCAGATGTAAAATCCAGGCCCCATTTTTAAAGAAAAACGGGACCTTGAATTTCACGGGTGTTTGAGATCCAGTCAGTAATCTTAATATAATCAATGCCCTCTCCCCCATCCAAACCAGTCGTTCCCGTTTGCAAAAAGCATCAGGGCGAGGAGAATAACCATTCCGGCGATCTGGGCATATTCTAAAAATTTATCACTTGGCTTGCGGCCCGTAATCATTTCCAACAAAGTAAACAAAACGTGCCCGCCATCCAAAGCTGGTATCGGAAGCAAGTTCATGAATGCCAATATTACAGAAAAGAATGCAGTAATATTCCAGAAGGCTTCCCAGTTCCATCCTGAACTCGGGAAAATAGATGCCATGGTTTTAAAACCACCAAGACCTTTATACGCCCCGGTTTGCGGATTTAATATCTGTTTAAATTGCTGGATATAACTATCAAGCTTGTCCCCCGCTTTTTGCACTCCTGCGGGAAATGAAGCAAGAAACCCGTATTTTTTTGTTTCTAACTTCAAGATTCCAAGACTATCAGCTTGCTCTCCGCTTATAACATAAAAACCTATTTTGCCTGCTGTGTCTATCAAAGTCTTCAGTTGCCTGGGTTTTCCTTCACTAATTACTGTAAGTGTTAAACTGTCTCCTTTTTTATTTTGTAATAGCGGGCCCACCTGATCAAAAAATTGCACCGGCGTTGAATCAACAGCAACGATCCTGTCAAACAACTGAAGACCCGCACGCTTGGCATTTCCGGATGTGCTGTCTTCAAATGATCCGATTATAACCGGTATTCGCGGCATTACCAAAGTATTTCGTTTCCCTTTTTTTTCTACTAATTGTTCGATCAAATTTGGTGGTAAAGTAATAGTTTGTTCCTGGCCATCTCTAGAGACTGTAATCTGTTTTCCTAGGATAATTTTTGCCGGCAGATCATCAAAATAATTCACGGGTTCGCCATTTACCGCTAAAATTTTATCTCCGTTCCGAAGCCCGATATCATGCATCAGGCTATCCGTTATCCAAATCCCGTCTTTTACATTGGCCATAGGCAATTTTGTATCGCCCCATTTAAATAAGATCATTGCGTAAATAAAGAAAGCAAGCAGCACATTCATGGTAACACCACCGAGCATGATGATGAGCCTTTGCCAGGCTGGCTTACTCCTGAATTCCCAGGGCTGTGGCAGTTGCTTCAGTTGTTCCTTGTCCATACTTTCATCCACCATACCTGCAATCTTTACATAACCTCCGAGTGGAAGCCATCCTATCCCATATTCTGTTTCGCCCACTTTTTTCTTAAACAAGGAAAACCAGGGATCGAAAAATAAATAAAATTTTTCAACGCGGCATTTAAACCATTTTGCAGTAATATAATGTCCGAACTCATGAACAATAACAAGAATTGACAGCGAGAAAATAAGATATGCGGCCTGTAAGCCTACGTGCGGCCAGCTTATTGCTAATAATAACGTCATAGATTGATTAATGTACCAGGTACATTTTTGGGATTTTTATTTTAATTTTCAAAAAACACATTTTTCCATCTTTACTTCACGGGAAATTGGGAAACGGATCCTCACAAATTTATCAATGTGGCCGCGAAATTACGGGCCTCGCCGTCACTTTCAAAATATTCATTAAGATTTGGCTTTTCTATATATTCTATTTTTTCCATAGTTTTCTCCACAACAAGAGTCATGTCAAGAAAGCCAATGCGATTATTCAGGAAAGCCCATACCGCAATTTCATTGGCTGCATTAAGAACACATGGGAGGTTTCCCCCTTTTTCCAAAGCACTTTTGGCAAGAGCCAGGTTTCGAAAGGTCTTAATATCAGGTTCTTCGAAACCTAAATTGCCAATTTTTCTAAAATCAGCCCTTGGGTTATTATTAGCAATCCGGTTAGGAAAAGTAAGCGCATATTGAATGGGTAATTTCATATCCGGTAATCCTAATTGAGCCTTAATACTTCCGTCCTCAAACTGAACCATACTGTGGATAATACTTTGCGGGTGAATAATTACCTGTATCTGCCCGGGTGAAAGATTGAAAAGCCATTTAGCCTCAATCATCTCAAGGCCCTTATTCATTAATGTAGCAGAATCGATCGTTATTTTAGCACCCATATTCCAGTTGGGATGCTGTAAGGCATGGTGCCGTTTTACATTCACCAGAAAATTTGGTTTCTTCCCGAGGAATGGGCCGCCGCTGGCTGTTAAAATAACTTTTTCAATTTTATTCCTTGTTTCACCTACAAGGCATTGAAATATGGCGGAATGTTCACTATCAACAGGAATTACGGGAACTCTTTTTTCCAGGGCCATTTGCATCACAATATCTCCTGCCACAACCAGTGTTTCTTTGTTTGCAAGCGCGACGGGTTTCCCTTTTCCTATCGCTTTTAATGTTGGGGATAAACCTGCAAATCCAACAATCGCTGCCAGCATCATATCATAGGTATCAAAATCTGCCACTTCCTCCAGTGCTGCAGATCCGGAAAAGACCTTAATATCATGTGATACAAGCGCATTTTTTACAGTACTATATTTAGTTTCATCCACGATCACCACAGCGTTGGGTTGATGCAGCAGCGCTTGCTCAATTAATAATTTATCATTGGTTTGTGCAGTTAAGATCTCAACTTCAAACATATCCTGATTAGAACTGATAACTTCCAATGTCTGAACCCCGATCGAGCCGGTAGAACCAAAAACAGCAATTCGCTTTTTATGTTTTTCTGCCATAATCTTTTAATACCTCAAACATTAATCGAATTGTACTCTATTAATCAATTAAACAATTTCAACACCATGCAAGCAGCAATTTACTTCAATAATTTTTGTAATGCATCATTCACTTTTGTAAAATTGAAACGGCTAATAATGTTACCCATTACCGCATTAATAGCCTTATTCTGCAGGTTGCCGATAGAACCAAGATGCGTATGTTGTATTTGAGGATTGTATTTGAAATTATTTTTTCCGATATCAGCTGCAATTTTTTGATAGGCATCCCTGAGTGGCATACCTTCCAAAACCAATTTATTCATCTCATCCACGCTAAATAGATATTTATATTTTTCATCTTTGAGAATATCCTTTTCCACCTTAATATTCTTAATCATCAATGAAGCCATAGTAATACAATTGCGCAGGTTCTTAAAAGCAGGGATGATGTTTTCTTTAAGTAATTGAAAATCGCGGTGATACCCTGAAGGGAGGTTGGCTGAAATCATCATGATCTCATTGGGCAACGCCTGGATTCGGTTGCATTGGGCACGAATGAGTTCAAAGACGTCAGGATTTTTTTTATGCGGCATAATGCTGCTGCCGGTAGTGAGTTCATCGGGAAATGAAATAAATCCAAAATTTTGATTCAGATATAAGCAGGCATCCATACTCATGCGTGCCAATGTAGCCGAAATGTTGGCAAGTGACTGTGCAACGATACGTTCTGTTTTGCCCCTGCCCATCTGAGCATAAACCACATTGTAATTGAGGTCATCAAATCCGAGGAGCTTAGTGGTCAATGCCCTGTCTACCGGGAATGATGAGCCGTAACCTGCAGCCGAGCCAAGAGGGTTTTTATTGACTATTTCCCAGGCAGCATGCAAGGTAATCAAATCATCCGTCAGGCTTTCCGCATAAGCGCCAAACCAAAGGCCGAAAGAAGAAGGCATAGCCAGTTGCAAATGAGTATACCCGGGGTAAAGCAAATGTTTATACTTTTCACTTTGCCATAATAAAAGACGGAAAAACCCTTTTACATCAATGACCAATTGTTCAATTTCATAACGCAGATACAGCTTTAAGTCAACCAATACCTGGTCGTTCCTTGACCGGGCACTATGGATCTTTTTTCCGGTATCTCCGTATTTTTTGGTTAAAAGGATTTCTATTTGTGAATGGATGTCTTCCACTCCAGGGTCAAGTTTAAACTTACCGGTTTGAATTTCTTTGTAAATTTCTTTCAAGCCAAGTTGTAATTCTTTTAGTTCTTTTGAATTAAGTAAATGAATCTTTCCCAGCATCTGAATATGTGCCAACGAACCGAGTACATCAAACGGAGCAAGGTGCAAATCCAGTTCCCTGTCTTTACCTACTGTGAAACTTTCTACTTCCTTTGAAGATTCTATATTTTTTTGCCAGAGTTTTTTCATTCCTGATTTAGGTTTTCTGAATTTCTATACCGCAAGCGAGATTCAGGAGCATTTGTATGTAAAGTTGAATGCCTTCTTTTATTTCATCAAGAAAAATAAATTCGTCAGCCATGTGGCTCCGGGCTGAATCACCAGGCCCCATTTTGAGCGCAGGAAAATCCATAAGCGCCCGGTCAGAACATGTTGGTGATCCGTAAGTATCAATACCCATCATTTTTCCTGCCATCACCAGCGGATGGCTTTCCTCAATAAAAGAAGGCCTGAGTCTTGTACTTCTCAGCACTACTTCGCTCAACACATTTTTCCTGATTTCCGCAATAACCTCTTCAAAGGAATAACACTCATTTACCCTGATGTCCACTACAAATCTGCATTCGGAAGGTACAATATTATGTGCTTTATTTTGCGTATTTACAGAAGTAGCCGCCATATGCACCGGGCCCAGAAAGGATGAAGATTTTGGAAATTGATAATTACTGAACCACTCAATATCTTTCATCGCCTTATAAACTGCATTTGTGCCTTCATTCCTGGCTGCATGACCCGCAACACCATGCGCAACACAATCTATAACGAGTAACCCTTTTTCGGCGATGGCCATTTTCATGAGCGTAGGTTCACCTACGATACCACAATCAATCTTCGGAAGGTGCGGAAGCAGAATTTCTATTCCGTCATGTCCTGATATCTCTTCTTCCGCTGTTGCCGCCAAAAGCAGGTTGAACGGAAGATTTTCTGAATCATAAAAATAGAAGAACAATGCAATGAGGGAAACAAGCGGTCCACCGGCATCATTACTGCCAAGTCCAAAAAGTTTTCCGTCTTTTTCAATGGCTTCAAAGGGAGGCAAGGTATATCCGGGATTAGGCTTTACCGTATCATGATGTGAATTCAGTAAAACAGTAAATTTATTGTTATTATAATGCCTGTTCACGGCCCACACATTATTCAGATACCTGTTTGCAAGAATATTTTTTTTATTGAAAAATTCTTCAATCGCATCAGCGGTCTTTTCTTCTTCTTTGCTGAATGAAGCGATCCTGATCAATTGCTTCAATAATGTACACCCCTCTTCAAACAATGCTTTTACCTTTTCCTCGTCTATCGCCGCCGGTTTGTTCATGCTGATTTTAATAATTTAATTATTGCTACAGGCATATTTTGGTGCCGCCTTCTCCATTTACTAACTGAAGCACGTTATCAGAATTCCCGATAACTACAGATTGAACGCCATTTCTAACGGCATCCATTGCATTATCAATTTTGGGAATTATTCCTGCAAAAAGCTTTTTATTTTCTTTAAGTTGAGCATAAGTATTCATATCCAAGGTAGCCAACGTGCTGCCTTCATCATTTGCATCACCCAATACGCCCTTTCTTTCAAAGCAATAAATAAGATTCACCTCGTAAGTACCTGCTAAAGCCATTGCCAAAACAGCGGCTATAGTATCAGCATTGGTATTTAGCATATGGCCTGCTTGATCATGGGTAAGAGGTGCAACCACAGGCTCCAGTTGATTCTCCAAAAGCATTCGCCAAACAGCAGGATCAATACTCTCTTTATTGATATCCCCTGCCCATCCGTAATCAATAGATCCTACGGATCTTTTTATTGCAGGCAACGCATTTGCATCTGCCCCCGAAATGCCGATTGCATTGCAATGAAGGGCCTGCAATACCGCAACAATCTTTTTATTGACCAGCCCGCCATATACCATAGTTACCAGGTCAATGGTTGCATCATCTGTAATTCTCCGGCCATCAATATAATGAGAAACTATGCCAAGCTTATCACCTATCGATGTAGCAATTTTTCCGCCTCCGTGAACCAATATTTTTTTATGACCTATGGATGCAAACTTTTCAAGAAAGGCATACAGGCTTTTTTCATTATCGATAACATTGCCGCCGATTTTAACCAGGTATAATATTTCCCTTTCGTGATGCTTACCTAAGGGGGAAAAACTTAAATTTTTACTACTCATGAAAGGCCATTTAATAGTTCCGATAGAACCGCCTGTGCCGCCCATACCCTATTCGCTGCCTGCTCTGTTACGATACTGTTAGGTCCATCAAGAACTTCATCACTCAGTTCCACATTTCTTCTCACCGGCAGGCAGTGCATAATTTTTGCATTATTGGTAACACGCAACTTCTCTTTGGTAAGCATCCATTCTTTACCGTTATTTTCTATTTTGCCATAGTCTGAAAACCGGCTCCAGTTTTTGACATATACAAAATCAGCTTCTGACAATGCCTGTTCCTGGTTATGGGTTACGGTTGCATTTTTTGCAAATCCCGGATCAAGTTCAAAACCTTCAGGATGGGTTATCACAAAATCAGTTTCATTCCATGTATTCATCCATTCGCAAAAACTGTTTGCGACACATTGCGGCAAAGGTTTTACATGAGGTGCCCAGGTAAGAATAACTTTTGCTCTTTTTCTGTTTTTTAGAGGTAGATGGTTACTTATTGTTATTATATCTGTAAGACTTTGCAGCGGATGCACCGTTGCACTCTCCAGGCTAACTACCGGAATCCCGGAATATTTTACAAACTGGTTCATAACAAATTCCGAATAATCTTCGTCCCTGCTTTTCAGGGAAGGGAATGTACGGATACCCAGAACATCGAAATAGCGACCAAGTATAGGCGCTGCATCCTTCACATGTTCTACAGTGGTGCCATCCATTACCGCTCCTTCGGCAAATTCAAGCGACCATCCGTCCTGCGCTCCATTAAAAACTACCACCTCCATTCCAAGATTTTGGGCAGCGAGCTGGGTACTTAGTCTTGTACGCAGGCTGGGATTCAAAAATACCAGGCCCAACCGCCTGCCCTTTCCAAGGCCTTTTTTAAGAAGCGGGTTTGTCCTGAAATTGTTTGCAGATTTAATGAGAAATTTGATATTTACTGCATCTTTTACTGAAAGAAAGTTTTTCAATTTTTTCCTGTAATTAAGCGATAAAGATAGCTATAATAGATTTTCTTACGATACCTCCCTAACTGAATGTTTATCAGAAATAGACAAAATTTCTTCGTGCAGGGCGGATAAAAATTTATCGGCATCTTCTTTGGTTAATGCAAGTGAAGGCAGCAACCTGATTACATTGGGCTTAGCTTCCCCGGTAAAAATATGATGCTTTGACAAAAGATTTTTTTTCAAATCCTTTAAATTATCGGGTACATCAAAACCGATCATTAATCCTCTTCCACGAAGGTTTTTTAATTCAGTAATTTTTTGAATTTCTGAAAAGATATACTCCCCTGTTTTTCTGACATTTGCCATTAAATTTTCCTCTTCTATTACCTCAAGCACTGCGAGGGCCGCGGCACAAGCGAGATGGTTTCCGCCAAAGGTAGTGCCCAACAAAAAATGTTTTGGTTGTATGTGAGGAGCGATGGAGATACCGGCAACCGGGAAGCCATTTCCCATTCCTTTTGCCATTGTATAAATATCAGCATCCACCCCTGCAAAATCATGTGAATAAAATTTGCCGCTTCTCCCATAGCCGCATTGTACCGAATCTGCAATAAAAACAGATCCGTAATCTTCGCACAATTTCCTGATTAGTTGTAAAAAAGAAATAGAAGCAACATTGATGCCACCAACACCTTGTATTCCTTCAATAATTACTGCGCAAACATCATTACCTTCCTTATCAAAGTATTCAATCAAAGCATCTTCATCATTGAACGGGAGAAAAATAACATTCTCTGTAATATTTACCGGGGCTACGATGGAAGGATTATCAGTAGCGGCAACAGCAAGAGATGTACGCCCATGGAATGCTTTTGAAAACGAGATGATTTTTTTTCTCCCCGTATGAAAGGAAGCTAATTTTAAGGCATTTTCGTTGGCTTCCGCGCCGGAATTACACAGGAAAAGCTGGTAATCCTTTTTACCGGAAACTTCGCCCAGCTTATCAGCAAGTTTCTGCTGAATCGGAATCTTTACTGAATTGGAATAAAAGGCAATTTTCTCCAGTTGGTCTTCTATGCTCTGCACCCAATGAGGATGCGTGTGTCCGATACTGATAACGGCATGTCCACCATACATATCAAGATATTCATTTCCCTTATCGTCCCAAACATAAGAGCCCTTAGCTTTTACGATGTTGATATCATTTACAGGATAAACGTCAAAAAGTTTCATCTTGAAATGTTTTAAAAATAATTGGCTTTAAGTTTCAATCCTGAAGTTTCGTCAATACCGAACAAGAGATTCATATTTTGAACAGCCTGCCCGCTTGCCCCTTTCAATAAATTATCAATTATGGAATGTACTACAATAATATGTCCCGCTTTTTCCAGATGTATAAAACAATTATTGGTATTTACCACCTGCTTCAGAAAAATTGGATCGTGGCTCACCGAGACAAAAGGATGCCCTTCGTAAAAATTTTCAAAGAGCTGAAACATCCCCTTGAGAGATTCAGTGCATTTAAACTGGGATGTTATGAATATCCCCCTTGTAAAATCCCCGCGCCATGGAACAAAATGGACTGAAGCGCCAGCATTGGCAGCACCTGAATTTATTAGTTCGTTTATTTCATCGAGGTGCTGGTGGGTAAGCGATTTATATGCCTGCACATTATTTTCGCGCCATGAAAAATGCGATGTTTCCGATAAGGCCTGGCCTGCACCGGTAGACCCGGTAATCCCGGTAGTATAAACATCATCAAGCAACTCATTTTTTGCAAAAGGCAATAATCCAAGTTCGATGCAGGTGGCAAAACAGCCGGGGTTAGCAATATTTTCTGAAGATTTAATTAATTCCCTGTTTACTTCGGGAAGGCCATATACAAATTTCCTGTTCTTAATTTCTGCATTCTTCTTTAGCCTGAAGTCCTGCGAGAGAGAAATTATCTTTATCTTCAGCGGAATATCATTTTCTTCCAGGAATTTTCTCGATTCACCATGCCCCACACAAAGAAAAAGTACATCAATATCATGATGGTGCTCACCAGAAAATTTCAGTCCTGAGGCATTGACCAAATCCTGGTGAACTTTGTGTAAATGTTTTCCGGCATGACTTCTACTTTGTACGAACATTAACACTATCTCGGCATGATTTACAAGCAGGCGGAGAAGTTCCCCTCCGGTATAGCCCGCACCGCCTATAATCCCAACCCTGATTTTATTATTCATCAGCGGCTTTTTTAACAGCATGATAAATTGCAGTCTGGTTGCCGAATATTTTGCTAAAGCCTCTTACATCTTCACCCCTCCATCCGGTATTCATTTCTCCATACTTTCCAAATTTACTGCTCATCAAATCATATTGCGACTCTATACCCGTAACCTGGAAGCGATATGGCATTAATTGTACAAACACATCGCCTGTAACGTTCACTTGTGAAGATTCAAAAAATGCTTCAATATTCCTCATAACGGGATCGAGTATCTGCCCTTCGTGAAGCCAGTTGCCATAAAACTCAGCCAACTGGTTCTTGATATTCAGTTGCCATTTGGTGAGCACATGTTTTTCCAGCGCATGGTGTGCTTTAATTATTATTACGGGCGCCGCAGCTTCAAAGCCTACGCGGCCTTTTATTCCTATAATAGTATCGCCAATATGAATATCTCTTCCGATAGCATATGGCCCTGCGATCGATTGTAAAGATTCAATCGCCTCAACGGGATGAAAAAACGTCTTTTCGTTGATACCAAGCAGATTACCTTTTTCAAAATGCAACTTTACATGCTGCGGACTATGATTTGAAAGTTGCGTGGGCCATGCTTCCTCAGGAAGCATACCGTTAGAATGCAGCGTTTCTTTACCCCCGACACTTGTACCCCAAAGGCCTTTATTGATGGAATAAGCTGATTTTTCAAAGTTCATATTTACTCCTTTGGATTTGAGGTAATCAATTTCCTGTTGCCTTGATAGCTGCATATCCCTTATGGGAGTAATAATCTCCACCCCGGGAATCATAATGTGGAAGATCATATCAAACCTTACCTGGTCGTTACCCGCCCCCGTGCTGCCATGAGCCACTGCATCTGCATTTAATTTCTTCACATGCTCGGCAATATGTAACGCCTGCGAAAGTCTTTCCGCGCTTACACTTAGCGGGTAGGTATTATTTTTCAGGACATTTCCATAAACGAGGTATTTAATAATAGTGTCATAATAACTCTTCACCGCATCAACGGTCGTATGGGAGGCAACGCCAAGGGCCATTGCATGCTTTTCAATTTCTGCCAATTCCTTTTCTGAAAAGCCGCCGGTATTCACTGTAATGCTGTGCACTTCATCACCGGTGTCTACGGTAAAATATTTTACACAAAATGAAGTATCCAAACCTCCGCTAAATCCAAGCACTACCTTTTTACCCATTACTATTCCAATTTACAGGTTGAAAAAAATACTGAAAAACGACTTCTGCTTATCTCCTATTTTCCCTTTTAGGAATTTAATGAGCCTGCTTTGTTTGAGTCTCATGAATCTCTCATATTGCTTCGAGTGTTTTCTGAAATCGGCTGCAGTTTCCTCCGCCTTCGGATGGTCTGCAGGATCGTAAAGCATAGCGGTGCACATACAATTCTTACGTTCCTTGCTTATCAGGATATCGTAATTGACACAGCTTTTGCAACCTGCCCAGAAATTTTCATCATCGGTAAGTTCGGAATAGGTCACCGGCTCATAGCCGAGGTCGCTGTTGATCTTCATAACTGCGAGTCCTGTAGTAAGTCCAAATATTTTAGCCTTTGGATATCGTTCTCTTGAAAGATCGAAGATTCTTTTTTTGATTTGTTTGGCAACACCCGTTTTTCTGAATTTTGGCGCCACTATTAGGCCGCTGTTAGCTACAAAGCCTTCACTGCTCCATGCTTCAATGTAGCAAAAGCCCACCCATTGGTTATCTTCAGCAAGAGCAATGACTGCTTTACCCTCCTGCATTTTTTGTTGTATATATTCAATAGATCGTTTGGCAATACCGGTTCCCCTTACCTGCGCTGATGCAGTCATTTCATCAGTGATAGTCTGTGCGTAATGTAAATCCCCGGAATTTGCAACACGAACAATTATTTTTGATTGTTCCACTTTGCGTTTTTTAAAAATGAAAATTTAGTGAGTAAGTTGGGCTTTTTTCACTGATAGGGGCAGGGGCGATTTTAACTGCTCGGCCTATCAGCATCCAGGTCGGATGAAACAGCGAACGGGCATTCTTCCTGCAGCAGTTTTATTAGCTGATACAACAGAAGATTCTAAATTTTGATAACCTTTCACTTTTGCTTTATTAAGAGTTGATTGCAAATGTATATTTTTTTATTAATTAAGCGGAAAAACATTTTTAAGAATTTGTCATTCTTTCAGGTGCAGGTTTTCTCACCCACTCCATTAAATCATCAGCTATGCTGCGATCGTTACTGAGACGGGGCACTTTATTTTGTCCTCCCAGTTTTCCGACGCTCTTCATATAATTAATAAATCCATTCTTCTGCACAGGAAAAATCTTCAGAGGCTGCAGAATATTTCCTTTGATAAGATCATCATAATAAATATTTCTCTTTCTGAGGTTCTCGTCCAGTTCATGTGCAAAATGTTTTAGGTTTCGCGGAAGGTTTTCAAATTCAATAAACCATTCATGGCAGCTTTTCTGATCATCATTGGAAACTTCCGGAGCTACCGTAAATTCGGTTATATGAACCTTTTCAGCAGCTGCCGTTTCCAATAAGGCAGCTTCCACTTCTTCACCAATAACATGTTCCCCAAAGGCAGAAATAAAATGCTTTACCCTGCCGGTAACCACAATCCTGTATGGATTCAGTGAAGCAAATTTTACCGTATCCCCGAGGTTATATGCCCACAAGCCCGCATTGCTGCTGATGACCATCGCATAATTTTCACCTTTTTTCACATCCTTTAAAATTAGCCTCGTCGGGTTCTTATTAAAGATTTCTGAAGCTGGAATAAATTCAAAGAAAATTCCGCTGTCTGTATTGAGCAGCATGCTTTGTCTTTTGATATTATCCTGGAATGCAAAAAATCCTTCGCTGGCAGGATACAGTTCAATCGTATCAATCGGTTTCCCTATTGTTTCAAAAAGCCTTGCCTTATAGGGTTTAAAATTTACGCCGCCCTGAACCATCACACTGAAATCGGGAAAAATATCTTTTATCTTTTTCCCCGTCTTCTTTACCAGCGCATCAAAATACATTTGCACCCATGGCGGAATGCCGCTGATCAGTGTCATTTTTTCGTTCACGGTTTCCTCAACAATTTTGTCAAGCTTTTCTTCCCATTCATTGATGCAATTGGTTTCGAAAGATGGTAATTGGTTTGACCGCAGGTACCTTGGAATGTGATGATTTACGATTCCGCTCAGTCTTCCGGTTGGAATGCCTCCCACCCTTTCCAGTTCGGGTGTGCCACTCAGGAAGATCATCTTCCCATTTGAAAATTGGGTGTTGCCGCTCCGTACCATATAACAAAGCAAAGCATTCCTTGCAGTGTTTATATGATTATCAATAGAGTCCTTTGTAATAGGGATGTATTTAACACCGCTAGTGGTGCCACTCGTTTTAGCAAAATAAATGGGAACCCCTTTCCAAAGCACATTGTGTTTACCCTGTTTGATCTTTTCTATATATACCTTAAAATCCTCATAATCCCGTAACGGAACATTTGCTACAAAATCTTCATGGCTCTTTATTTTTTCAAAATGGTGTTCTTTGCCGAATTCAGTCTTTAACCCGGTCTTTATGAGTGATTGAAAGATTCGCTCCTGGTCTTCCGGAGCAGTCAGCATGGATTTGCGGATTTGTTTATATATATATATAGCGAAGGGCTTCGCTAAAATAGATTTGATCTTCATCTTCATTCTTCAGGCTAATCTTTGCAGCGCAAATTACATATAATTGATTAAAATAATACGCTAAATCAATCACAATAATTGCATTTCCCCTATTAAATACTTAAATACAAATTATGAAGCCGGAAATTGAAATGCCTACCGGGGATGAATATTTACCAGGCAAATTAATACTAAATAAAAGCAATTGATGAAGAAAAAAAAATGAGCGCCCCGTTTAAATCTTCTTAAGGGTCAAATCCCTATTTCCTTTGGTGTAATGATTATGGTTAGGTATTAATTTCGATTCATTAATAGGATCACCTTTTCTTTTGGCAGGCAATACATATTGCTAAATCTTAAAAACTCGGGTTTCAGTGCGAGATTGCCCATACACCCTGTCCATAATTTCTTATTTTTGTAAACTTATGCCAACCGTTAAGTCTGTTGCCCTACACACTTTAGGATGCAAACTCAATTACTCTGAAACATCAGCTATTGAAAGGCTGCTGGAAAAGGATGGTTTTATAAAGAAAGATTTTACTGAAGAGGCAGACGTGTATGTGATCAATACCTGCTCGGTAACAGAAAATGCGGATAAAGAATGCCGCCACCTTGTGAGAAGAATACAACGAAAAGCGCCGCAGGCTATGGTGGTCATTACCGGTTGTTATGCACAACTTAAACCAGCTGAAATTGCTGCCATAGATGGCGTAGATCTTGTATTAGGCGCTGCTGAAAAATTTAATATTACTTCACATCTAAGCCAGCTTACAAAAGGCGACAGCGCCAAAATATGCAGTTGCGATATTGAAGACCTAACCGGATTTCATTCATCCTTTTCACTCAAAAACCGTACAAGAACTTTTCTGAAAGTTCAGGACGGCTGCGACTATAATTGTTCCTTTTGCACCATACCAATGGCCCGCGGAAAGAGCAGGAGCAATTCTATTGAAAATGTATTAACCGAAATAGATCAAATTGCAGCAAGCGGTGTGAAAGAGATTGTGCTTACGGGAATAAATCTTGGTGATTTTGGGAAAGACGAAACCGGGTATAAAACGCCGGAAGATTTTTATAGTTTACTCCAGGCTATAGAAAAACATGAAGGCGTAGAGCGCTACCGCATTTCATCCATCGAGCCAAATCTCTTAACCGACAACATCCTAGAACTGGTAGCGGCCAGTAAAAAAATAATGCCGCACTTTCATATTCCTTTGCAAAGCGGAAGCAATAAAATTCTTGGCATGATGCGCAGGCGTTACAAAAAAGATTTGTATGCTGAGAAAATTGCCTTTATTAAAAGACTAATCGCGGATTGCTGCATAGGCGTGGACGTTATTACCGGCTTCCCGGGAGAAGCGGATGAAGATTTTGATGAAACGGTAAACTTCCTCAAAAGCCTCGATGTATCTTATCTTCATGTATTCACCTATTCCGAAAGAGATGGCACGCATGCCTTAACTATTGATCCTGCAGTTTCCATGGAAGTCCGCAATCGCCGGACGAAAATATTACGTAACTTATCCTACAAGAAATTGCAGGCATTTACGTTAAAGCACAGAGGCAAAACCAGGAAAGTGCTTTTTGAAGGACCAGATAAGATAGGTATGATGGAAGGCTATACAGATAATTATATTAAAATTTCTGTTCCGTTCAATAAAGAATGGAGCAAAAAAATTATTGATTGGAAAATACAATGAAAAATTTTTCAGTAAATATCAGATTTGACTTCCCGGACGACTTTATGAAATATGTTCCGGAACATCGCACCCTTATTAACATGCTTATTAATACCAATGTAATCGAAAGTTATGCGGTAAGCATGGAAACACGCCGCTCCTGGATAATTCTTAATGCTGAATCCAAAGAAGCCGTGGAACAAATACTCATAAAATCTCCATTATACAAATTCTGGACTTACGATATCGATGAATTGTTTGTGTACGACAGCCAGAATTTCCGCTTACCCAAGCTGGAGCTCAATTAGGCAGATAGAATTTTCTCAAGTTCATTCAGCAATGGCACCTGCGCCCGGTTAATTTTTTCTTTTGCCTCAGTAATTGAAAACCATTCTGCCTTATCCACTTCAGGAAATTTTTCAAACTTTCTGGAATGAGGCGGCCATTCCATTTTAAAAAGGTTTGAAACGTTATCACCTGCTTCAATATCTTTTTCAATCGCCCACGCATAAATAGTTTTCCCTGATTTCGTTTTTACGGGTTTTAATCGTATGAATTTGCCTGAAATACTCTTTCCGGTTTCCTCAAAAAATTCCCTTTTTGCAGCTTCAAGGGGCGCTTCGATTTCATCAAATTCGCCTTTCGGAATTGACCACGTTCCGCCATATTTGTTTTTCCATAAAGGCCCACCGGGGTGCACCAGGAAAACTTCCGGATGCCATGCAACTTTTCGAAATAATAACAAACCTGCACTTGACTTTCCAGGCATATCAAATTTTTTTTCCGGGCATCGGGAAAAATTTCAGGCCCGGTCATTTTAAAAAACACAAAAATGTAAAAAAAGCATCTTTCCTGTTAAATCCCTCATTCCTCAGTTGGCCGATATAATATTATAGTAAAAAGTTTGTTTATTTTTAGGTACAATTTAATCCTGACATAAAGTTATGCAGATCCGTTTCCTCTTATTAATATTCTTATTTGGCATCTTCAATTCCTGCAAAAAAAATGTAGATGCTCCGGCCCCGGCGCCGGCTGATTCTACTCAGTTAGCACAAACAGCGTTAGACTCAGCGCTTAAGGATGCACAAAGCTTTTATTTATGGTACAGCCAAATTCCATCCACATTCAATGCTCTAAGTTATTCCGACCCAAATACAGTTATGACAGCAACAAGGGCTTACAGTATCGAACCCGGTTTTGGAACTACCCCTGTTGACAGGTGGAGTTTCGGTGTTTTGCAAACGGACTGGAACCAGTTGAGCGGTGGTATTGGCACTGCTACCGGTACTGCAGCCACAGGCGACTTTGGCCTAAATGTATTCTTCCTGGTGGATGGCAACCTCAGAGTTAAGCTGGTTTATCCGCAATCGCCTGCAGGCGTTGCCGGAGTTCAGCGTGGATGGCAGGTTACCGCTATCAATGGAAGCACCAATATCACCATTGCCAATGCAACGTTTATTGTAAATGCTGTTTACTATAGCGCCAGTTCCGCATTTACTTTTTTAAAACCTGATGGAAGCACGGTAAATATGACTTTGAACGCTACCACCTACCCGGAGCCTCCAGTTTACCTGGATACTATATATAATTATGGCTCAAAAACAATCGGGTATATGGTAATCAATTCTTTTCTGGGAGATACATCACAAGTAGCAAGCGCCTTCCAGAATACGATCAACTATTTCAATTCTCAAAATGTAACTGACATAGTGGTTGATCTGCGGTATAACGGGGGAGGTTATGTTTCTACGCAGCAAAACCTCGCCAACTTTCTGGCTCCTGCTGCTGCCAATAATGCGCTGATGATGAAAGAGACCTTTAATGATAAGCACCAATCGTACAATTCTTCACTTTATTTTAAGAAGAAGGGTCCGCTAAATCCAAATCATATCCTATTTATCGTTTCTGAATTTACCGCCTCAGCCAGTGAATTATTGATCAATAACCTGAAGCCGTATATGACCGTAAAACTTATAGGCCCCGGCAATACTGATGGAAAGCCGGTAGGCTTTTTCCCTATTGCAGACAGAAACTGGTATGTTTTCCCCGTGTCTTTCAGGTCTACCAACAGCGCAGGCAATGGGGAATATTTCAATGGATTTACACCTGATGCCGTCGCAGCTGACGGGCTCACCAAAAACTGGGGCGAAGTTACAGAATCCTGCCTCGCAGAGGCCATTAAATATATAACTACCGGCACTTTCACTCCGCAGTCAGTTCAAAACTACAAGGAAGATCCGGCTGTACTTTCCGGAAACCATTTATTAGATCAGGCGAACTTTAAGGGTATGGTAGATCCAAGAGGCATTAAATGATCATTCTCCATAAAAATAAAAAGGTCTCAATAACTATTATTGAAACCCTTTATGGAATTACGTAAAGACACTCTTACTGAAAGTCTGCTTAATCAATTTACATTTTTGATTCCACCTTTACAATCCTGTATAAAATTCTTGCAGGAGGATTCAGTTGTATTTTAGTTAGTGAATCAAGACCTGCAGTTGGAAATTTTAGATTAGGGCTCCAGGTTGGCGTTAACGCTGATTTTAAATTTGAATAAAAGTCAATAGAAAAACAATTAAATTTCATATTGCCTCCTGTAGGGAGCAAGACAATGCCATTGCCCCATGCCTTCTGATCAACCTGGTTATTATCCATAGCCTTTTTTATGAATGGACCCCAGTTATTCTTCTCTATCGCATTGAAGGAAGCAGGGTCTGATGAATTGTGGTAATTCATCATTACATATTTATAATCTTTGTCAGGTACCACATTTCCAGCCTGTTCCCATCCATCGTTCATTATAAATACTTCACCGGTTGTGGTGCTAATAGAGTTCGTCTCCATTTTAGACATGGGTACGCCGGGGAAAAGTTTTGTTGGATCCCACACCTTGCTAAGGTCTGCATTGACATCAGGAAAAGAATTTACAAACATATAGTTTGATGCAGTAGCCATATCGGTACCGCCAACTTTTTCAAGCAGCGCCCAAAAGGTCATTTTTCCGTTATCTATAGCTTTGCGGGCTACTTTGCTCCAGTAGGTGGTTTCCCTTTTCACAAATTCATCAGCTTTGGCGGGATCCACATGCCGGTATTGGTAAGTGGTGATTTCCTGGGCCTTAATAGAATTGAAAGAACCAAGCATAATCGCAATGACAAAAATCCCGATTGGAAATCCTTTGAGATAAAATTGTTTTTTCATTTTTCTGAAGTTTTAATAATTAAGGTTAAAAAAATAATTAAAATGCATTTTTATAGATGCAGCAAACTTTCCTAGGGCTGAATTACAACGATGATTAAAATAGCCACGCGATTTTTAGCTGTCGAAAGAAGAATAATAATAAGGCACTTGAATTAAAGGGAAGAAGAATAACTATTCAATCAAAAGCAAATCGTAAGTGGAAGTTAATCATAAATTATACAACAAAAAAAATTAAACTAACAAAAACGTGGATTATAACGGTGGTAAAAAAAATTACCACAACAGAGGAAGGATTGCCTGTTGCGAAAAATGGAAGGAGGCGGCGAAGGATTTCCTTTAGCAGCCTGTGTTCTACCCAAAAAATCCTGAGAAAATATTTTTAGCAGATTCTTGAATTAAGTTGCCTTACTCCCGGGTCATTTCCCGTAGCGTATCGCAGGCTTTGCCATACTATTAAGAAAGATTGATAGAAAATAACCCCCACCGAGACAGGGGTTATCCTTGATTAAAATTCCACCACTTCACTTTAATTTTTAATGATAATTTAATCATAACAAGGATCCAATATATATTCGTTATTAATATTTCATCCTTTGTTACAATCGTGTAATCTTCAAAATGCCTAATCATCCCTGTAAAAAAGATTCAGCAATAAACATTCCAATCCAACACTACATATAAAATATTTTTACCGGGGATTCATTACGTAATAATCTGACCTTCGCCGGGGAAATACCATTTGCATCAATTACAATCATCTATTAAAAGAAGAAGCCCAGGCGCAATCCCATAAAGGCAGCGCTTCCATACCCTTCATATCGCAGGCTTACATCAAATCCCCCGAGCAGCAGGCCAATACCGGGGGCATACGTGAAGGAGTTTCCCGAAACATGCGCTATATTATTATTGTATCCTTTATAGTATGCTATAGTGTGAGTGTTGCCCAATTCCATAATTCCATAAAATTTATCCGTGAACTTATACCTGCCTCCCACTTTGAGCGGAATATTTAAAGTGGCTTTTGAACTGGCATTGAGGTTTCCTAAATTCTTTGGTGGCAGCGCGTCAAAGCCTGTCGTTAAGGTAACACCAAATGCTGGCGTTACTTTATACAGGAAACGTAAAGATAACCCTCCGCCAATAGAATAGGCGTTGCTTAAAGCTCCTACAGGCAGCGCCACATCAAGCCCGAGACCCACCTTAAATCTTTTCCCGATAATTTTTGATGAATCCTGTGCCTGCGTAGTGAAGGCCAGAAGAAAACATAATGCACTTAGAATTAATAATTGCTTTTTCATTTGTTTTAATTTTTTTGATAGTGTTTTTAAAAATTTGTCTTTTTTAGTTAACAAAATTCCACAGCTTTAGGAAAATGATATTTCCTGAAAGCCGGTTTAATGAACATGAAGCGCATTTTCCCAAGGAGGCAGTTTTCCCGGAAAAATCATAATTCTAAAGATAGGAAATACTATCTCAAAAATTCTATTTTTATTAATTCTTTGCAATACTCAATTTGTAGTACATTACTTTAAAATGCAATTCTTCTGATCATTTTATGAAACCTTTCCCATTTTTTTTGCTGGCAATTCTCTTTATTCATGCAGGGACAGCGGGTTGTCAAAATAGATCTTTGAACCAAATAAGGAGATGCCCTTCAAACACACTAAGCTTTGAAAACGGGCTGCTCAATAATGCCACCACTCATATAATAACAGATGTTTTTGGCTTCACATGGGTATCCACCAAAACAGGTCTTCAGCGGTTTAATGGATATAGCCTGGAAACAATAACCCCTGTGGCAAATAAGGACACTATTACCATCGATTACCCCGTATATTTTTTTGGATTAAAGAATGGCGCCATCTGGATCAGTTGCAAAGAAGGTATCCTGGAATACAGCCCGGAATCCAATTCATTTAGTTTGGTTATATCCTGTCATTGCCCAGCAAATTTCAATTACGCAATTATTCCGATAAAAGAAACCCAGCAGGGAATTTGGTGTATGCAGGAAAACGGGGGTATTGTTATTTATAACAGGAAAGGGATGTTGATAGAGCATGATTCATTAGTTGCTCCGGCGATTATCAATGAAATTATTATCTCACAACAATCTCAGAATACTAACAAGATTACCTCCGGCGATACCAATATCTTTATGTATAGCACTGTTGCCAAAAACATTTTAAGCATCAATACTAAACATAATAGTAAGATTTCCATTTATACAGGAAATTCAGTCGTATTCGGCCTTTCATGCAGCCATGATGAATTATACGTTCTTTCAGATTCCGCCATATCTGAGGTGGATGTTAATAGCGGGAAAAAATTAAAAAGCAGTAACGTAACCGGAATTTCAAAAGAAAAAATATCAGCAGGCAGCTTAGCAATTGTGGATGCCAATCAATTGCTTGTGAGTATTGACAGCCATTTATACGAGTTTGATAGCAACTGTGTTTACCATGCAGAAATAACTGATCTGAATAAAAATCCTATTGTAGCAACAGGATACATTTTTAAAATTTACCCCGATGCATTTCGCAGGATCTGGTTGCTGACCAATAATGATATAAAACGGATACAAAATACAGAGATACCCTTTGCCCATTTTATTTATCCCGGAGAAAAAAACAATTTTATCCGGGCGCTTTATCTGGATACAGAAAAAGAATATGTGATTGCCGGTTGTTTCAATGGAGGCATACAGCTTTACGATACGCTGGCGAACCCATTATGGAAACAATCGCTGAAAACAATTGACGTAAAAGATATCCTCGGAATAGAAAGACTAACTGCCGATGAATATTTAATAGTGACATTTAACAAGGGCTGGTACCTGCTCAAACTTTCCGCCCGGCAAATAACCCCTTTTAAAATGAGCACCGCTAACAACGCTATCATACAGCCAACTTACACGAACTTCGCAAATAATCTTAAACGCATAAATGACTCTGTAATCATTATTGCCACTGCCCGGAATGTTTTCCGCTGTATTTTTTATAAAACCAAATTAATATCAGCAAAGCCCTTATTAAGCTTTGAAAATTCTAATACAATCAATTGTTTTTTATATGAAACTGATAAAACATTATGGACAGGAACCAAATCGGGTTTGTTGTACCGGCTGGATGAAAAGGGTAAATTGAAAACCATTGCCATTCCCTATAATTATGGGGTCAGGACCATTGCCGAAGATGTAGACCACCATATTTGGGTTGGAACAGATAAGGGGTTATACATATATACCAGCAATGGTGCACTAATGAAAAATGTATCCCGGGAAACCGGTTTATTAAACGATTGTATTTATTCCATTTTGCCGGTAGCCAATACTTCTTCTGTTTTTGCAGGCACTAATATGGGGCTTTCGTACATTCCCCTCGAGGGTACTATAAAAAATTTCTCCAAAGAAATGGGCCTGCAGGAAAATGAGTTTAACACCGGCTCCTGTTTTCAATCACCGGGAGGCCGATTTTATTTCGGCGGAATCAACGGCATTACGGCATTCCGGCCCGGAGCGGTTTCCGCTGAACCGGGTGCAGTTATATTAAACATTACGCGGCTAATGGTGAATGATTCATTATTTAATTCTTCTGCGGGTACCTGGCAGGGTGATTCCATTCTATTAAATTACAAACAAAATCATTTGGGATTCGATTTCGCTGCTATGGGGCTTCTCAATGCAAATGCCTACGTTTATCAGTACCGGATGCGTAGCCTTGAAAATAAATGGCGGACAACCTATCATCCTAACGGCATAAATTACACGTTACAACCGGGTAATTATGTTCTTGAAATAAAATGTCACCCCATTTTTAATACAGAAGCCACTTTTTACAAAAGATTTTTTATAATCATCAGTCCTCCTTGGTGGCAGACCATATGGGTCAGAATAATAAGTATTTTATTGACAGTAGTGATTATAGCCTTTATAATTCAGCAGTACATTCATAGAAAATTTCAAAAAAGAATCCTGGCGCTGCAGATGCAGCAGGAAATCCAAAACGAGAGAGCGCGCATCAGCCGCGATTTGCATGATAATATGGGTGCTTACGCCACCGCCATAATAGCTAATGTGGACCAGATGTCAGAAAATAAAAAAATGGATGACCCGGTATTTAAAGAACTTCAAAACAATGCGCATGAAATAATGGACAACCTCCGGGATACCATATGGGCGCTCAACAAAGACAACATAACTATTGCAGGCCTCAGCGACCATTTCAAAACTTATTTGCAAAAAATAAGTTCTTCTTACCCGGATAAAAAATTTGATGTAAATGAATCTATTAAAAATGATTTGGTTCTTTCCCCGGCCCAGGGCCTTAATATTTTCAGAATTATGCAGGAGGCCTTTACCAATGCCCTGAAGCACAGTGATTGTAAAAAAGTAATCGTATCTATAAATGCGGACAAATCGTTTTTTATCAGGATCAGCGATGATGGAAAGGGAATTCAGGAAAACAGGATCCGCAGCGGAAACGGAATAAAAAATATGCGCATCAGGGCAAAAGAATCCGGATGTCTGTTGACGGTGAATTCAAAGGAAGCCCGCCCGGCCGGTGGGGGTAAAGGAACAGAAGTTAATCTTTCTTCAGAAAACATACTATAAATTAAGTATATATTTTAACGATCAAACGCAATTACTTTATATATCATAAGCAATATCAGTGCGCATGAAAATTAGAGTAGCCTTGGCAGAAGATAATGTGATAAACCGGAATACCTTCCATCAGAAGATGACATCTTTTGATGACCTGGAACTGGTATTTATGGCCGAAAACGGGCATGAGTGTATCGATCAGTTAAGAGGCTTGCCACTTATAAAACACCCGGAGCTTATCTTCGTAGATCTTGAAATGCCCGAATTAAACGGCATACAAACCATCCAGATCATCAAAGCCCTTTACCCACATATCAAATCCATCGTGCTGACTGTGTTTAATGATGATGAAAAAATTTTCGAGGCGATAAAATCCGGTGCCAGCGGATATTTACTAAAAGATGAAAGCGCCATCGGACTGCATAATGCCATCACAGGATGCCTTCAGCAGGATGGCGCTCCCATGAGCCCTGCGATAGCACGTAAGGCTTTCGATCTGTTAAGCAAGGCTACCATGCCTGTTGCGGACAGCATTAAAAATAAAAATCAAATTCCTTCGCTTCTTTCTGAGCGGGAAAAAGAAATTCTCGAAATGACTATCCATGGACTGGATGCCAAGCGCATAGCAGAAAATTTATCCATCAGCACCTTAACCGTAAGAAAACACATATCAAATATTTATGAAAAATTGCAGGTTCATTCCAAAGCCCAGATTATTTCCCTGGCCAACCAATACAAGTGGTTTGAATAATAAATATCTGCCTTAAAATACTGTCTCACTCGTTCTTCAGTAAACTTTAAGGCATTCCATTTTTTCATTAAAGAAAATGCTATGCTTCCCTGTATTTCGCGACTTGAAATGTAATTAGCTTTAATCTTAAAACTACCCTGATCAGGGCGATGAGAATTGGAAAAGGTTGAATAATACAGTGCAGATTGAATATATAGTAACGGTAAGGCCTGGCCACAAGATCCTCACCAGTTTCAGCAGATAGCGTGCAGCTATCTTCATATACTCACAATTTTCCCTCAGCATATAACCGCCGCAGCTCTTTTTTATTAAATTTTCCAACGCTCGTTTTGGGTATCTCCTTTACAAACACGATTTTTTCAGGTAGCTGGTATTTTGCAAATGAAGGCAATAAAAAATTATTGAGTTCCTCATGCGTTACTAGTTCTTGCGGTTCATTTAAAACAATTACCGCCAGTGGCCTTTCTGTCCAATAGGGATCCGGGATCGCAATAACAGTAGCTTCCTTCACTTTAGGATGCGCCATAATGGCCACTTCGAGCGCTACACTGGATATCCATTCGCCGCCACTCTTTATCAGGTCTTTGGACCTGTCGGAAATTTGCAGGTATCCTTCAGCGTTAATGGTTCCAACATCACCGGTTTTAAACCAGCCGTCTTCACTAAAATTTTCCCGGCTGGAGGATTTAAAATAGGAATTAATGATCCACGGGCCTTTGACCTCAATTTCCCCGGAAGTAATGCCATCCCTTTGCGCAATGTCACAGTTATCAAGAACCGCTCTTATCTCAACGCCGGGAACCTGCTGTCCCTGCATGGCCCGTATTTTTATTTTTTCAGCAGCAGTAAGTGAATCATGCTGAGGTTGCAGCCTGCTTAACGTGCCTACCGGCGATGTTTCTGTCATACCCCAGGCATGCAGCACTTTTATACCAAATTCTTTTTCGTAATTTTCAATAAGGCTCGGTGGTGCGGAGGCTCCGCCTACCAGCACTTCTTTAAGAGGAAAAGCATTCCCGGGAGGGTTGCTTTTCAAAGAAGCATAAACGCCCAGCCATATGGTAGGCACACCGCTTGCTTTGTTCGCCTTTTCATTCTGAATAATATCAATAAAGGGTGCCGGCTGAAGATGACAGGAGGGCATGATCAATACGGCGCCAGTTAAAACAGCTGCAAACGGAATGCCCCATGCCATCACATGAAATTGTGGAACCCCCACCAGTATCCTGTCATTGAATGATAATGCCGCTGAGTTGGGAAGTGAAACCACCAGCGCATGCAGATAGGTAGACCGGTGTGAATATAAAACGCCCTTAGGCAAGCCCGTGGTGCCGCTGGTATAGCACATGCCGCAGGCATCGTTCTCATCAACCTCCACCCAGGGGGCATCATCAGGAGCTTCTGCAATCAGTTCTTCATAATCGATGGTGTTCTTCAACGCAGAGGTAAATCCTTTCGGGGCATTCAGGATAATAAAGGCTTCCACGGTGGGCAACAACGCAGCAATCGGCTCCAACAACGGCACGAGTGTGACATCTATAAAAATGTAGCGGTCTTCTGCATTGTTGATAATATATTCCGTTTGCGGCTGTGAAAGCCGGATATTAATAGTGTGGCAAACAGCGCGGCTTCCTGGTATGCCATAATACAACTCCATATGCTGATAATGGTTCCAGGCATAGGTGCCGATGATGTCTCCCGGTTTTACGTCCAGTTTGTTTACCAAAGCATGCATCAGCTTTTTACTTCGCTTATACAAATCCGCAAACGTATAGCTGTGCCGGCTTTTATCTGGTAAAATACTGATAAACTCTTTTTTAGGGTAAACGCGGTAGCCATGATCCAGTATGGATGATACCGTCAGCGGATAATTCATCATTAATCCTTCCATCGTAAATTATTTTAAATAAAGCAATCGGTTGAGAAGATTTATTAAATGTAGGAAATATTTCGATCAGAGATGAAATAAAGGAACCTGGTTAAAATCATTTTTTTGAAAAAAAATTGGAGCTAATGGATGGTGAATAATTTAAAATTCCATTAGGGATTGTCGACAGCATTAAACCTCACTGCCAGGCACAATTTCTATTAAGGAACAGGGCTCGCATTATTCTCCGCAATAAAACCCATAGTTACTGCAAGGAAGATCATTAAGAACTCCAGAAAGTATTCTTTATATCCTTTCTTTTCTACATTGGGATGGTGATGTACTTCCATAATATTTTATTTCAGGTGATATTCCTTTTGTAAAAATGTAATTGTATTTATCGCTGTTTCATTCAACAATTCCAGCTGATTTCCTTCCAGATAATTACTTCCTTTAAGTTGATGAATATAAAAGGCAAAGTCTTGCTAGGTATTGGGATCGTATGATCGTAATGGTGGATTATCAGCTGGTCTGCTTATTCGATCAGGCGTCACCATTTTATCAAATACAAAAGGATTGAACATACGCGATAAAACGGGATAGATGAGTTTTCGTTCGGCGGCATCGGCATCCTGCTGCCTATATAAACGTTCTAACAGCGTTTGATAAGACATAATGCTGTCGGCTGCCTTGTTCATTCCGGATCAGTCGTAATGATCCGGAATTTTTCAATTGTGTGATCGTTCTGTCATCACTATGAAACATGAAGCTCCTAATACTGATTCTACCCCAAAAATAAAGGTTGTTTTCATGTCCCCTGATCTGTTGGCTGCTTAACAATTGCATTAATAAGTCCATTTTTTCCATCTTTCTTTTCCGAAAAATCAGCGACTGCTTTATGTCAGCAATATCGGTTTTTAAATCTTCCATAAATGTTTCGATAAACTGTTTTTCCTTTTTATTTTCAACAAGATTCTCCCGGTAACTTTCAGCGAAAAAACCCAGCGATGCTGCAAGAAAGATCATTAAGAACTCCAGGAAATATTCTTTGAATCCTTTCTTCTCTACGTGAGGGTGGTGATGTACTTCCATATTTTATTTGCGTGTTTTATTCATTTTTTCTTCCTATTATCATTTAATTATCCTTTGATGCCAGAAGAGAGCAACTGCAAAACCTATTATGGCATATACAATTATTTTGATGATCCATTATTTGTTGTACTCTTCATTTGAAATATTTAGAAAAACCTGTTCAAAAAATATCCTGCAAAAACGAAAACAAAATCCATTTCTGAACTTCAATTGAAGCTACTATCAAAGTCACATTTTTTCATAAAAACCCGGGAAGGTTCAGTTATAGGTTAAGTAAGCATTTTTAGGTATTGGAGACAGGAAGAAAAAGAGAAATTCTTAAAAAATTGAGAACCGTCAGAAATTGAGAATATTATTAATTGATAATAAATTTATTCATAGTCCAAAAGTCAATTGAACCAGGCAACCTATTTTGATACATCGTTCGGTTCTTTTTCCCTTTCCCGGCGGGTGGCCCTAAGTAACTCCAGGAATGAATAACTCCCTAGATTATTTATATCCAAAAATGCTTTTAAATATAGCATCCAACTTTCTTAATCTATTAATTCAAAACTATCCTTCAACCTGATATCTTCTGAGGATGCCCCTATCATAATATCAAAATCTCCCGGCTCTGCTATCCATTTCAATTGCTGATTATAGAAAAAGAGCTTTTCTTTGCCAATGATGAAATGAATTGTTTTAGATTCACCTGCGCGCAAATGTATTTTCCTGAAATCTTTTAGGTCTTTAACCGGCCTAACTATAGAACCTACTCTGTCACGCAGATACATTTGAACAATTTCTTCTCCATCATATTTACCGGTATTGGTAATAGTTACGGTTGCATCAATATGATCATTACGCTTCATTTTCTTTTTGCTCAATTGCAGGTTGCTGTATTGAAAAGTAGTATAGCTCAAACCATAACCAAAAGGATATTTTGGGTAAATGGATAAATCAATATAGGAGGACCGGTAATTTTTATCTGAATCACTTGTCGCCGGGCGGCCGGTATTGAAATGACTGTAATATATTGGTATCTGCCCTATGTTACGGGGAAAGGTTACCGGAAGTTTGCCAGATGGATTATAATCTCCAAAAAGTACGTCAGCTATGGCATCGCCTGCCTCGCTGCCTAACCACCATGTATATAAAATGGCTGTTGCATTATCAGCCGAATAAGTAAATACCAATGGGCGACCGGTATTTATTAACAACACTACCGGCTTGCCGGTAGCCAGTAATTCCTTTAACAGGTCTTCCTGAATGCCAGGTATATCTAAATTGCTCCGGCTTTTGGCTTCGCCAGTCATATCTCTTCTTTCCCCAATGCTCAGTATTACTACATCGGACTGTTTAGCTACACTTACTGCTTCAGCAAAACCATCTTTATTATCTCCTTCTATTTCACAGCCTTTCGCATAGAGTAATTCTGTATTGGCGCCCACTTTATTTTTCAATCCCTCCCATTGTGAAACAATAAAGTTAGAATCCACACCGGGAACTTCCACATCCCAAAAGCCTTTATTTTGTTTCAGGGGTTTTACTAACGGGCCTATAAACGCAATTGTTTTGATGTTTTTAGATAAAGGCAAAATATGATTTTCATTTTTCAATAACACGATACTTTTTTCTGCCATTTCTTTGGCAATCTTTGCATGCCCGGGATCATTCAATTCTCTTTTCTCTCTCGCAGCATCACAAAATTTAAAAGGGTCATCAAACAAACCCAGTTCAAATTTCTTTTTTAATATTCTTCGCACTGCATCATCAATTAAAGCAACGGGAACTTTTTTATCTTTTACCAACTGAGCCAGGTTATTTTTGTAACAACGGCTTTCCATATCCATATCACAGCCGGCAGTTATCGCAGACAATGCAGCTTCATAACTATTTTTTACATTCCCATGGTTGATCATTTCGCCAATAGAACCCCAATCGCTTACTACAAAACCTTTGAATCCCCATTTGCCTTTAAGAATATCTCTTAGTAGATATTTATTCCCTGTGGCAGGTACGCCATTGAGATCATTAAAGGAAGTCATAAAGGTAGCAGCGCCTGCGTCTAATGCTGCTTTAAAGGGAGGTAAATACACCTCCCACAAAAGCCTGTCGCTCATATCAACTGAATTATAATCACGGCCTCCAATAGCCGCTCCGTAAGCGGCATAATGTTTGGCACAGGCCATGAGGGAATTAATGTCACCCAACCTCCTCCCCTGGAAACCTTTTACTCTTGCATAAGCAATCTGAGAACCGAGGTATGGATCTTCTCCTGCACCTTCCATAATCCTTCCCCAGCGCGGGTCTCGGGCAATATCCACCATGGGGGCAAAAGTCCAGTTGATACCACTTGCACTGGCTTCAGTTGCTGCTATCCTTGCAGATAATTTTATCGCCTCCATATCCCAACTGCATGCTTCAGCAAGCGGAATAGGGAAAGTGATTTTGTACCCGTGTATAACATCCTGACCGAAGAATAAGGGAATTTTAAGCCGGGATTGCATTGCAATTTTTTGCCATCTTCTTACCCGGGCGGTTCCCATGCAATTTAATAATGAACCCACTTCTCCATTTTGTATTTGCGTTTCTTTATCATTATCGAGTGTTACAGGTCCCGTGGCCTTCCAGTCATCATTATATTGATTCATCTGCCCGATTTTTTCATTAAGGGTCATTAGTCTTAAAACAGAATCCACTTTTTGATCAACAGATTTTGATTGCGAATATGCTGGCACAACCACTGAAATAAGAGTGGCCATTCCCAGCATATAAATAGGTATATTTTTCATTTTATTTAAGGTAGAACATGGTTTGCTCATAAAGAATAATTTTTTGGACCGAAAATTATCAATTTTCTACCGATAATAAGTAAATCAGCTTACTCGTTTTTTTAAAAATAAAATCTTTACTCTTCTCTATAAATGAATTATAGATTTTCTCCTATATAACTTAAAATTTGACTATTGAAAATGAGCATATTACAAATTTTAAAAAGTTATTATAGTGAAAACATCAGCTTGCTGATATGAAGACTATGATATAGCATCATGAAGAAAACTAAGCCGGTTTTAAATTATTAAACTTAATGAACCTCAACTTCAATTGAACTTTAAGTTATTTAATGAAAGAAATATTATTTGCCATTATTTTACTTAATCATATAACTTTAATTATGCGCCATAATGCTCTTTTTTTGATATATCTTTCAATCACTGGGATTACCACAAATGCCCAATTAGATCAATACAAACATTTTATTAAAAATAATAACCAGGTTATTTATGTAACAACTCCCTCTGCTGCTTCCCTAAAAGGAAATTTGCGCATGTATGAAAGGAAAAATAAAAAAGGTTCCTGGCGGCTCGTTGATTCATTTGCCATCACAGTTGGTAAAAATGGCATCGCGCGCGACACATCTGGTAGGTTGCAGATTACAGAAGACTTACTCATAAAAAAAGAAGGCGATGGCAAATCTCCTGCTGGTATCTTCAGGCTTGGCCCAGTATTCAGTTATAATAAATTAAGGAAATTAAAAATGCCTTTTCAGCAGGTGGATACAACCGATATATGTGTGGACGATATTAATTCAGCTTACTATAACCGACTTACAAATTTGGACACCGTGAAAAATAAAGACTGGAACAGTTTTGAATACATGAAGCGCATGGATGACCAATATGAATATGGTATCTGGGTAAAATATAACAACGAAACCTATACGCCGGGATGGGGTTCCTGTATTTTTTTGCATATATGGAAAAATGAAAATACCCCCACCGTTGGCTGTACAGCCATGACCAAAGAAAGTATGCTTGAGGTGATCAACTGGCTGAATAACAAAAAGAACTCGGTTTTACTACAGGTGGTTAGCGAAAAATAAAAAATTCAATCAATCCCATGAACTATGAACAGTCCCTTCTTTTTTATTTCGTCAAGCATCTGCTGGGTGTAAGAAAACAGATGGGGAGCCCTTTGTATTTGATCCAGGATAGCGCCATTTTTGTGCAGGGAGAGGAACCCTCTAGGATCTACATTTGCAAAATCCAGTGTGTCCGGATTTCCCCGGGAAACATACTTCTTTTCAGGAAAAACCAACCCGCATAAAGTAGTTTTAACGCTTTGCCTTGGCCCCACCACCCCTATACTCCGGAAATTTTTAGCCAGCTTTCTCAACCTTCTTTCTGCCTGGAGGTTTATCATGTTATAAAGCTGATTGGTTTTAGACAGATCCGGAATCAAATTCCGCATTTGTCCATTTCTTTCCAAATGGATCAGGTTGGCAATTGAATAATAAACTCACTCCCTTCTCCTTCCTTAGTCTCCACCTTTATCTGCCCTCCATTTTCTTTGATAATACCATAACTTAAACTTAATCCTAAATCCGTTCGCTGTCACGTTGATTTGGTGGTGAAGAAGGATTGAAAGAGTTTCATACAAATTATCCACAAATTTACAATCTCTGGTTATCGCATTTTCAGCATCTGATCCTATCCTTCTCCTGTAGTGAATAACCGGGGGATCTAAACTTTGTATTTGATGAAGGATCAGCCCTTCTTTTAATCAAAAAGCCTTCCTGCTATCGTAATACCAAAAATAAATTGAACCAATAATATAAAATTAATTTACTTTCAGTGAGCATTTTACAATTCTCTATTTTTAAAATCTCTCAAAAAACTTAAATATGCGAATCATATTACTCTCCCTGACTGTTTCCTTATTGATGATTGCATGCAATCAAAAGCAATCCGCTCCTTCTGTTTCTAAGGCAGTCAGTGATCTTGCGACTGAAAATCTAAAGGGCAATGTAGCACAGGTAGAAACTGATTCTTACCCTATAGATAGCACCGGTAAAACAGACCCGCTTGATGAAAAGGATATTGATAAGTTTGACAGCAGCGGCAACACTGTTTCAGGTGTTTCCATGAACGGGAAAGACAGTATTAAGTCACAAACTACTCTTCAACGGGATGCAAATGGCTTTGTAACAAATTATCAAACGACCGGCGCAAACAATGAAAAGAAAAGCTCTTTGTCAATTGAATACGACAGCCCCGGAAAACCGAAGATTGCAAAATCATATGATTCCACAGGCAAGATGGATTCTTATTATAGCGATATCACATCAAATAAATTCAGCATGGTTACCGGCGCTAAACAGTACCACCCTGATAGCACTCTTAAAATGTCTTTCGCTAATGATTTTGACAGCGTCTATTTTGTGGGAGATGTTTCCAAGGACAGCGTTGGCAAAATAACCTATACCAGTAAATTGGTATTAAATGACAAGAAAGATGCGGCGAAAGTGGATGAAACCATCATAACAACAGATCCAAAAACAAAAAAGGAGTCAACCAAAAATACCATTACCACTTATACATATGACGGTTGGGATGACCATGGAAACTGGACCCAACAAACAACTTTTAATGAAAAAGGCAAGCCTACCAAAATAGTCAAAAGGATTATTACTTACCGGCAATAATCTTTTGAATTAATAAAGGCTTTTTCCTGCATTCCATAGTAATAGATTATACCTGAAAAAATCCCGGGCAAACTATATCCGGATAATTTTCTTCCATTATCTGGCTGAAATATGTTATCCACTAAACCTTTTTCAAAATTGGACTGTACGTGCGAAATGCCTAACATTGCAACCTGTTTTTGAATAGACTATTTATAATGAAAAAAATAATGGGCAGGGGCTGCAATTTATTTAATGTTATCCTGTTTGCCTTTTGCCTGAACCTGAACCAGTCTGTACATGCGCAAATTACCAGTGCGCCAAGGACAAATCTTGCAGATACTTCGAAACCAAATGTAGAGCCCGATCTCAGGCAGCAAAGAGACCTGGTAGACCTGGCTTACCTTCTCCTGCATAAAAATCCTGATCTGAGGCAGGACAGTACGGGGAATAAAAATACCCGCTTATATTTTACTGGTGCCCCGATAGTAGAATATACTATTGCTACCGGTTTCTCCCCGGGAATTGCTGCAAATGTAGCTTTCAGGACCAGCGTGAAAAAGAAAACCAACACTTCTTCAATTGTTGGAGCCGTAAAGTATACGCTGAAAAACCAATTTCTCCTGCCGGTGCAATCCTCCATCTGGACACCGGGCAATACTATTAACCTGCTGGGAGACTGGCGTTACCTCAATTACCCTCAGGATACTTACGGCTTTGGCGGGTACACTACCCTGACAGACAAATATATTGTATCTTATCAGCTATTCAGGCTGCATGAACTTATACTTAGAAAGATCAGGGAAAATCTTTATGTGGGAATGGGATATCAACTGGATTATCATTGGAGAATTACCGAATCTGAGGTTCGACCCGGGCGAATCACGGATTATGATAAATATGGCTTCAGCAAAACTTCTACATCTTCGGGTATAGTATTGAACCTTTTATATGATTCAAGGGACAATTCCATTAACCCTGATGGAGGCAGTTTTTATGCTAGCATGCAGTTTAACCAAAACTTTACTTTATTAGGTTCGAACACGAACTGGAATTCCGTTACGTTTGATTTGCGGAAATATCTTAAAATGCCTTTTAATACCGTGCTGGCATTTTGGTTTTACAGCGTGTTAACTGTCAGCGGCAATCCACCTTACCTCGATCTTCCGGCCACCGGATCAGACGCTTATAATAATTCAGGAAGGGGCTACGAGCAAGGCAGGTTTATCGGGAAAAAAATGGTTGACCTCGAAGCAGAATTCCGGTTCAACATCACAAGAAACAAGTTAATTGGTGGCGTAATCTTTGGCAATGCGGAATCTCTTTCAGAATTATCAAACAATAAACTGGAGACAATTTTACCGGGTTTTGGCGCAGGACTGAGGATTAATTTCAATAAATTTTCGCGGACAAATGTGTGCATTGATTATGGAGTGGGAACAAAGGGTTCTCGGGGCTTTGCAGGTAACCTTGGAGAAGTATTTTAAGAGGTGCTTGATAATAACTTCAAGGTTTACCATTGTATTAATTTATAGGATTAAGTAGAATAAGCATATAGAATTATTAGAGAACTACTTTATGCCACCCCTTCGGGGTAGGCATAAAACTATTTTATATTATTCTATAATAATATCAGTCCTTCGGACTTTGCATTGTGATGTATTAAGGTGTTTAAATCCCGGAGGGATGACATTACTATAGAACGAAAATGAAGATTTCATAGCCCCGAAGGGGTGACATATAATGACTTTTAGCTCATTCTATCTAATCCTGTTAATATATTTGCAAACAATTTTTGATTATTAAAAAATTATTTTTGGTCTCAACAGATTATAATAAAACCGATGGTGTGTGCAGAGGATCAATTTAAAACTCTTTTGAAAATATATTAACTCCTGCAGTTGATTTTGAGTTACTATTTTTAAAGCGTTGCATTTTTATGCTATAAAATATTATACTTGGAAAATATCATTTACCTGCTGCTTAAATTCAAATATGTAATATTATTCCCCTTAGCCATTGTGGAAGGGCCCATACTTGCCGTTATAGTTGGATTTTTATGCACAGGTGGATATTTGAATCTATTTATCGTGTACCCTATAATTGTTTTTGGAGATATAACCGGCGACACAATTAGTTATATGTTCGGGCGGTGGGGCGTACCGGAGTTTTTCAAAAAGATCATAAAAAGGTGGGGCCTGAAGCCTGAGAATATGGATCGCGTAAGAGTTTATTTTGATGCTAATCCCAAGAAGACTATTTCCCTTTCCAAAATCACTTTGGGTATCGGGATAGCCGGAATTTATCTTGCGGGGCTTGCGAAGATTCCTTACAGCAGGTTTATAAGAATCTGCCTGATCACTTCTGCTTTGCAATATGTTATTTATCTCGGTATCGGATTATTGTTTGGTTCTGCTTATAAACAAATCAGCCAATATCTTGATTTCTTTGCAGCATTTTCAATTGTTACCGGAGTATCGATCCTTTTATTTTTTATTGTTAAGTCATATCGTAGGAAATTATGAATATTCTTTTCGTTTCAAGCAGCTATTATCCTCATATCAACGGTGTGTATTATTTTGTATGCCGCATCGGGCCGCTTTTGCAGGAAAAGGGTCATAAAATAGCAGTGATAGCCCCTTCCGAGTCTGTTCACTTTTCATTGAAGAAAATAGATGATCTTGATGTATATGGTATTCCATCCTATCCCATCATCGTAAATCCTACCACCAGGCTACCTATCCCGCTTTTTTTAAAATCAAGACTGAGGCGCATCATTGAAGATTTTAAGCCAGACATCATACATGTGCAGGATCATTTTCCATTAAGCAAAGCAGTAGTGGCTTTAAATAGGAAGCTGAAAATTCCCATTATCGGGAGTAACCATTTCATGCCTGAGAACTTTACGATTCTTTTGCGCAATGAAAAAATGAAGCATCTGTTTAAAAATTATTTATGGAGTGGTTTTTCCAGGGTATTCAACCAGGTGCGCCTTGTTACCACCCCCACTGAAACAGGGGCCCGGCTGATAAGGCCACACTTAAGAGTAGACGTCATTGCCATTTCCAGCGGTATCAGGATGCAAATTTTTAATCCTTCCGGAGATACCCGCGAAATAAAGAAAAAATATTCCATACCGGATAAACCCATTTTGCTGTATGTCGGCAGGCTTGATCCCGAAAAACATATGGAAGAGATCCTGCACGCAGTGGCAATAGCCATTAAGAATGTTGATTTTTGTTTTGTAATAGTAGGTAAAGGGACCAGTAAAATTGCCCTTGAGAAACTTACTCAACAATTAGAAATAACCAACAACGTGATTTTTGCTGGCTTCGTTCCCGATGACGACCTGCCTTATTTTTATAAAATGGGCCGGTGCTTTATTATTGCCAGTATTGCAGAACTGCTAAGCCTTGGGGCATTGCAGGCCATGGCTTCCGGTCTGCCGGTGATAGCGGTAAATGCTGGAGCGCTCAGCGAACTCGTGAGGGACAAGGTAAACGGATACCTGTTTGAGGAAGGTGATATCCCGGCAATTTCCCGGCATATCGATGAGATATTTACCAACGACGAGGTTCACCGGAAGATGAGTGAAAAAAGTATTGAATATGCTTCGCAACATGATATCTATAAAACACTGGAATCATTTGAAAGACTGTACGAAGAAGAAATAAAAAAATCCTAAGAGGTCTTTTCTTCATAAAGCCTTGCTGCAATTTTTTCACTCGTCTTTTTTGGCATCAGCCAAACCATAAATACTCCAAGCTTATTCACAAAGCCGGGAACAACTTCTGTCTTTTTTGCAAGCATAGACCTGATGGCGATTTCTGCAACTTTTGCCGGCTGCATATTTAGTTTGGCAGCTAATTGTAAAGCCTTTGCGGGAACTGATGCAGTTTTAGCCCAATCTGTATCTGTTGGCCCGGGAGAAATGCATGTAACGGAGATGCCTTTAGAAGCAAGTTCAAGTGAAAGGCTTCGGCTAAACTTCAGCATGTATGCCTTTGAAGCGGCATAAACAGAGAGGAAAGGGACCGCTTGGTAAGAAGCGGTACTGGCAATATTTAATATAAATGATTGAGGGTGCTGCTGTAGCAACGGAATAAAAAGCCTGCACAATAGGGTAGGAGCAATAACATTGACCTGCAGGAGATTTGTATTTTTTTCCAAAGAAGCATCCGTAAATAATCCACTCATGCCAAAGCCTGCATTATTTATTAAGACGGAAACTGGATAGTTATTTTCAGAACACCAATCATACAACTTCTGTGGTGCATTAGTTTCTGAAAGGTCTAATGCGAGATAATGAATCTTTACACGATATAATTTTTGAATATCATCGGCAGCAGTTTTTAATAAATCCCCGGATCTTGCTGTAAGCAGCAAATCATAATTATGTTTTGCTAATTCCAAAGCAATTGCCCGTCCGATGCCTTTGCTAGACCCCGTAATAAGAGCATACGACATATTGAATAAATTGGGGAAGTTTACTTAAGAATCTTCTTGGTAAACCTGTGATAGAAAGGGGTTTTACTGTTTTCATCCTTAGGCATAAATTTTCCGGTAACCACTGGAACATACATTACGCGGCGCCTGCTTTCTATACCATACTTATTGGATTCCTGCACACGATGCCACAGGCTTCCATGATGAACCGTAAGGTCACCTGCTTCAATATCGAAACCTACTTCATTTGGATCAGGTGTATTATCAATAAAATATCTCTTTCTAAATAATAAATTAAAAACTTTTTGCTTATGGGTACCGGGTATAAGCCGCAGGCCGCCATTTGCAAAAGCACACGAATCCAGGTGCAATCCGATATTGAGCATTGGCATAATCTTACCGCCCATAAAAAGATCTCGGGGACTGTCTGTATGCCATCCCATTTTGGTGAACGTACTGTTGGGTGTACGTTCAAAATAATTAAGGATCAGGCCATCCTTTTCATTTTCTGCTATTCTTCCTTCATAGGGATATAATAATTCCGTAAGTGAAATCAATCTCGGATCCCGCAAAAACTCGTGTAAAACATCGCTGCTTAGCGACAGGAAACAATTTCTTTGGATGATTTTATTACCCTCCAGATCCTGCCCAAATTTCAATGGAACACCGTTAACTTTTTCAAGATTTTTTTCCAGCCGCTCTTTTTGAATACGTTCTATTTCCCTGATAAATAAGGCAACATTCTCCTTTGATATAAAATTACTGAAATGAAGAAATCCATTTTTATCAAAGAAAATTTTCTGTTCTTCAGTAAGAGAATCTCCAAATTTGAAGGACTGCATAGCTGGTTATTTAATGAAAATTAGAGTAAATTAATAATATTAGCAACATAACGGTTTTTTCCCGAAAATCCGCTTTTTTAGGATTCAAAGATGTACGAATTATAGTAAAAAGATTTAGATTTTCTTATTCAGTTATACATAAAGGGAAAGGATAAAAACAAATATTTTTACATCAATTAACTTTTAAAAAATATTCTTCACTTATTAAGGAAAAGTCAAACTGCATATACAAAAATAGGTTTTTCAGATTTGTTATCATAATAATAGGCAGATTAATATTTATTTAGAATACCTTCCAAAAACGTTGCATCAACCTGTGGAAACTTCAATGGTACTCTAGGTTCATCTGAATAATCGTTCAATTGCATTTGGTACCAGCTAACTGTATGCCATTTATTAAGTTTATAGCCAATATTTTGATAATTTGCGATCCACGTAAAGCCAAAGTTTTTATGAAAAGAAACGCTTCTGTCGTTAGGAATTGTTATGCCGGCATAAACGTTTCGGCAACCCTGGTATTTTAAGATGGAGAAAAGGACTGTGTACAAGGCTTTAGCAATTCCCCTTTTCTGATAATCACTATTTACATAAACCGAGCTTTCCACGCACCATTGGTAGGCTGTTCTTTCGCGGTGTTTGGTGGCATAAGAGTAGCCGGCTATATTGTCATCAGTTTCAAATACCAGCCACGGCCAGTTTTCCTGGTAAGTTCGTATTCTCTGAGCAAAGGATTCTGCTGCAGGCACTTCTGTTTCAAATGTAAAGGCCGATTCTGTAATATACGGAGCATAAATGGACAACAGCGCTTCCGCATCTGAGGGCTTTGCCATCCTGATTTTGTGCATCATTAAATGTACAACGGCTTATTGATTAATAAAAAAGATTCGAGTCACTTTTCGACAAGCTTAATCCCGGTTTGTGTAAATTCTATGCTCCGTTCCCGGTATAATTTCCCGGTGGTCATTTTAAAGGTTTTCTTGCTCATGCCAAAAAAGGCGTAAATAGCTTCGGGTGAAGATTTATCATTATAAGGCAGATAGCTGTCATTTTCACTTAATAACCTGAGCACTTTGGCGCTTTCATCTTCTACCCGGTTATAGCCGGGCTTACCTGCAACAACATCTATTTTAAACGCTCCGTTTTCATCTATCGGATATATTTTTTTTATAAACCCGGAAAAGCGGTCGCCAATTTGTATAAGCCGATATACTTCATTAAAATGCAATAATCCTGTATGTTTATTATTGATAATAACTACATAACCTAGATCGCTTTTGCGGTAAACTAGTAAGTCAACAGGTTCCAGTTCCTTAACGGTGAGGGTTTCATTTGATAAAAATGGTTCCAGTTTTTCCGTAGCATATAATCTGCCTGTTTGTTCGTCCATCATTATCTTCACCAGGTATTCCCCGCCTGATTGCATAAAACTTACCTGCCTGCTTCTTGGGATAAATAGATCTTTCATTAGTCCCCAATCAAGGAAAGCTCCATGCGGCGTGGTATTTACCACCTTAAGTTTCACGATTTCGCCCAATATACCAAAGGGCTGTTGGGTCGTGGCAATGAGCCGGTCTTCGCCGTCATGATAAATAAATACTTTCACTTCGTCACCAATCTTTGTTGCAGGAGGTACAAATCTTTTTGGCAGCAAAATACCAACATCGCCGTCATCAAGAAATACCCCCATTGGCTTTTCTTTTATCACTTTCAGCAAATTATACTCGCCTGTCTTCACCATCGAACGAAATCTTTGATGCACAAAGGTAATTCAATCGCAAAACCGCTGAAATTCGTAGTTGATTCGGTTAATAAACAGGTAATTCGATCAAATCTTCCCGTTAAGTCCCATAGACATTTTCGTGAAGTAAGGAGAAAATTCTCCTCTTTTTACAAAATAAATCCCGGGAATAGCAGTTTATCATAAAAGTGTTTTAACACAAAATTTTATTAGCACTATGTTGCTGTGTATTTTGTTTAACGTCTAATTAATTAGAATTTATTTATGAAGCTATTAAACTGCACGAACATGAAAACAAATTCTACTCAACAGGAAATTCTCTTAATGACAGGTACCACCTTTTCTACAAGGGAGTGGTGCGAAAGAGAAAATGGAAAAAAAAATCTCTCCGAAAAGGAGCAACTTGAACAGGCATGCTGGAATGGATTATTGCCTGAGATATTGCCCGAAGTATATGTAAATTCGGAAGATCAGAAAAAATTATTCCTTTGGCAGATAAAGCAAGGAAATTCATTTATAGAACTTGACATGGGTGAAACGCCGGAAGAAACGGACAAGCAATTTTCAATCGATCCTTACGCATTCATGCATCTTCAGTTGATGTCGTAAGTTAATTACTGAAGTATGTTATATAAATTGGCCACCACCATTTTCAAATAATCAACCTGCCAATTCCGCAATTTTATTTTTTTGCTTCAATGCATTTTTATACCCGATTTCAAAAATCGTATCAACATTTTTCATATCAAATAAGCCAAAATCATCCATCCCCGGTTCGAGCAACAGATCACATTGACGAGCCCTCAGATAAACATTCGATGCAATAGCCATGTGAAAACTTCTCTCGAGGATAGCAATTTTCGTCAGCTTATTATTTCCTTCTTTCAGGTCTTCCAGCTTATTTACATGCGACCCGATGATGTGATCACAAAAATCCAATAGTGGCTGCCGGAAAATTATTCAATAGCCCTCCGTCCACCAGCAAAGAATGATCATATTCTACTGGAATAAAAAGGACCGGCACGGAGGCTGAGGCTATCAGGCAATACATCAATTTCCCTTCGGAGAAAAAAATAACTTTATTGTGGCTAAAATCTGTTACGTTCACAAAAAGCCGGATCTTTAGTTTTTCAAATGAATTATGTGGAATATTTTCGATTATTAATTTCCTGATTGATTCCATAGAAAAGAATCCCTCCTTTTTCAGCGATAAGCCGGAGAACCCAAACAGGGAATTTGCCTTACCTAATTCCAGTATATTCAGGGTGATATTCCAGCCGCATACAAAACACCTACCAAAGCTCCTCCGCTCACACCGGTAATGGCAAAGGGTTTTATGCCCTCCTCATCAAGGACTTTCAATAAGCCAAGGTGAGCAAAACTCCTTGCACCTCCCCCTTAAGACAACGCCAACTTTTTTCATATTTGAAATTTTGATTCTGATTTAAAATCAGTATCCAAATGTAAAACATAACTAAAATAATAAGGTTTTCATCTTGCTTTTACCTTTCGGGTTATCATAAAAACTTTAAGATTAAGATTAAATTGAAACGATTTCCTTCAGGATCCATATCAATTATAACGTTCAATTATATGCGCCAATGAACTGATTCGATCGGTAGTCGCATTCTATCGGTAATTATTTTTCTTAATGAGTTTAAATTGACACTTTATGGATTTATATTAAAAATTCTGCTTAAATAATTTACTTCTTGTTAATTTTCACCTTAACAATTTAATAATATTTTCCTTTGGGCATCAAAGAGAATTCTTAATAAAACCCTTTGCTTTCGGGCATTTCAGCAATTTGCTCACTCTTTTAAGATGAAAAATAATCAGAGATGTTGATTTGTACTTTCATTTCACGCAATCTACTTTTACACCATGATTGTTTGATAGAGAAGAAATAAAATTAATCTTTAAACTAAAAATTCACTTTATGAAACAAACAATCAAATCCGCAGGAATGATCGCTATGGGACTATTTACTCTTTGTACGATTGGATTATCCAACTCCACTTTTGCAAATGCAAAAACAGGAACTCCTGCAGAATTAAAGTATGTAGGAAAAATTAACGACCAACCCGTATTTCAGTTGAGCCTGAATAACGATGAGTCCGGCTTGTATTTCATCAATGTAAAAGATGAAAACAATAACATTCTGTATTCAGAAAAAGTAACAGGCGCCAATTTAACAAGGAATTATCGCCTGGCCATTGATGATGCTGAATTAAATGAGCCCGGCTTTGGTGTAACCTTTGAGGTTGAATCAGCTACAACTCATAAGAAAGAAGTATATAAAGTAAGCACTCAAACAAAAGTTACTGAAAATATTGTAGTCGCTAAGTTGTAAAACTGGTTGTACTAAATCCCTATTAAAACAATATAAGACCTGCCGGATAGTTGCCGGCGGTCTTTTTGTTTTATAAATTTTTAAGGCAAACTTTTTAAAAGGGATAGTTATTCTTTACACGTTGAAGCAAATTTATTAACGGGTAATTTTGCCAACAAAGCAGCATAGGTCAGTAAGAGCTAATCTTTGTGAGCTTCGTAGCTTAGTTGGAAAAAATATATATCACACTCCGAAGGAGTCTCCCCAGGAGCCTTTCGTGACCTTTGGACAAAGGCGCAGAAGCACAAACACCAGGAGCAGATTGATGAATGACAATTATTCTATCATTTTAAGACTTGTTCGCGGGAAGAAGCTTTGAAGAATCCAATTTCCGACAGTTGAACGATGTCTTTTGCGCCGGTAATTATGAGCCGCAATTTTTGAACAGTAACGGGCTTAAACCTTAAAAGGCGTTTATACCCTACTGTTGTGAAAGAAACAATTGTTTTCCATCCATTTCCATCTTGGTGTTCAAGTACCCCGTTTTCTATCCGTTGGCCGGTGGCTATATTTTCCTGGAGCATAGCACGGTCAATAGTAACTGGTTCTTTAAAATCAATAATAAAAGGCTGATTAACTGTTAATGAAACAAAAGAAGCTGATTTTTTATCAGTTAATGAAGCAAGAACTTTTCCGGCAGCATAATTTTTGGAAAATGTTTCATCCAGTATTTTTCTAAATTCTTTGATGTTGGAAACATCCGGCTCAGAAAGTAATCCCTCCCTGTTCGGCGGTATATTCAGCAATAACAAACTATTGTGGCCTACAGATTCATAATACAAATTCACCAGTTCGCCCGGTGTTTTTACTTTATCATTTTCAGCGGGATGATAAAACCATCCGGGCCTGATAGACACATCCGTTTCCGCGGGTATCCAGAATTTGCCATTTGGATCGCCAGTGTTCAAATAAGAAGGATCTGCCTTACCCGGCGCCATCCCGGTAGTATCAATGGTTGACCAGCACGTTTGCCCTGCATTGCCTTTTTCATTTCCCACCCACCTTACATCAGGGCCGGCATCAGAAAAAATGACCGCATCAGGTTGTAACTGTCTTACAAGCGCCCAATAACCTCTGAAATCATACTCCATATTTTTTGCGTTCTCTCCTTTGGCTCCATCAAACCAAACTTCAGATATTGGTCCGTAATTGGTCAGCAATTCCCCTAACTGATTCTTATAATAGGTATTATAGGCCGGTGTTCCATAAGAGGCCTCCTGCCTGTCCCACGGTGAAAGGTAAACGCCAAATTTTAGTCCAAATTCCTTGCAGGCATCAGCCACTTCTTTTACTACATCTCCTTTACCATTTTTCCAAGGACTGTTTTTTAAAGAATGTTCTGTATAGGCTGAAGGCCAGAGGCAAAAGCCGTCATGATGTTTTGCGGTAAGAATGGCCATTTTGAATCCGGCCTCTTTTAGCGCTTTGATCCATTGCCGGGCATCAAATTTAGTGGGGTTAAATACCGATTCGCTTTCTGTGCCGTCTCCCCATTCTTTATCTGTAAATGTATTGACGGTAAAATGCAGAAATGCAGTTGTTTCCATTGGCTGCCAAGCCAGTTGACGCTTTGAAGGAACCGGCAAGTCCTGGGAAAAAGCTTTGGTTATAAAGAAGCAGGCCAGCAATACGTAAAAAAGGAATTGTTTCATAAGAGTAAATATAATATTATATACTCTTTGTTGAATCAAAGAAGAACCCGGCGAAAATTTATTTGCCTAAAAGAAATTTGAAACCGATTCCAAAAATGGAGAGCAGGTCCGAATTTAAACTGGTAGCCACTGAAAACTTATTCCCCGTTCCGGTTGCTGTAATTTCCGGTGAGCCCTGCGTGATAACCGAAGATGAATGAATATAATAAACTGACACCAGGTCAGGCATCATTAATTCCAGGTAAAATTTGTTAAAGAGAGCGTAAGATATTCCCGGAGCAATAGAAACTGTTCCTCCATTGAAAACTGAATTGGTGACATCAGCCACATTAACATTATTCCCCTGGTCAGTTGAAGAATGGCTGTACACTCCATCCGCTTCCCCAAAAAAAATAAAATCTTTATTAATCTTTTTGTATTTCCTGTAAAATACTCCCACCCTGGTCATATGACTTTTGTAGAAATTACTGTCCGGGAAATCAGGAACGTGATTATTGGAATGTCCAACCGTAAATATTAAGCCCACCACCGTATTATTGGAAATGATCTGCCCTATATGAATATTTGCATTGAAGGATTCACTTTGATAGGTATTGGTGGCTTGTTTGTTACTGGAATTACTATAGCCAAAAACTCCTCCCAATAATATACCTCCTTTCTCAATCTGAGCCTGTGAGGTAAATGAAAAACAGAATAAAATTAAGATTGACAGGAAAGCTTTTGTTCTCATAAAACTGATTTAAGGCACAAAAAAACGTTCAAATGCTGAATAAGAGTTTAGCCGGAAAAACGTTTAACACTTGATTATCTTAATCAAAGACTAAAATAAAAATCCGATGCAGCGTTTTGAGAAAAAATTTGCCTTAGGGAATTCCGATTTCGGGATCAAATTTACTTTCCTAAAAGTAATTTAAAGCCGATGCCAAAATTTGACAATGGATAGGAATATATATTGCCTGCAATAGAAAAAGTATTCCCTTTTAAATGCGTTATCTCTGAAGGGGGGCCGCTGGTATTATCTGTTGTGGAATGAGCGTATGAAGCAGCGAAAAGATTTGGCATGGATAATTCCATAAATAATCTCTTACTTACTGAATATGAAATACCTGGGATAAAAGAAACTCCAAATCCGTTTGAAGTTGATTTGACAATATTATAATAATATGAAGGAGTTGGGTATGAATCCGCAGAGTTATTAATATTATGGTTATAAGTTGCATCTAATTCTCCGAAAAAGTATAAATTCTTTAAAAGCCGTTTGTATTTCCTGTAAAATACTCCGGCGCTGAATCCATTTCCTTTATTATAGTTACTATCTGCATTTACCGAATTGTGAGAGTTTGAATTGTTATAGGAAACTATAATACCGACCGACGTATTCTTTTTAATAAACTTACCAATTTGCATATTGGCAACAAAAGACTCATATTGATTACCGCTGATATCAACTGGATTAGAACTACAATTTTTATTAAAATAATAACCAATACTTCCGCCCAAAAATATCCTCCCCGAATCAATCTGTGCCTTTGCAGAAAAACTGAAAAAAGAAAGAATTGCTATCGATAGTAAAAATTTTGTTCTCATAACAGATTTATTTATATCATAAATCTATATTATGCTTCCCTAAAAAAAAGATGGTTTTTTTTGATTAACAAATCTTTACTCTAATCATACACTAAATTGAAATTTTGAAGCAGCGTTTTGATGAAAATGCTGTCTTTGGTTATTTTTTCCACCAGTAAAAAATTTGAAAAAGTTATCCTCTTCCTTTGGGAAAGGAATATTTAAATGAGAATAAAAAGGAAGCAATAAAATAAAAGACAGTTACACAACCTGCTTCAATATTTCCCGGTGAGAACTTTCCACGAGCGGTTTAAATTTCTCATACCAGGCCTGCCATTCTGCTGCATGCATCGTACTGCTTAAAGACTTTTCAAAATCGGCGAGCGTAGGAAAATTCTCCTCCATAATCAGGCGGTATGAAGGACCGGTGAAATCCGAAAGTAATCTCAGTCCCGGCAGATTCATAAACATATTTTTCTTTTTTGCTTCATCAAATAAAGCTTTCGCTTCTCTGAAGTGTCCGAATTTGAGATGGAAAATATCTCTTACAATAAACATAGTTACAAGTTTTTGGGTGTGAAGAAATAATGGCTCCAGGGGGTCAATAAATTTATGAAAATATTCGGGGATCACAAATTTTAAACGCAAATTAAGTCGTCATGATTATCTCAAAAATTGAATGTTTTCCAATTTAAACCCTCCTTTCACGGCATAAATCCGGACCCTGTTGGTACCGCTATCAAGGTGAATATTTTTTAAATCAAGTTGTTGCCACTTATTCTCATTATCGGTTGCAGCAGGAACCGTAACTTCGTTTAATAAAGATTTACCGTTAGATATTACCGATAGTTTGCCCTCATCCTTCCCAGGCATATATGAAAAGATCATTTTATAATTGCCATCTTTCTGCACATGAATTGTGTATTGCAGCCACTCCGTATTTCCAATATCTCCAACATAATAGGTGTTATTCTTAGAAGAATCTTTATAAATATCAACTCCATCATTGCGATAAACATGCCCGCGGTTTCCCACACCGGGTTTACCGGATGTATGGTAATCGGCAGTATCCAGGTCAAAATAAGCAACGCCATTTCTGCCCAAATCATAATCCACTGCGTTTATGGTAAGGTTTTCTTCGAGATTGTACAAATGAAAAGGGATTGCCGTTTCAGAAAATGGCTGCCGGAACATTGCATCAATTACATCTTTGTGAAAAATATTATTTTCCAGTTTTACATCTTTAGCCAGTTCCATAAGGCCCTTAACCGCGGAATTTGCAGATGGAACAGGTCCATGCCCGTTCAAAAAATTTCTGACCGAATCATAATTAGGATTTGATTTTATCTCCAACGGATTGTTGGCCCCCATTTTTTTTAAGGGCCACATAGACCAGCCTATATTGTTTTCTTCCAGTAGCTTTATGGCTTCCGTGAACCAAACGTTTGAATTTTCACCGGTTTCACCCAGCCATACCGGAACGTTATAATTATTTCTAGTATCAAGTATTTGTTGAATCTGCTGCTTCCGGTTATAATTCCAGTATTTATGAAAACTCAGGACCATGTTATTATCCCATGTGGGTAAAATGCCATTATAATTATTGCCCCATCCGTTTCCTTCAATTATGATCATATGGTTTTTATCAACCTGCCGGATTGCTGCAGTTATTTTCTGCATGAGCTTTTTTAAAGAACCATTCCATTTTTCGTTAAGACCGTTTCTGTCATTTATGGTATCTGTAAATCCCCAGTTTGGTTCATTCAGAATATCATAACCGCCAATCCAAGGTTCATCTTTATACCGTTCAGCCAGTTTTTTCCATAGCGAAATGGTTTTTTCCTGGTTAGCTTCGCTTTGCCACAGCGAAGGATTACTGTCATCCCGGTCAGAAATATTCACATCATTACCCTGACCTCCCGGCGCCGCATGCAGATCCAAAATAAGATAGATGTGATTTGCCCTGCACCATGCCAATAAACTGTCGGTCATAGTGAAACCTTTATCCAGCCAGGTATTTTGCCCGGCTATTGGTTCCTGGTCAACTGGTAATGTATAGAGATTATAATGCATCGGCAACCGGACAGAATTGAAGCCCCATGCATGCATTAAATCGATATCAATTTTCTGAATAAAATTATGCAACCAGGCATCGTAAAATCCCTCTGTCTCTTCCGGGCCAATTAATGCTTCTATACCCTTCTTAATATTATGCTGTTCAGAATTTTTGTAAATGCCGAGCATATAACCTTCCTGCAACATCCATCCTCCAAATCCCTCTCCTCTCAAAATAACATTCTCTCCTTTTGCATTTACAATTCTTTTTCCTTCAGCTTTTAAAAAGCCCTGAGCGCTAGATTCATTTAATAAAAAAATAAGAATTAGAATGATATTCAAAAACCTCGCGGTAATAAATAATCTGTAACGCATATTATTTTTTTTCACAGACAATTTATTGATTCAGCTTCGCCACCTGCTCGTCATAAAACTTTACAGTTTCCATTACATCCGGTACGCTATGATACCAGTTGGATTCATGCTCGATGGAAAACATCCCGCTGAAATGCTGACGTTTCAGTTCCCGGAATATTGGCGGAAAATCTATTACACCTTTTCCAACGATAGTGTCTTCAGCCTTTGTATCGCCAAATTTTTTGATGTCTTTTAAATGAACGCCATATATATGACCAGCAAGTTTTTTCAGCGCCTCAACCGGGTTGACGCCATTTCTTGCCCAATGCCCTACATCAGCACAAGAGCCGATATTTTTGTGCCCTTTGATGGCGGCAAGCACAGAATCCGGACTCCAGTAAACATTAGGTTTTGGATGATCATGAATAGCCACTTTTATACCATAGGCACCGGCCATACTATCTACCATATCCCATTGATTTTTGAGCGGCTCTGCAGTTATATAGCTCAATCCGAATTCTTTGGCAAGGTCAAATGCTTTTTCCCATTCCTCCCTTGTTCTGGGTACAATTACACCCATGGCAACTATACTTATCCCTTTTTCCTTTAATAATTCTTTCAGTTTGATTCTGTTTTCTTCAGACATAGAAGCTCCAAAACTACCTTCCATGCCATAGCCGAGTTTTTGCCCCCAGAAAGCTTCAATATATTTTACCCCGCAGCTATCTACTTTATCAAGAGCCTGGGCAAAAGTGAACATCCTGAATGTCCACATCTGAACTCCTATTTTCCAGTTCGCTGTTTCATCAGGTTGATCTTTGGGTATTTTCTCTCTTGAACGAGAAGTGGCACCAATCTTTGGCATCACTGAATCTGTGTTAGCTAAAGCAATAATGCCAATAAAGGCAAGGAAGAAAAAAGCAATCTTTTTCATACATCGTAGTTTAAATAATCATGAGAAAGCAAGGTAGTTATTAATAGCAAATAGGAAAGAATAAATTCTCCATTTAGAAAAAAATTATAGAAAAAATTGATCCAAATTGATAATAAATGCTATCCTGTATCGTTATATAACTGAAATCATAAATTTGATTTTACTAACCAAAAGCCCCCTGGTGAAACAGGGGGTTTATTTTTCCTTTTGTCTCGTCTTGAAAAGTTAAATTAACACCAGAAGCTATTTTTCCAAAGCAGGTTACTGAAAGTGGTCATATTATAAAGGATAACAGGAAAAAAATTACTTTAGACAATCCGTTCAATTCAAGAATTGTTGTAAACCTTCAAAACGGGTTCTCTTAAAACAGAGGCTTCTTTAGTACAATGCCAGTAAATAATATCAGCAATGGCTTCCGACTTTACCCAATTTTCGAAATTGGCATCGGGCATTGACTTCCGGTTTGGTACCGTATCAATGGTACTGGGAACCACCACAAATGTAACCACATTTTTTCCTTTTGCTTCTTCGTTCATTAATTCTGCCAGGCGAAAAATGAGGGATTTCGCCAGGGAGTAGGCAATCATTCCTTTTCCATCTCTTGCAGAAAGCCCAGGCTTTGAACCGATGATAAAAATCCGGCCATTGTTTTGTTTCAACATTTGCAGGAAAACAGGCCTGGCAACATTATAGGCAGTTTCAAAATTCAATTTGTATTGATTGGCGATATCACTTGTTTTGGTATCTGCTACAGAACCCATAGCAAAACCACCAACCGTTAGAACTGCTGCATCAAGGCTTTCATATTTTGCGGCAACTCCTTCCACAAATTTTGTCCCTTCAGATTCATTCATCAGGTCCACTACTACTTTTTCAAATTTGCCGGGAGGAAAACTCAAATCCGTTTTGTCATTTGGAATAATAGTCCCCACAACATTATACCCTTCTTTTATAAATTTTTTAACAACTGCGTGGCCCATATTTCCGGATGCGCCGGTTACTATTGCTGTTTTCATATGGAAATTTATTTCAGGTTTATTTAATTATCTACCCTTGTGTTCTTCTTAATTTTCATAGTTCCTAAAAAGAATCACATGAACAAAAGTTGAAGCCCGTTAAAGGTAAAATTAATACCATTCATTTTTTTACATTTGTATCCGCCTTCCCACAATAATGTATAGATATCATTTTTCCCTTCATACCGAATTATTTCTTTGGCTTGGGAAATACAGCTCCACAGCTATTATACTACTTATCGGCGCTGCAGTTGGGTTTCTCTCGGGCTTACTTGGCAAAGGCGGAAGCGCAATTACTACCCCTGCTTTGCAGATTTTTGCGGGTATTAATCCTTTTGCAGCGCTTGCATCACCATTACCTGCTACATTGCCCACCACATTATCTGCCTCTTTTGCTTACAGGAACAAGCATTTAATTAATAAGCGGGTGGTCTTAATTTCCGTTATTATTGGTATCCCGGCTACACTTGCAGGTTCTTACTACAGTGACTGGATTGGTGGCAAAGCGTTGATGATCTTAACGGCCCTTTTTGTATTGGGGCTCGGGATTTCCTTCTTAATATTTAATGACGACGGAGAAACAAGAAGCAGTACCGGAGTTTCAACCTGGAAAATATCGCTGGTAGCTGTTTCAGTAGGTTTTCTTTCCGGCTTGCTTGCTAACAGCGGCGGTGTTTTGTTTGGTCCGCTATTTATACGCTATCTAAAATTACCTACCAAAGAGGCACTTGCAAGCAGCCTCCTTGTTGCTGCAGGATTAGCCATACCCGGAACTATTGCCCATTGGTACCTCGGCCATATAGATTGGCAGGTTGTTTTATTTCTATCCTTAAGTTCTATTCCATTTTCTTACGTGGGAGCAAGAGTTGCCATGAGGATGCAAAATCCTTTGCTGGAAAAAATTTTTGGAATTATTCTGATCGGCCTTGGGGCCTTTGATCTTTGGTATAACCTGTTTTGAAAAATCTGAAATCTTTCGCTTCTTCAATTTCTATTCAAGCTGAGCAGTGTTCTGTATTTTATTTTACTGATTCAAGAAATTGAAAAGATCATACATTAGTTTTAAATTACCATAAAGTTTATGAACAATATATTCGGGATGGCATGCGGCAAAAAAAACACCCTATTAAATCAGTGCAGTCTTAATTTTTCAAATCCTGCATTCCCGGCTGTTTTGCTGCCGGAAACATCAAGATTCCATGAGGTAATCAGGATATAAGGAGTGCCTCTGCCCGCATCGTTATTTTCATAACTGCATTTTATGGTTCTGCTTTCTCGCGGTGCAAGGGAAACATAATTGTCAGAAAATATAATCGGAAGAATATCCCCTCCATTTTTTTCTTTTAATACCCGTACATGAACGAAAAATGCAACTGCTTTGCCAGTATTGGTAACCGTTATGGCATATACTGTCTTATCTTCTTTTTTCTCTGTTGCATATTTTGCTTTGAGCGCGGTGGCCGGCATATCATTCAAAGGAGTGAAATCAGCAAATTCTGATTGGGGTGTATAGAACCATTTAGATGCTTTCCAATTTAATTCATCCTGCTTTAGAGACAACCAATACCAGTTAATACTTCTTGTTCTATGATTTGCATCTTTCAGGCTGAGACGAAGAAAATAAACTTCGGATAACCCCGGAATATTGGGGATACCAAAACATTTTGTAATACCATCCCTTTCTACATTCGTAGTTATCGTATTCGAGTATTTTAATAATCCGTCAATATTATATGCATCAGCTTTTACGGTAAGGCCTGTAAATTTTTCAAGTAATGAATTTACTATGTCCACCTCATCTGATTTATACGAATACATAACATGCAGGGGTTCCTGGGACTTCTTTATTCCGAAATATGAGCCGGCAGGATACAAGTAATAATCGTAGGTATGCCAGATCAGGCCCGGCCAGGGATTGCTGAGCATCCACTGCACAACCCCTGTGGCCGTATTGTATTTATGTAAACCATAAGCTTCCATCATGGCACGGTGTCCTTCATAATTCTGCGCCTGCGCCTTTGCCAGGTATTCAAGTATAGAAGATGATTTTCCATAGCGGTTATCCAATGCAGTATCAAATATTTTTGTATTGCCAAATTGCATAGTGCCGCAATGATATAGCCAGTCACTATTTGTGTACCACATTGAATCCTTCGGTATAAATTTAATAAGACTTTCATAAGGAGGAAGGGAAGGGCCCGGAGAAATTTCTGTTGCGAAGCTCCATGAACCTCCATGTTTATTCGAATCTGTTTCCCAATAAAGAGGAGGCACCCAATCGTAAGGGCCGTCCATCTTTACACCACTATAACCCGAAACTTTGGATTTTCTCCTGTCAGCGGTTCCAATAACAGGATTTGGCCATTTGAGATAATTTTCAATAGTCAGGTAATCTCTTTCTACGGTAGAATCACTCGGCGGCATATCACTTCCATTAAGCCATACCATGACGGATGCTTTGTTCCTTAACCAATACATCATACTGCTGTCTGACGCCATTGCCACATCTCTTTCAGCCTTGCTCCAGACCTCAGGATATTGCCATGCGCCGCAACACATCCACCCTGTCATAACTAGGAGACCATAATTATCGCATAAATCGTAAAAATTATCATCTTCAAATTTACCCTCAGAGCGAACAATGTTCATGTTCATATCGCGAACCAATTTTAATTCCTGTTGCTGCCTTTTCTTTGAGTGGCGATAAAATAAATCGGGCGACCATGCTGCACCTCGCAACATAATAGGTTTACCATTAATGATAAATTCCCTCGAGGCGGTGTCTATAAGCTTTGATGCGATTTCACGGATACCGAAATTTTCCGAGATTGGGTTGCTTTTGTTACCATTTCTCAGTAATGAAATTTCAATTTTGTTCAATTCCGGGTTACCATATTCCCAGGGCCACCATAGACGCGGATTTTTTATATTGAGCTGAGGATACTTGGCTGAAGTAAAACTTACCTGTTTTTTCTCATTTGGCATCAGGTGAACCTTTTGCTGAAAGCGAATATTATCATTGATTTTCCCCTTCACCACAACATCCTTTTCCTTTTCTGTATAATTAACCAATTCAGCATCTACCTGCAGATGGGCAATCTTAAGAGAAGGGAGATCAAATTTTGTGGCAACGAGCGGATATTTTATTTCCACCTGGTCACAGGTTTTTATCTCAACATTATTTACAATGCCTCCATTATAATCCGGAGGGTAGTGGATCCAGTCGGCATAATCTATAGCAAGGTCGCCTCCTCTCTTATTTGGATTAAAGGGGCGCAGTATTTCGATCGCCAATACGTTTTCACCAGTATATTTTATATGCTTTGTTACATCAAGTTCAATTATTCTGAAGGGACCTTTTATATGAGATGAATCTGCTATCAAGATGCCATTCATCCAAACATTAGCCTTGTAATTAATACCATGCAATTTGAGTATAACCGTTTTATTTTTTTGGGACGCCGGTAAGGAAAACACTTTCCGAAACCACCAGGTATGGTCTAATTTTGGATCTGCAAGCTTTTCAAAATTTTTCGCATAGAAGGGATCGAAATCATATACATGGTTGGCAATCAAGCCGGCAATAATGGTTGAGGGCATTGTTATCTTATACCAATTCTTTACTGAATAATCTTTCTGTGATATTTGAGCTCCACCGTCACTATCAGTAATTGATGACTGCATTCTCCAGCCATCGTGTAAAATCAGCTGAAAACTTTCGGCCCTGTTTTTGCCAAATAAATTTCCTGCACATATGGCAAGGAAAAAAAAGAAAAAAGACTTTTTCATTATGCTGAACTTTATCTTGTTAGTTATGTACTTTTTAAAAAGGTACAGAATGCCGACCCACGCTCCTCATATTTTCCTGTTTCCCAATGCTGAAATTTCTTTCACAAACGTACAATGCTTTTTTAATAAACAGGGCTCATTAATTTCTTTCCACACCTGCTTTTTTGATAATTGTTACCTGGTAGCGCCATAGTTTGCGGGAACGAAAATTTATGAAAATCGGAAGTGTTACAATAACGGTGGTAAAAAACCTATTGGCTGTATTCATAGATTGCCCCATCATCGAATTGCCGGGCAAGTTTCATTTTTTTTACATTGCTTATGAAATTCTTTCCCACGAGATCAGGATTTTCTCCATCATCAAACCATATAACATAACAGTGAGGATCATTCAGAAAATCACGGACCTCGGATTTGTTTTCTTTGGACGGTAAAAATTTCCCTTTCCAGCGTGTAAAAAAATAAACAGCATCGTACGCATCGGAATAAATAGTGTACCCTTTTTTAAATGGAAGGGAATCCTTCTCCATGAACAAAACCGTTGGGGAATATCTCCATCCGTCTTCCGTATAGCCTGGTATTCCGGCATCCTTTACGCCGTCCCACGTTTCATAATCAGCAGCTAGTTGCCCATATTGGAAACATGAAAAGATCAGTATGCCTGAAATAAAGATCCATTTCTTATTCGGCAGATCTATCTTTTGAGTTATAGGAACTATTCTGTTACTCAAACTCCATATTAACGGAATAAAAGCAGGAGAAAGAAACCGGCTGTCCAGGGTTTCCATCCGCGAAATACTGGGGACTAGTACCATAAATGAAACATAAAGCAGCGCAAAAACTGCTGCCATATTTTCAAAAGTTACCAGCCGCCTGTTGCGAATGAATTGCCGGTAACAAATAAATAAAAGGATACAAACTATAAGAAAAGTGACCCAGGCTGCTCCTTTATAATGACCATTAAGAAATGGAAGCCAGTCATAAAATACCGAACCGGCGTCATGCATGTTTTCTATCAAAGTTTTAATTGCCTTCTCCCTATAACCAGTCATTGTTCCTCCAACGAAATAATTCCTTGTCAGGTTAATTATCAGTAAGATGGGGCTTACAACACAATACAGGACAACATGCTGTATCTTTTGCCGCATCGGCCGTTTCATATCCAGTATTAGAAAAATAAATCCAGTTCCGATGGTGGTAATTCCTGCATAGCGTGTTACTGCGGCCAGGGAAGCTATTAAAGACGCAGCAATCAATACTTTTATTGAATAAGATTGAAAATAGCGATGCATTGTTAGAAAAAAAAGTAAAAGCAGTAAAATAAAAATAGTCTCAGACCAGAGCATTGAATAAACTTCAAGAAGGCTCGGGCTTAATAGAATACAACTTAGGATGGCCCATTTATACCATTTGGACCGATAGGCAAATTTTTCGATTATATAACCGGATAAATAAATAATTAAAGCAAAAAGAAACGCATTTAGAATGGCTCCGTATACTAAAGGCTTAAGCCCCGTTAATACCATCATCCCGCTGAGAAAGAGTGGATAAAAAGCCGGAAATTCTACCAAGGCATAATGCCTGAAGTCGATTAATTTTGAGGTATCCACAAAATTCTCAGCAGCAGTCGTATAAACGACTCCATCAGGACAAAGGCCAATGCCTCCATGCCTGGTATAAAAGAATATAATGGAAAAACCTGCAAATGCAGCAATTAAACTATCAATGTTATTTTTTAGCGATGAAAATTTTGGCATTTCCGGGTTCATTTTGCAACAAAACCAATGTAATTTAGAATAAAGTCAAATCCCGGGATTTTTTTTTGTTTCTATATTAAGCATATGTTAACACTTAAAAAGGATTGTCAAAGTAACTTTTAAACAGAATAATATTTACAGTTATTTTTCCTTCTTGCTAAATTTTCTGCCTCATCATCGAAGATGCTTTTACTTGCTTTCGCTACTTTCGGCTAAAACAAATTTTTGCTTTAAATTACCTTTTTGGAACTGGTTCAAATTATTTTCACCCGGCTGGGCGGTCTGTTCATTCTCATCTCCTGATTCCCTTTGGTGGTGCATTCCTCCTGCCATTCCTCTTCCTGTCATACCGCTTCCTCCACTTTTGTTGCTGTGGCTGCGGGCGTCTTTTCTATGACCCTTAAGTTCATTTATCGTTATATCCAATGATATTTCTTTCGCCAAATCATCCGGTGAATAGTAGTTGCCAAAAAACTCTTTGAAAGGGATAGCAATTTCATATGTCAGCTTGTTGGATTCATCCCAATTTATGGCTGCATTAATGCCGGAATTATCATGAATGGGAATCATGCCGCTTCTTGTTGCAAAACCATTTACTTCCATCATCGTGTCATGAAGCAGGAACGAATCCTTCCTGTTAATGCGATCTCTGTATTGATTATTATCCAAATCGCTTCCAATAGGAGGGCTTCCTGACTTTCTTCTCAACGGAAAATCTATTGAAACTTTATGTTTTCCTTTTGCACTTAAGGTAACTTCCATGCCTGCCTGCATAATCTTCTCCTGGCTAATTTCGTCCGCCGATTGAAAACACAGATAAATATTCTTATCATCATTCGCAAATCCAAAAAATAATTTCGTATCTGAATCATATAAACTCAAAGGAAGACTCCATTCTGATGCCTTACCATCTATCTTAACAGGAGTTGATACCCGGGCGGCTTTCGCAACTTCATCCTGTGCAAATAATTGCCCTGAATAATAAAGCGTGGCAATAATTAAGAAATATTTTTTCATAATGATCATTTGTAGAAAATAATTATTCAAAAGTATTATTACGGTAAAGCACTTCAATAATTATTATTATAAAATATAGTTATTGTTTTACGGTTCAGGGATCGGTATCATTGACCTGATTCGCAGGCAGGCCGGAATTTATTGCAGTTCTATTACACTTAAAGAAAATGAAGGTATCCAAGTGATTATTTCACCTTTTGATTACAATATTCTTCGGTAAAAGGAGTTAGATTCTCATGCTCCGAAGGATTATTTTATATCGTGCGTCTAAAAATAAAAACATAAATATGCTCGACTCATTTTCTTTTGTAAACATTGGATTTGCATTTTTATGCATCATTTCCTGTGGCTGTAAAAAAACCGAATCTGTAACAAGTTCCAGCAGCAGCACTGTGCCTGCAGTATATTCGAAAATATATGGCGCCACAAGCATTACTTCCGATGGTACCTATATAACCATTAAATCCAACCACCTGCCGGATTATAAAAGCGTTTATTACCCGACCACCGATTCCATGTATCAAAGTTTCAGCGGAATTACCTTTAACGGCTATACTTTTTCTAAAAATCCTAACAAAATTGAATTACAAACATTGACATTCAAAATACCTTTGAATCCCCAGGTAGCCACTACACATTCGGCCACACCATTGGGCCCCATTGGAATTTCACTAAATGGTGTTCCTTTCTACAATCAATATGCAGGATCCAATCTTCCGCTTACCAATGAAGCTGGCGGGTTTGACCAATATTGGGGACATCCGCAACAGACGGGGCAGTATCACTACCATGTGGAACCATTATACCTTACAACAGTTAAGGCAACAAAGTCATCTCTGCTTGGTTTTTTGCTGGATGGTTTTCCGGTTTACGGGCCTGAAGAAAACGGTGTTACCATTACTAATGCCATGATGGATGAATATCATGGACATACTACAGCTACACCTGAATATCCAAATGGAATATATCATTACCATATCACCGGTACAGATCCTTATATAAATGGCAGCGGATTTTATGGCACACCAGGTACAGTTTCGCAATAGTTTATTGGTGGTTACGCTTTTATTCATCATCGGATGCAGCAATTCCACCGGAGGCCCGGGCAAACCATTAATGATAAACAGCGCCACCAGTAACTTACAAATGGTAAATGGGATTCTTAACCTGGACAACCGGTTGTTTACTGGAATCGTTTACACCCTTCCCGGCGAGAATGACACTGCTGAGATAGCAGGATTTTTGGATGTCAAAGAAAATGGAATAAGGAAAAGATACTACCCAAACGGGCAGCTAAAAGAAATACGGGAATTTGAAAGTGGAAACAAAGTGGGTACATACCTGGCATGGTGGGAAAATGGCCGCAAAAAAATGGAGTACTATTTTGATAAAGACGAATATGAGGGTACATGCCGGGAATGGAATTATGAAGGAGGCCTGGTGAAGGAAATGAATTACAAAAAAGGATTTGAAGAAGGTTCTCAAAAAATGTTTTATGATAATGGTAAAGTCAAGGTAAATTATATTATGATAAACGGAAGAAGATATGGACTGCTCGGAACTAAAAATTGCGTCAATGTTTCAGACAGTGTTTTTAAGAATTAGTGTCCTTTTGCCCGTTATTCTTATGACAGCGTGCAAGGGAAAGCAGGAATCAGCCAGGCTGCCTTATTACAACAGTCCTGACTTTTCACCTATATTTTTAAGTAATCTTCAGGAGGTGCAGGAAAAAATTACTCACCGGATAAGCCCCTTTCCTTTTACCGATCAAAACGGCCGGAACATTACAGAGAAAACGACGGAAGGCAAAATTCATGTAGCCAATTTCTTTTTTACCAGTTGCGGAAGTATCTGTCCCGTGATGATGGATCACATGAAAATTCTATAACAGGCTTTTCACAAAAATAATAATGTGGTAATACTCTCTTACAATGTAACTCCATGGTTAGACAGCGTAGACCGCCTTAAAAAATATGCCCTCAATAAACAAATAACAGACCCCAACTGGCACCTGCTTACCGGCAGTAAAAGCGAGATCTATGAACTGGCACGCCAATCTTATTTTGCGGAAGAAGACCTGGGATTCACTAAAGACAGCGCTGATTTTCTGCATTCCGAACATGTTCTGCTTGTAGATAAAAACGGCCACTTAAGAGGTATTTACAATTGCACCCTTCAACTTGAGATCGAGCAACTCCAAAAGGATATTAACCTGCTATTGAAAGAAGAAGATTCATAGAGTCAATCGAACAGGCTGCCTAACTAAATTTCCAAACAATTTCTCAAAATCTTTTAATGCAAAATATTATTTTGCTGCAGGCCCCTAAATCTTTGAGTTTACGAATTAATTACCTTAAAAAGAAGCGCATCCTTATTTTAAAAGGCTTTAGTTTTGCCATTCTTATTAATGAGTTTTCCGTATGAAAGACATGCTGACAGAATTATCCGGCACTTTGGAAGGTGAATTATTCCTGGACGATACGATGAGGGTTTTATATGCAACCGATGCTTCAGCGTACAGGGAACTACCCCTTGCAGTAGCAATCCCCAAATCGGTTGATGATCTGAAAAAATTAATTGCGTTTGCCTCAGCAAATCATACGTCGCTTATTCCGAGAACCGCCGGAACCTCTTTGGCAGGACAGGTGGTGGGCAATGGAATTATTGTAGATGTTTCAAAAAACTTCACAAAAATTCTTGAGTTAAATCCCGAAGAGCATTGGATTCGTGTACAGCCCGGCGTTATAAGAGATGAGTTAAACCTTTTCCTGCAACCTCATGGGTTGTTCTTTGGTCCGGAAACTTCTACTGCTAACAGGGCCATGATGGGCGGAATGGTAGGGAATAATTCGAGCGGGTCTAATTCAATCGTTTACCGCAGCACAAGGGAACACCTGCTGGAAGTAAGAGCAATTCTGAGCGATGGAAGTGAAACCACTTTTAAATCATTAACCATTGATGAATTTCACGAAAAATGCGAGGGCAATAATCTTGAAGCAAATATTTATAAAACAACCAGGAGATTATTAGGTAATTATGACAACCAGTCGGAGATCAGAAAAGAATTTCCAAAGAAAACGGTTGAAAGGCGAAATACAGGTTATGCCTTAGATGTATTATTAGAATCTGCCCCGTTTACAGCCGGTGCGCCGGATTTCAATTTTTGCAAATTAATTGCCGGTTCAGAAGGTACGCTTGCCTTTATTACTGAAATAAAACTGAATGTAGTTCCATTACCACCCAAAGTAAATGGCTTGCTTTGTGTACATTTCAATTCCATAGGCGAAGCTTTAAGAGCAAACCTGATAGCACTGAAGTATAAACCGGCTGCAAGTGAGTTAATCGATCATTATATTTTGGAATGCACCAAAGACAATATCGAACAAAGCAAAAACCGCTTTTTCGTAAAGGGAGATCCTGCTGCAATTCTTGTTATCGAGTTTTCTTCATCAGATAAAAATGAAGTGATAACCAGGGCAAATGATTGTGAAAATGAAATGCGGGAAGCCGGTTTGGGATATCACTTCCCGTTACTTTTTGGAGATGACACCAAAAAAATATGGACCCTAAGAAAAGCAGGGCTTGGCCTTCTGGGCAACCTGCCAGGCGACGAAAAAGCAGTTCCTGTTATAGAAGATACCGCAGTGGATGTTAATGACCTGCCCCAATATATTGCTGATCTTAATGCGATCCTGAAAAAATACGATTTGCACGCAGTGCATTATGCCCATGCCGGTTCAGGAGAAATACACCTGCGTCCAATCATTAATTTAAAAACTACAGAAGGCAATCATCTGTTCAGGCTAATTGCTGAGGAAATAGCTACCCTGGTAAAAGAGTATAAGGGTTCTTTAAGTGGCGAACATGGTGATGGCAGACTGAGGGGGGAGTTTATAAAGCAAATGGTTGGTGAAAAAAATTATAGGTTATTAAAAATCATCAAACAAACCTGGGACCCGGAAAATATTTTTAATCCTAATAAGATTGTGGATACGCCCCCGATGAATACCATGCTGAGGTACACACCGGGGCAAAAAACTCCTGCCTTCAAAACAATTTTCCGGTATCATAACCAGGATGTATTGCAACATGCTGAGCAATGCAACGGATCGGGCGATTGCCGTAAGACGCATCTTTCAGGTGGCACCATGTGCCCTTCCTATATGGCAACAAGAAATGAAAGAGATACTACCCGGGCAAGAGCAAATATTTTGCGGGAATTTCTCACCCATTCGGAAAAACTTAATCGCTTCGATCACAAAGAAATTTACGATGTAATGGATCTTTGTTTGAGCTGTAAAGGATGCAAATCCGAATGCCCCTCCAACGTGGATGTTGCTAAACTGAAGGCGGAATTTCTGCAGCAATATTATGATGCTAATGGGATTCCGTTCCGTTCAAAACTAATCGCTAACTTCAGTAAGTCTGCCAAATTGGGCGCATTGGCTCCGGGCATGTATAATTTTATGGTGACCACGCCGGCAATCGGAAATATTATAAAACGTTTATCTGGCTTTGCATTGAAGCGCTCTATGCCTATCCTCCATAAGACAACTTTGGAGCATTGGTATAAAAAAAGAAAAAAACGAAAACAGGATGAAGCTGTTTCAAAGAAGAAAAAAGTCTATTTGTTTTGCGATGAATTTACCAATTTCAATGACACAGAAATAGGGATTAAAGCAATTCTTTTGTTGGAAAAACTGGGTTATGAAGTAGTGATTCCGGAACATGAAGAAAGCGGAAGAACCTGGTTATCGAAGGGTTTATTAAGGGAAGCAAAAAAAATAATTAACCGTAATATTTCTTCATTAAGCAAAATAGTGAATTCAGAAACTCCCCTGATAGGAATAGAACCGAGCGCCATACTTACTTTCCGGGACGAATACATTGACCTTGCAGATGATGAAAATTTTAACGCGGCGAAAAAATTATCAAGAAATGTATTTACCATCGATGAATTTATTGCAGCAGAGATTGACAAGGGTAATATCAAAAAAGAATTGTTTACCAAAGAAAAGAGATTGATCAAACTGCATGGGCATTGCCAGCAAAAAGCTTTATCATCCGTATCTCATTCTGTAAAAATGATGTCCCTTCCTGAAAATTATTCCGTGGAAGTGATACCTTCAGGCTGCTGTGGGATGGCTGGCTCCTTTGGATTTGAGAAGGAACACTATGATCTGTCGATGAAAATAGGCGACTTGGTATTACTGCCTGTCGTCCGCAGCCAGCCGGAAGATGTGATCATTGCAGCGCCGGGAACAAGTTGCCGGCACCAGGTAAAAGACGGAACAGGGAGAAAAGCTTTACATACAATTGAAGTTTTCTATGATGCGCTGAATAAATAAAATGGCTAACAAAATATATTTTTCAACAATATTCTTCAGAAAATTTTCTTTTAAATGATCTGGATGAAAGAATATTACCGGTTACCTGCTTTATCATTGTTATTGATATTATTAGTACTGGGTTGCAAAGAAAATAATGTTTATGAAAATTATACAGGATGGGAAATTTATGGCGGTTCCAAAAATTCAATCCGCTATTCATCGCTTGCCCAGGTAGATACCGGTAATGTTCGTCAATTAAAAATTGCCTGGGTATATCATACTAATGATGCAGATACAACATCACATTCACAAATTCAATGTAACCCTATCATAGTAAATGGTATTTTATATGCCACTACCCCACGGTTACGCCTGATAGCTCTGGATGCTGCATCAGGTAAAGAAAAATGGATCTTTAATCCGGAGAGCCAAAACCTAAATACGAAAGGCGCTAATTTTATTTTAAACAATAACCGCGGTGTAACGTATTGGGAAGATCAGGGCGATAAGAGAATAATCTATACAGCAGGTAACGATATATATTGTGTAAATGCATCAGATGGAAAATTGATTACCACCTTTGGAGATAGCGGAAAAATTGACCTGCACAATGATTTGGGAAGGGATGTGAAGAATCTTTTTGTAACCAGTACTTCACCGGGAATTATATATCATGATTTATATATAATTGGCACCAGGGTTGCTGAAGAAGCTGATGCAGCGCCGGGTCATATAAGAGCTTATGATGTGCGGACAGGCAAGCTCAAATGGATTTTTCATACCATTCCTCAACCGGGCGAAGCAGGATATGGAACATGGGATGATCCCAATGCATGGAAACATATAGGCGGCGCCAATTGCTGGGCCGGCTTCAGTCTTGATGAAAAAAGAGGAATCTTATTTGCGCCAACAGGTTCAGCTTCTTTTGATTTTTATGGAGGCATGAGAAAAGGAAATGATCTCTATGCAAATTGTTTGCTCGCAATAGATGCGCTAACGGGCAAGCTTATCTGGCATTTTCAATTTATCCACCACGATCTTTGGGATAAGGATTTGCCTACTGCGCCGGCTCTTGTCACCATCAACTACAACGGGGTAAAAACAGATGTGGTTGCGCAGCCAACAAAATACGGCTACATATATGTATTTGAGAGGGCAAGTGGAAAGCCCATTTACCCGGTAACGGAAGTACCTGTTTCAACAGCAACAGATCTGATTGGTGAAAAATTATCTCCCACACAACCCCTGCCACTATCTTCCCAGCCATTTGCCAGGCAAACATTTACCGCCAATGATATCAATCCATATTTACCCGATTCTTCAAAGAATGAAATCCTGAACCGGTTGAAAAATTATCGGTATGGAAATATGTTTTTACCGCCCGGCAAAAAAACCTCCATTATTTTCCCCGGTTTTGATGGAGGAGCGGAATGGGGCGGACCTGCTGTGGATCCTGCAACAGGCTGGATGTATGTTAATGCAAATGAAATGGGTTGGGAACTTACTATGGTTCCTACAAAACCTGAATCTTCAGCTCCTGAAAATTATTTTGCAGCCGGTCAGCGATTATATGGAACAACCTGCATGGGTTGCCACGGCCAGGACCGCGAAGGCGCCGGGAATTATCCTTCCATAATTAATATATCAAAGAAATATAATACCAGCCAGTTGCTTACATTATTAGAAACGGGGAGAAGAATGATGCCTTCTTTCAAGCAATTATCCCAACAGGAAAAGAAAGCCATCATTTCCTTTGTGACTAATGATAAGAAAGAAGGTTCGAAAAAATTCGCCAGGTCGAATATACCTTTAGACTCCTTTCTAAATCTTCCATATCAATCGACCGGCTATCATAAATTTTTATCTAAAGCAGGTTACCCTGCAATTACACCTCCCTGGGGTACATTGAATGCTTTTAATTTGAGCACGGGCAGGATTGAATGGAAAATTCCATTAGGCGAATATCCTGAGTTAAAAGAAAAAGGCATACCTACTACCGGAACAGAAAATTACGGAGGGCCTGCAGTTACTGCCGGAGGTTTGGTTTTTATTGCTGCTACGAAAGATGAAAAAATAAGGGCTTTTAATAAAAGAACTGGGCAGCTTCTTTGGGAAGCACTTTTGCCGGCTTCGGGCTTTGCGACACCTTCTGTTTATTCTATTAATGGGAAAGAATATATTGTAATTGCCTGCGGTGGAGGAAAACTCAACACAAAATCAGGAGATGCCTATGTGGCATTTTCATTGTGATTTGCACGAGACCGGGTTATCAGTACCCGGGTATTTTTTAAAAGATTTTCCGGTACAAAATGGTCTTCATAATAAATTATAAGGTATATTTATCCGGCTGATATGAAGAGTGAAAACGAATAAGGCTTTATGTTTCCTCCCCTATAAATGCTGTTTGGTTTTTTATAAGGGTTATGATACCATTTTTGAAATCTTAATTTTACTAAAGCTAAATTCCCATTTCTTATTCTTGCAAAGGCGGACTTCTGACATTGAATAAAAAGTAAACATGCAAAAGAAAAAACAACCCGCATCCAGGAGAAATTTTATCAAACAAATTACCGGTACCACGCTGGCATTGGGCGCCGGATCGCTGGGCTCCCTTGCCGCTAAAGAAAAAATGGAAGAACGAATTTTACATTACGAAAAAAAGATCTCCTCCAACGACAGGATAAATGTAGCAACTATCGGGATGGGAATTATGGGAAACAATGACACAGAAACTACTTTGAAGGTTCCGGGAGTTCATTTGGTCGCAGTTTGCGATCTCTATAAAGGGCGGCTTGAAAGGGCAAAAGAAGTGTATGGAAATGATCTTTTTGTTACGAACGATTACCGCAAAATATTAGAAAGAAAAGATATCGATGCGGTAATTATTGCTACGGATGATCACTGGCATGCAAGAATAACCAAAGATGCGCTGAAGTATGGTAAACATGTGTATTGCGAAAAACCCATGGTGCATTATATCAGTGAAGGGCACGGGGTATTAGAAGCACAAAAGGAGAGCAAAAAAGTATTACAAGTCGGCAGCCAGCGGGTCAGCAGCATCGTGTATGCCAAGGCACATGAATTATATAGATCAGGTGAAATAGGCAAGCTCAATATGGTAAATGCCATTTACGACAGGCAGGACGCCCTGGGCGCCTGGGAATATACTATGCCAACAGATGGCTCGCCTGAAACGGTTGACTGGGACAGGTATATAGCCGGAATGCAAAAAATACCTTATGACGCCAAAAAGTTTTTTTGGTGGAGAAACTATCGTGAATTTGGTACCGGCGTAGCAGGAGATCTATTTGTTCATCTTCTATCAGGCACTCATGTAATTACCGATTCAAAAGGACCGAATACTATTTTCGCCTCGGGGCAGTTGTGTTACTGGAAAGATGGCAGAAATGTTCCGGATGTGATGACAGGAATCATGCAGTATCCTGAAACGAAAGAGCATCCTGCCTTTCAGCTAACGCTGCAGGTTAACTTTGTAAGTGGCACGGGAGGTTCGGAAGTTATCCGTTTTGTAGGTGATGAAGGAACCATTAATATAAACGCCGAAGGCCTGACCGTTCATCATAGCATCATGTCGAAAGCTCCGGGCATTGGAGATTGGGATGCTTTGGGAACTTACCCTAAGGCCATACAGGAAACACTTTTACAACAATACAGTAAAAAATACAGCCCGGAGGAGCAACGGAGGCCGACAAAACCTGATATTATTTATAAAGCGCCTGCTGGCTACGATGCGGATCTTGGGCATCATATTAATTTTTATAATAGCGTGCAATCAGGGAAACCGGTGGTGGAAGATGCCGTTTTTGGTTTCAGGGCAGCAGCGCCCTGCCTTGCCTGCAATAAAAGTTATTTTGAAAAGAAAATTATTTACTGGGATCCGGTATTGATGAAAGAAAAAATAAGTTAATTGTCCCCCCTTCTGCATAAGGGCCAGTTAATTAAGAAATAAAATCTTTTTAAACCAAATTAACTAAATCAAAACATACTAAAATGAAATTATCAAGAAGGAAATTTATTGCGGGAAGCACGCTAACAGTTGCCGGAACGATGCTTTTACCAAATAAAATGTTTGCTATGAAAAAGGATAAAGATCTCATTTTGGGAATTCAATTGTACTCTGTTCGGGATGACATGAAAAAAGATCCTTTAGGTACTTTAAAGCAATTAGCTGCTATGGGATACACGCATGTGGAACATGCAAATTATGTGGATCGTAAATTCTATGGTTATGGCGCTGTAGAATTCAAAAAGATTCTAGACGACTTCGGATTAAAAATGCCAAGCGGCCATACTGAATTTTCTGCAAAAGACTGGGATAAGGCATCAAATGATTTTACTGATGTATGGAAGCATACCGTTGAGGATGCTGCCACCGTGGGACAGATATATGTTATCAGCCCATGGCTTGATGAAAGCCTCCGTAAGAATTACGACGACCTGATAGCCTTCCTGCAATTATTTAATAAGTCCGGGGAATTGTGCCAAAAACATGGAATGCATTTCGGATATCATAATCATAATTTTGAATTTATGTTTTCCCTGAATGGTAAACTATTGTACGATATCATCCTTGACAATACAGACCCTAAACTCGTTATTCAGCAAATGGATATCGGCAATATGTATGGAGCCGGCGGAAGAGCCCTGGAGATTTTGAAAAAACATCCAGGCAGATTCAAAAGCATGCATGTGAAAGATGAAATTAAATCTGCAACGGCTGGCGAAATGAATGATAGATATGAGAGTACCATTTTAGGAAAAGGGGTCATACCAGTGCTTGAAATTGTAAACCAGTTTAAGCAAAAGGGAGGCACCACAGAATTCATCATAGAGCAGGAATCTTACCAGGGCACACAACCGATAGACTGCGCGAAAGAAGATCTGATGGCGATGAAGAGTTGGGGATTTTGATTAGTAAAAATATACCATGTTGTTTCATGCCGACAAAGGATTCGCGGAATTCTCTTAGAATTTCAATTTTTTTATTAAAAAAATTCTGCCGGAATCTTTTTTGTTGCCTCACCTATGATTTAAGGACTTCTACCAACAGTCCGCTTCAAAGTCTCATCGTCCAAAAAGTCATCTTTTGATACATCCTTATTTACACTTATCAGGAACGCAAATTTAGCGGCAATATGTCTTAAAAATTCAACTGGTTCCTTAGACATACATTACATCATTTAATATTTTAGGACCGATGTATTTGCTCAGGCCATTTTTGGTTACGATTTCAATCTTTTCATTCTTAAAAAGATCCTCGAAGATATCATATACTGCCAAATAATTATCAAAATTCTCTTTGTCAGGTTCATAGTCTTCACTCTTATTTGATTGTTTGTTGCGCACATAAGATCCAAACAAACCAATATTTGACTCTCCATACCTGGACAATTCGGACTTGTGAAATTTTAAGATAGCTAATATGTTTTCTTTTGTTGTCATTTGAAAGTATATTGTTCAAGGTAAGCCTCTTTAGGAATTTTGAAATGTCAACAAAGATTCCCGCTAATGGCTACGCAGTTATTTGTTCCGGGAAATAGGGTCTCATCAGCGGGATCACGACGTTCTGCAGCATCAAGTTAAAATATTACAAACAATAATCACAAATGGAGCTAGTGCTTCCGGGCCTGTTAGTCTTTCTTCGCCCACCTATTTTTCCCCACTAATAATCTTCCCCAACCCTCCTTTAAATGTATTGAAAAAGTCATTCTTGCCTTCAGGGCTATCGACCACTTTTCGTAAAGCGGCCTTTTGTTCCCGGGTTAAAGTGGCCATCACATTCGATAGCAATTTTGTTACCTGCTGATAGGCATGGTTCAGTTTTTTCCCGGCCTTCCTGTCAAGCAACCGTTGTATGCGGGCACTGGGTTTATCACTTAGCCAGTTTTGAACATAGGATTTAAGCAGCGAAAGCATATCATTAAGCACGGGTTTTAAGGAAGCCACAGTTGAGTCTTTCATAGCGTTGATTTGCTGCATCTGTGGAGAAACTGCGCTATTAGCCCGCGGAGGTTGTTTCCATTTGGCCACCGTGTCATTCACTACGGCTCCATTAACGGAAAGGAGTATCCGGTTATGAATTGCTGAATCATTGGCCGCCATTTCAACCGCATTCCAGTCGCCAAGTGTATACTTATATTCATAATGCATCTTATCAAATAAGGGCAGTGTGATCATATAAAAACCATCACCTGTGCTAAGCAACCTGTACAACGAATCCCTGACGTGCCAGCTATTAAAGGATCCTGTAATGTAAACCTCCTTTTCAGCAGGTGTCTGTTGCGGCACTTTCACAACAAACCGCACTGCCGCCACCTGCCCAAACACAATCGGAGAGAAAATAAGAAATATTATGCTCACGGTCATTCGCAACAATATTGATTTCATAAAATATATTTGAAAATAAAATTATCCCAATTTTGAATTTTCTCCGATGACCCTTATCAGGTACCTTCATGTTTCCTGTCAATGTTTCAGGATTGACAATAAGAATAAAAATACTCCTGCAAAAAATTCTTCGGTATTTTTATTATTTTATAATTGTACCTTTTCAAATATAAATATTGCTGTATGAGCCAATCAATTTTCAGGACTGTATGTCTTACCATGTTGCTTTTTGTTTATGGAAATCTTCCTGCACAAATAATTTCTTATAATAAAACAAACTTTGGCATTAGCTGCCTTTTAAAACAAGGCGCTATGAATATTTATCTATTGAAAGATGACATTGTGGAAGTAAAATTTACCAGCCTGCAACAAATTGAAGCTAAAAAATCCCTGGTTGTGGAGCCCGTAAATTCTTATCTGAAAAATTTCAGCATAGCAGAAAAAGGTAACCAAATAATTATTACAACTGCCAAACTGAAGATCCTCGTCAATAAAAATTCAGAAGCAATAACTTATTCTGATCTGCAGAACAATGTCATTCTTGCAGAAGCAAATGAGCATAATAAAGTAATGCAGGATACCACAGTCGCCGGTAGTCAAACCTATAGCTGTGCCACAACCTTTCAATCGCCCGCCGGTGAAGGCCTGTTTGGTTTAGGCTGCCATCCTTTGGATTCATTATCCATCAATTATAAAGGAAGGAACCAGGATATGGCCATAAAATATCTGACCGGAGCGGTACCTGTAATGCTTTCAACTAAAGGATATGGGTTGATGTGGGACAACTACGCCGAATCAAAATTTTATGGAGCTGAAAATAATAATACGCAATTCACCTATATTTCAGAGAGCGGTAAAATGGTGGATTATTATTTTTTCTACGGCCCTGCATTCGATAATATTATCAACTCATACCGAAACCTTACTGGCAGGGCGCCGATGTATGCAAAATGGGCATTTGGTTTGTTTCAATCGCAGGACAGGTATAAAACGCAGGAGGAAGTGCTGGCGCCTGCAGCAGCTTACCGAAAGGCCCATATCCCGGTAGATGTAATTGTGCAGGATTGGTATTACTGGTACCCCTTACCCATCGGTTCGCATGTAATGAATCCTATCGCTTATCCGAATCCGAAAGCCATGGTTGATCAGTTGCACAACGAACATTTTCATGCAATGATCTCTATCTGGCCTTGCTTTGGAAGCGGCACCAACAACTTTAATGCATTGAAAGCCGCAGGCAATTTAACTTCTATCACATGGGACAATTTTTTGGTACATACACGTGATACCTACTATGATGCACACAACCCTAAAGCCCGTGAAATGTATTGGGACCAGGCAAGGGATAGTTTGATAAAACGGTACGGATGGGATGCCTGGTGGGTTGACCAATGTGAGCCGGATACAGAAGACCCTAACGACAGAAAGAAAGCCAATTTTTATACCGGCAAAGGAATTGATTATTTCAACACCTATTCTTTGATGCACACAGTAGGTTTGTACAACAAATGGCGCAGAGATATCCCGGGCAAACGGATATACCTTTTAACCCGACAAACATTTGCAGGCCAGCAGCGCAATGCTGCCACGTTATGGTCATCAGATATATCCAGCACCTTTCATGATTTTAAAGACCAGGTAACGCAGGGCATCAATGCATGTTCATCAGGCATTCCATACTGGACATCTGATATCGGCGGTTATATTACCAGGACAAATTCAACAGGCATACCCGATTGGACAAGGCCCGATTTCAGAGAGTTGTTTACCAGGTGGTTTCAGTTCGGCACCTTCTGCCCAATCATGCGCATTCACGGCAGAGGCGAACGCGCTTTGTTTTCCAAAAACTGGGATGAAGAAACAAGAATCATTTTATTAAAGTTCGATGACCTGCGTTATCGTTTACTGCCTTATAATTATTCCTTAGGAGCTAAAGTAACTTTGGACAATTATACAATCATGCGGTCGCTGCCTTTTGACTTCAGAAAAGATACAGCGGTCTATTCCATTCCTGATGAATACATGTTTGGCCCCGCTTTTTTAGTCAACCCCGTTACAGAACAGTTATATTCAAATGACCCTGCCAATACATCAACCAAAACAAGAAAAGTTTATTTGCCAAAAGGCGCCGACTGGTTTGATTTTTGGACGGGGAAGAAACTTTCGGGAGGCCAGGCTATAGACGCTGCTGCTCCTATAGATATAATGCCTTTGTATGTAAAAGCCGGTTCCATCGTGCCGATGGGAAAAGTAATGGAATGGGCTACGCAAAAACCTGAAGATACTATCGAGTTAAGAATTTATCCCGGCGCTGACGGAAGTTTCACTTTATATGAGGATGTTAATGATACCTACAATTACGAAAATGGGCAATATGCCACTTTTACTTTTAAATGGAATGATGCCGCGAAAATATTAAGCATTACTAACCGCAAACGTTCATTCCCCGGCATGTTGCAGAAAAGAATTTTTAATGTAGTTGTGGTTAATGAAAACAAAGGGGCTGGTGTAGCAGAAACAAGGCAGACAGATAAGGTTGTTATGTATAATGGTAAAGATGTTAATATAAAATTATTTTAGCTTCCGGCCTATAATGTATGCATGGAGACATTTTTGGATGAATAATTTTATTTTGCCCGCCCGCCGTCCACACAAGGAGTCGCTCGGGAAATAATTGATTAATTCGCATTCCATGTATTATCCTTCATATCCGCATCCATAAATATACCGCCATCCAGCGTGATAGATTTTACTTCCCCGGAGGTTTTGATTTTTACGGAAATATTTTTCTGATCATGCTTCCATACTATGGGCGTCTGGTGAAAAATTTTCGTTGTACCGTCAGCGTAAGTTACGTTCACATCAAACGGTACCGCAAAGCCCCCAATATTTTTTATGGATAAAATGTATTTACCGGAAGACTTTTCCACCCTTTCAAGAGCCAGATCAATATAATAATTAGTGAAAAACCAGTTATAGAAAAACCAATCGAGTTTTTTGCGGGAACCCTTTTTCATGGAGTAAAAATAATCCCAGGGTATTGGATGCTTCCCATTCCAATTGTTCATATAAGTATGCAGGGCCTTCTTAAATAATTCATCGCCCAGCATGTCCTTTAACGCCAGGTAACTTAAAGATGGTTTGCCATACGCATTATTGCCCGCTCCAAAAGTTACCTCCGGTGAAGGTATTATGATAGGATTTTCCTTTTCATGCGGCCCTTTTATCCAACCGTTCACTCTGAACTTTTTGTAAAAATCATCCGCGGCTTTCTTTCCAAATTCCTCCGTTCCTATAAGCAGTTCAAGTGTTGTTGCCCATCCTTCGTCCATAAATGCATAGCGGCTTTCATTGGTGCCCATATAAAAAGGGAAATACGTATGCGCTATTTCATGATCCTGCACTAATTGTGCAATCTGCAGGTCTTTGGTATGACTGTCATTCACCATCATAGGGTATTCCATATCGGCAAAGCCCTGTATCGAGGTAGTTTTTGGAAACGGGTAGGGAACGCCGGGCAAATTATACGAGAACCAGTCTAAAGAATTCCGTGCGAATTGCACATAATGATGAAAATCCTCCGACGCATCAGCGAAGGCAGCCTGAACGCTTGTGCGGCGATGTGTATTATCATCCACCACTACGCTTGCTGCATCCCAGTCGTAATGGTCACTCACAGCTAAGGCTACATCGGTGATATTAGCAGCCGTCCATATCCACGTGTTTGTTTCATTTTGTGCGGTTATATTCTTATTGGCCAGGTCCTGCAAAGTGACAATATGTATGGTAGAATCGCTTGTCATGGATTCCCGCAATTTCCCGGCAAATTCCGGGTGCAGAACCTGTGTTGGATTTTGCAAAGTACCGGTAGCCCATACAATAAAATTTTTGGGAACGGTTACACTCAGCGTATAATCATTAAAATCATTATAAAATTCCAGCGCCCCGGTATGCGGCTGTGTATCCCATCCCTTATAATCATCATAGACAGATACTCTCGGGTAGAAATAAGCGATAAAAAAAGTAGTTGAATCAATTACACCTTCGCGCCCGAACCCTTTAAACAATTGATAGTGCCAGGTGATGTTGAGCTTTACAGAGTCGTGCGGCATTAGCGGCTTATTTAAATCAACCATTTGATTGGTGATTATAGCCTTACTGTTGTCCCATTCGGCCCGGACGCCATTTATCTGTATCTTATCTACCCGTATGGAGAGTGTAGTATCAGGTTTTCCGCCCCTTCCCCCGGCACGGTGAACGTTCTGGATCAGCTTCATATTCAAACTGCGTAAAGTATCCGGACTGTTATTGAAATAAGTTATTTCTTCCTTACCCTCAATACTTCTGCCGGGCGGCGCTACTATTATTGAAATATTATAACGGCCATGGTTCTCCCAGTATTTTTTACCGGGCTTACCATTAAAAGACCGCGTTCCATATTGATAGGCTTGCCTTATATCCGGAGGCATTGGCAGTTTTTGTGCATTGAGGTAGGCTAACGCCAGGCAAAAAATGGCGGACAAAGAAATTGATCTTACCATAGAAGGTGATTTGAAGTAGAAGGCTGATTTTGGAGCCGCTAAGTTAGAGAAATAATCAGATCAAATAATTTCCTGAGCTTATGTTCAAAGGTTTTCGATTAATGTATCTAATGGAATATAGAATTACTGGCAGAAAAAATAGATTTACAATTATCTCATAAGTAATGCAACATCAGAAAACGTTATTGAGAATATGAATCATTATTTCTTTTTTCATTTATCAATCTTTTTCCCATCAGAAGTAACATTACTCATGGAAACATTACTCACACCATCAAAGATAAAAGGAGGCCTTTCATCTTTAGTGATATGTTTGATCATGATGTTGTTTAATTGAAGATTATTTACATGCCTTACTAAAAAAGCGCCTGATCCGGTATTGCCAAACATGCCGGGTTCAGGATAGGAATTTTCCTTTTCAGGTATTTGAACATTTGTGGCTAATGATTCGCCTCCTGCGAAATAAAGAGAAATATTATTAAGCTGTACATCTTCAATGTTATGACCCGGAATTCCACTTATGGTGCAGGCGTATGATGAATTTGCGTTGTACACTTCCACATTACTTATCATGATGCGTTGCAATTTTCCAACAAGGGTGCCCGCAGGAGCACGCATGCGGCTTCCAAGGCGCAGGAAAATAGGGTCATTCACAATGTCACGCATGGTAATATTATCTATCGTTACATCTTCCAGGAGAGCGCCATCAACTGTTTCCAGTGCCAGGCCCTTGCAATATTCGAAAACACAATTTGAAATCGTTATGTTTTTGAAACCCCCGTTTGATTCAGTTCCAAATTTTATTCTTCCTGTTGGTGAAAAATGATATTCCGGATTATCGGAGCGCTGATAAGTGCCGTCCAGTAAAGTGCCTTCATCAAAACCGCTAACCTGGCAATTGGTGATGGTCACATTTTCCGTTGCTTTAAAATAGCCCAGTGCAAAACTGCTTTTTAAGCAAATACCATCATCATAGGGTGAATTTACAAAGCAATTGGAAACGCGGACATTCCTGCAGCAGTCTATATCCATACCATCACGGTTAGTGTCGATCTTTACGTTATCTAACGTCAGGTTATCGACTCCTGTTGCCAGTATACTAAACCAGCCTCCATGGAGAATGGTTATGTCTCGTATGATAACATTACGGCAACGATACAGGCTAATCGCCTTGTTTGCTTCCCTGCTGTCTTTTTCCCAGTCTTTAATTAATCCTTTACCCCATATCATCCCCGGGCCAGTTATAGAAATATCATGCAGACTGTCACCCCATATAAATCCGTCATGGAAATGGCTGTGTCCGTAATCCTGGTAGGTTTTATTGATCGTTGGTTCCGCTGGATCAAAATTTTCTTCCGGATTTTCATCTGTTGCAATCAATACAGACCCTTGCTGAAGAACGAGGTGAATATTGCTTTTCAGGTGGAGATAACCGCATACATATTTCCCTGCGGGAATAATAATTTCCCCACCCCCGGCAGCAGCAGTAGTTTCAATAGTCTTATTAATTGCTTTGGAATCTAAAGTAATACCATCCCCTGTGGCGCCATAATTTTTTACATTGTAAGTTCCCGGGTCAGATTGTCCGAAAGATTGTATTAACATAAGCAGGAAATAACTAAGTAAAAAAGTATTTTTTAATTTTTGCATAAAGGATCTGCTTTATAAAATGAATTACGCTTTTTAGATCAGGCATTTGAATTCGTTGAAACAAATATTGTTTTTATAAAGGCTTATTTAATTTATTATTTTATCCCTCATTTGATCGTAAAAAACTCACCTCACAATAAGTGTTGTCAGTAAGACAGTTGGTGTGTCGCCGAATCCCGGTCCTCCCCAATCTGTTTCATCCCCGTTTTGAATGCGTAATCGTTTAAATACTCCATTTTCATATTTTCCTTCTTCTACTTTTCCATATTCCCATGCCCTACCTGTATTTTTACCTGTGGGCCGGAACGTGATATGGCAACCTGTGCCAATTAGAATGAACTTATTTTCCTCCAGTTGCGCGATCATCATTTTCCCGATTGGTTTGGTATTTACAGGTTCAGCATTCGCTCTGCCGTCTCCGCCAAACATCACTATTGCCTCCCATGCACCAAGGTCTATTGTTTGATTCCCGAAATCTTCACGCTCTGTAACTGCCCTTATTTTCCCTCCAAAACTCCATTGCGCCAACTCCCCCATCATAGGAGTTATCATAGCATATTCCTGTGCAAGAGGAGCAATGCGTCTGGCAAGTTCCGGATCTTTTTTTACATCTCCGTTATCGTCTATGCCAAAGGGTGAAAAGCCTATACCTCCATGGGCTATTACTTCATAAAGATATTTTGCTTTATCTGAACTGAGGCCTGCCTCGGGAACAAAAAGGGCGTTGTCCGGACGGAAATACAATCCTAATACCTTAAGTATTTTTTCACTTCCGTCAATATAAATGTCCGGAGCCACGAGGTCTATGGATGGAGCAGCTACCTTCCAGATCGGAATCACATTGTCAGTAGGTCCGCCACTTTCATACGTATTTGCCATAGGGTT
>OCTA010000116.1_pt1 | contig 75171 bp, 58 predicted proteins | sample 1538991 | NCBI WGS metagenome assembly OCTA01 (sample SAMEA3539302, study PRJEB22396) | soil metagenome | biome: tundra; feature: field; material: soil | place: USA | collected 2010-05 | depth 0.15 m
CGGACAACAAGTGCGACGATCTCGGTTTCGCCTACGACACCACCTGCAGCGGAACTCCGCCGTTCCCGTATTAGTGAAATGACGATCTGGCGGGACAGAGCCGTGGCAGGATGTCCACTCGGGCAGTTCACCGTCGGACCACTGAATCTTCCTCAATGCTCTCTCTCGCACCTGTCCTTGCACTGTTGATCGCACAGACCCCGGCCGCGCAGGCCGGTACCACCAGTTGGCCGGCCGAATTCAGCGCTGCCGGCTCAGTGGGGCACTTCAGCCAAGGGTCCTTCTACAATGGCTGGCAGGGCAGTGCTGGGGGCAGCGCCACATGGTTCGTGCGTCGCCCCTTGGTTGACGATAGCAACCAGCACAGCCCCCTGCCGAGAGCCCAGCGCCCCCTCCCGCTCTTCCCGCCGATTCCAGCCCGTGAGAAACCGGCCCGGCGCTCTAGGGATCCGGTATCGCCACCGTGCCCCAGCAGACCACGTCGCCACTCGGGCGCAACCCGCACGTCCAGTCTTCGTTGATCGCGATGTGGGTGAAGGCGCCGGTCGGCGGGGAGGTCTCGCCGTAACGGCCGTCGCCCCAGCATGCGGCGGCGCCATCCCCGCGTATCCCGCAGCCGGTCCAGAAGCCGGCGGAGACCTGAGTGAAGGTGCCCGACGGAACCGGCACTGCCGTGTCGCCCCAACAAGTGGCCGTACCGTCGGTGCGCACGCCGCATGCCTGCATGGTGCCGACCGAGATTTGCTTGAAAGTACCGGCCGGCGTCGGGACCGAACTTTCGCCCCAGCAGGTGACGGTACCGTCGGCATGAAGCCCACAGGTATTCCACTCGCCCGACGAGATCTGCACGAATTTCTCATTCGGAGCCGTTCCCACGCCGAAGCTCAGGTCCCCCCAACACACGACAGTACCGTCGGTTTGGAGCGCGCACGCATGGGCCAGCCCCGCGGCAACCTGGGTGAAGGTCCCGGCGGGGGGATGGATCACTCCCCCATAGTCATGTCCCCAGCAGGTGATCGTGCCGTCGCTGCGCAGCCCACAGCTGTAGGCAGAGCCGTCGGACACTTGGATGAACGAGGCATCCGTCGGTGTACTGCCTGCTCCGTAGTACGCCCCCCAGCAGTACACTGTGCCGTCGGGCCGCAAGCCACAACTGTGGTCGTAACTGGTGAAGGGCCCTGGCCGAGATGCGGTTTCGGCTTTATCGTTGTTTCCCCAACACGCTGCCGTACCATCGCCGAGCAGCCCGCACGCAAAGCCCTGACCGGCCGCAATCTGAGCATAGGGCCCGGCGCCTATCGGTGGCTGGGCTGGATCACCCGAGCCACCCCAACAGGTCGCGGTGCCGTCGGCGCGCCGACCGCAAGCCAGCCCGCTCCCCGTCGACAGCTCGACGAAAGCTCCCGCGGCTGGCTGGCCTAGCCCGGTATCCGTATTGTCGGGTGCCACCCAGCACTTGGCGGTTCCGTCGGGGCGGAGACCGCACGCATAGGCCGACCCGGCATACACGTGCACGAAGGGGCCAGGGTCCGTGAAGTCGTGCCAGCCGTTGATGTCGCTCCAGCACTCGATGCTGCCGTCCGCCCGCAACCCACATGGATCGAACCCGCAGGCAATCTCCTTGAACTTGCCCCCGGCCGTCAGCCCCTGCCAGCCTCCCCAACCGTCGCCTGCGCATGAGATGGTCCCATCGGCCCGCATCCCGCAAGTCTTGTTCCATCCCGCACATACGCGTGTGAACGTGCCCGACGGTCCGTACGCCGTGCTCGGCCCATTGCCCGACTCGTAGGTTCCCCAGCAGACGATCCCCCCGTCCGACTTCAGCCCGCAACTATGGCTCGAGCCTGCCGCAATTTCAGTGAACGCACCTGACGGTGAGCTCGCCTGCCGGTAGTCATTGGCTCCCCAACACGCAACGCTGCCATCCCCTCGCAACCCGCATGCATGTTCATCTCCTGCGACAAGTTGCACGAACGCGTGACCGTCGCCCGAGGTCGGGGAAGGTTGGGTCGTCGCGGTGGTTGGCGTGGCGGGATTCTCCGCAGAGGTCGTCATCGCAGCCTCGCTGCACGCGAGGGCGGTTGTCGAGGCAAGCAGCAGAACGAACCGCACCAAAGAGATGGTGGGTGGGTGGGTCGAACTTGTGGTCGTCTTCATGCTGATTACCTCTGTGCAAAGCCAAGAATCGTGACCAAGAGATTTTGCGCGCAGATGTGTGCGCATGTCGTTCATGCCGAGATCCGGCGCCTCAACCTGATGACACCAGGCACTGGGCATGCCTGTACACACCGCGCGCAAGCCGTACAGCCGTCAGCCTTGACGACATACGCCTGCCTGTTGCGGTGAACCCATGCCCTGAACCGGTCTCCCAGCGACAGAAACCTCTTGTCTTCGGCAGTCAAGGCGCGGATCTCAATGACCGAATAAGGGCAAGCCGGGACGCAGGGGCATTGGGCATCAGCGCAAGCGTGGTGGTACCCGCCCTCGCACTTGGTGCGGTCGATGGTTGGAACAAAGATTCCCGGCTTCTGCTCTTTCCTGATCTCACTCACGTTGTTTCACCTCGGCGACGGAACGGCAACGGACTGAATCCTGACTCGACATCGTCGCGCGGATTCTCCGGTGTGTCCACCGGTCCTCGCGACCCGCTGCTATCTGGTCGCCACCATGGCCACCACCGTTCCCAGTGATAGCGTCAGTGTGTTGCCTGAAACGCAGTAGTCCCAGGTGTCTGGAGATCCGATCGCGCCACCTGCGTCGCGACTATCGCTGGTCTCTTCCATGGTGAGCTGTTCGCCGACGGTCGTGTAGATTCCGCTACCATGGTACGACGTATCGGTTCGTGCGAGATTGCATTCGCAATTGCCGCTACTGTCTAGCTCGCAGGTCGCTGCCATGAACGGGGTAGTGCCCGTGCCGGCATCGGATGCACTCTGTATCGCGTCCTGAAAGCCGCCCTCTATGGCGGAGCAAGTCGAACCTGCGCCGCCGTCGGTGGCCAGACACGAAGCTGGGTAGTGCATCACCTCGGCCGAAACTCCAGCATAGAACTCGTCAAAGGTACCATCTGCGCTGAACGTGATCGTCCAAGGGAAGCTCGACGCGTACGTCAATGATGGCCAAACAAGTGAGCAGTTCACCGGCGAAGAGAACCCAGCGGGAGGCGCCGAGCCAGCGCCCCCCAGACACTGGTCACTAAATCGCCAGGTGCCCACCACATTGCCGCCGCAAGGAGCATGCGCGGGACAGATGCCGGCGTCCGCGGGCACCAGGCCGCGACCGCAGCCAAGCAAGGTAAGCAAACAGACGGCCGCAGGCTTTGCCGTAGACAGAATAGGCTTCAAGGCGATCCCATTCTAGATCCTCGCTCAGACTCGTACAACTTGGCCGTCCCCCGAAGATTCTGAGCCTAGAACAATTAGGGCCCTAGAGCGTCTGCTGGTCATGGCTGGAATTCGCAAGATGGAAGATCGTGTCACCGACCCCGCTGGCATTCAAGAAGTAGATCGAGGACGGCCAGTAACCGTCCATCCTACCGATCAACCAGTGAGGCGGACAGCCGCCCGCCAACCGTTACGTTGCCTTGGTCGGGGGTTCTGTGTGAGGATGCCGACGATGCGCGAGAGAATGACGTGGATGCTTCGCAAGGCCGCGCTAAGCGTGGCAATTCTCTGTGGCCTTGGCTGCGCGGCGAACCAGGGGCAAGCGGGCGATTCGATCGAGTGGCGCACAGGGAGCAGAACCGGCAACCCCTTCGAGATCCGCTTGGCCGCCAGCGGTTCCGATCTCAAAGCCGTGCTCGTCAACCGTTCGACCGCAGAGCAGAGGCTGCTGCACGACGCCCATCTGCAGGCGACCACGCTGGAGCTCGTGCCATCGACCGGCATCGGGCCCAAGCCCTACGACTCTCGCCTGATCATGAAGTACGATGCCACGCCTTACTGCCAGCTGTTCCAGACGCTGCCGCCCGGCAAGAAGCTGGAGCTCGGCTCCGCGCGCTTCGGCAAGTCGCGCGACGGGTATGCGGGCCAGTGGGGGCCGTTCAACTTCGAGGAGGTGCCCGCAGGCGACTACCAGGCCCGGGTCACCTGGCACAGCGAGCGCGCCCAATGCTTCGACGAAAGCACCCGGCAGATGCGCAAGCTGCCGTCCGTCTGGCGGGGCATGGTCCGGTCGAACCAGGTGACGTTGCACCTGCCCTGAGCGCGACCACCGAGGGCCACCCCAAGGGCCCACGCGGTAGCCGAAGGCGCGAACATGACTTTGTCGTAAAGCTGCTCATTCTCGCGGATTCATGCGAGAATCCTCGCGATATACTCTCGGACACTACTGGTTCGGCGGTTCTGCCGCATCCAACGAGCGCGAAGGAGATCGAATGAATCGAACATTTAAACTGGTGACGTTGGGAGTTCTGGGTGCCTGGTTGCTGACGAGCACGAGTTGCGAAGACAAGGTCTGCAATCAGGCCTTGCAGACCTGCAAGAAGGAAGCGACCGATCAACGGAAGGAATGCGAGCGTCTCTCGACCACGATCAGCGAGCTAAGATCGCAACTGACCGACACCAAAGCGAAGGTCGACAGCCTGAGCCAGGAAAACGAGGAGCTCAAAGCGAAGAGCGCCGATGCGCAAGCGAAGGGCAAGTCGAAGGGCAAGAGCGGCAAGGCCAAGCACAAGAAGAAGGGCAAGAAGTAGCTGGAAGAGGTCCGCGCTGGCGACGGCGCTCCCGGACGCATCAAGGCGTCGGCCATCTTGCAGAACGACGGGCCGGTGCTAGCTTCCTTGCTATGGCAACCATCGGACTCATCGGTGCAGGCATGATCGGAAGCCAGCTCGCTCGGCTCGCGATCAAGAACGGCTATCAGGTCGTCATCAGCAATTCCCGCGGGCCGGCAACGCTTTCGGCCTTGGTCGCGGAGCTGGGGCCCAAGGCGTGCGCCGCGACACCAGCCGAGGCAGGCGCGGCTGGGGACATCGTCGTCGTGACCGTGCCGCTCAAGGCCTATCGGACGATCCCCGCCGAGCCACTGGCCGGCAAGATCGTGATCGACACGAACAACTACTATCCCCAACGCGATGGTCACATTCCCGAGCTCGACAACGAGTCGACCACGACCGCGGAGTTGCTCCAGAGGCATCTTCCGACTTCCAAGGTCGTCAAGGCGTTCAATCACATTCACGCCGCCTCGCTGACCACCGAAGGCCAGCCGGCAGGGACCAAGAATCGCCGGGCACTGGTCATCGCTGGAGATGACGAGAAGGCCAAGGCAACCGTCCGGGCCCTCATTGACGAGTTCGGTTTCGATGTGGTGGACGCAGGGCCGCTCAAGGAAGGCTGGCGAATCCAGCGCGACACCCCCGGCTACGGTCCGCGCCGGACCGCCGAGGAGATCCGCGGCGATCTGGCGACAGCCAAGCGCTACGCGGAGATGAAGTAAGACCGGCTCACTGCCTCGGTCTGGCGAGCAGCGAACCCGGCCTCAACCTCGCCAGATGATGGTTTCAGGCTGACTGCTCACCGCGATCGCGACCCACGCGGCGGCGCTGAAGAAGTTCGCGATCGCGTTGTCCTCCCGTGGTCACCAGGCGGTGACCGGCTCGCCACTCGCCAGGGTGCACTGCTGGTTCTGCGGATCCCCGCCGGTGCGCAGGATGTCGGACGACGCGGGCGGCATGTACGCACCCATCACCTCGGTGGCGACCATGCGACGCATGGCGGATTCCAGCGTGGTGACGTAGTAGCACGGAATGTGTGGTTCCGCGTGCGAGCCACCGATTCCCGAATCATTGGTGAGGAAGAGATAGCGACCGCCGGTCACCTCCGCCGCCGTCCGCATGGTGAACTCGCCCAGGTCGTCGATGCCACTGGCCGCCACGGGGTAGATGTGGATGGCCTTGGTCGTGGCGGCGGCCAGCGCTGACACCACGGCGGCTTGCTTGCCGTCGTGGTGGGGCGCGTCCGCGATCCAGAACGCCACGCGTGCCGTAGCTCCGTCGTGCCAGCCGAGCTGGGTGGCCACGGCCAGCGCCTGATCGACGGCCTCGGGCGTGTCGCCGCCGCCCGACGAGGCTTGCGCCGTGAGAGCGCTGCGAAACGTCGGGAGATCGGCGGTGAAGTCGAAGCTGCGCACCACGTACTCGTCGCCCTGGTCGCGGTAGACGACCAGCGCCCAGCGCTGGGCGATGCCGGGGAACTGCGCCGCGATGCCGCCCACGATGTCGCCCAACTCAGACTGCACGTAGGAAAGCTCGTCGCCCATGCTGCCGGTGGTGTCGATGACAAAGGCGAGATCGAGCGCTGCGACCGTGGGCAACGCGGTCTGGGCGAAGTCGAGCTCGACGGTGCCAGCGGCGGCGGCGGCCGTCGTGGAAACGCTGAGATTGGCCACGGTGGCTGTGACGGTGACGGTCGCGCCCGCGGCCACACCTGCCCAGCCGGGAAGGTAGATCACGCGGCCTTCGGAGCCAGTGATCGAACTCCAGGCGTGACCTTGCCCATCGACCACGCTCACCTGCACGCCGGCCACGGGTTGCGCGTCGGCACTCTTGACCAAGATGACCATGCGGTCCGAGCGGCCGATGACCGGAATGCCGGACAATTGCTCGTTCGCCGTGCTCGAAAGATAGGCCGAGTAGAAGCCGAAGTTGAGGTTATCGTCCCAGGTTCCCGCCGTGAGCTGTCCCGTGGGGATCGGCGGCTGGGCGTCGACGGCCGTGGTGGAGGTGGTGGCGCTGACGGTCGGGGTTCCCGTGCCATCCACGATGGCCCCTGTGAAAGTGCCGTCGATCGCCATCGGCGGCGCTGGAGCCAAGGGGCCGGCGGCCCCACCTGGACCACTCGCGGCACTCCCCGCGGCGCCCTTGGTGGGATCCGTGGAGAGGACGTGGGTAGCCCCACCGGTACCGGTCGCGCCCCCGCTGCTGACGCTGCCCCCGACGCCCGTGCCCGCGTCCGGATCCGATTCCCTGGTTCCCATTCCACCGCAAGCCGAGATTGCAAGGGTGGCGACCGTCACGCTCCACAGATGTCGATGGATTTTCATGCCGGTATTTTTAGCAAGATGCATGCCGCCATTTCGGCTGCGCATCTCCTGAGAAGTCAAGGGCACTCCTTCAAAAAACCGCGGACTAGCCCCGAGAAACTGCGGTTGCCGGGACAATCTTGTCGCGGGCTGGTCGCCTCTGCACTTCGTGGGCATCGCGACAGCCCCGCGAACTTCCCCGCTGCTGTTGGCAAACCCCGCTAGAATGCGAGGCGTGCGCCAGCCCCATTCTGCGGTCGCGGGATCCGAGAGCGGGATCGTCATCTCGCCGCTGGTGCGCGGCTTTGCCGAGCCCGTCCGCAGATCCTTGCGGCTGCTCTTCGTGTTGGCGCTCGCTACCGGCAACCCGTCGTGTGGCGACGACACGCAAGGGTCCTGGGCCTTCCCGGCGACGATCCCGCCCGTGCCCGCAGGAACCTACCCGCAATACCGGCTCGATCCGACCCACCAGGGCCTGTCACCGCCGGGCACGAGCCTCGGGTCCAGTCTAACCCTCGTCTGGCAAACCGCGCCCCTCGCCATCGGGAACTATCCCGCCTCGAAGTCCTCTCCGGCCGTGGATGTCGACCGGGTCTATGTGGGGGTCGACGACGGACAGCTCATCGCGCTCGATCGCTCGAACGGCACGGTCACGTGGCGCTTTCAGACCCATCGCTACCCAGTGGAGCTGGCCACCACCGATTCCCTCCACCTTGGCATCCATGGCTCGCCAGCGCTCGATGATCGGAACGTCTACATCGGGGACTACTCGGGCTATCTCTACGCGGTCGACAAGCTTTCCGGCGGCCTGGTCTGGGAGAGGCAGCTCGGTGGATCGATCGGCGCATCGCCGGTGGTGCTAGGCGATTTCGTGTTCATCGCGGTGGAGTATCCGGATCCGGACGGCAAGGTGTTCGTGGTTCTCGCCCAAACCGGCGAGGTGGTGTGGTCCACTCCGAGTCTCGGAGAACACCCACACTCCTCGGTATCTATCGACGTGTCTCGCGGGCTTCTATTCGTGGGGGCGAACAACGGTCTCTTCCTCTGCTTCGACTACGTGCGACGGCAACAGCAGTGGGTCTACCAGACCGGCGCTGCCGTCAAGTCCACCGCCGCAGTGTTTGGGGACACGGTCTACATCACCTCCTGGGACACCAAGCTCCACGGCTTGGCGATCGCCACGGGCGAGCCGCAACTGGAATTTGCCACCACGGCCGCCAGCATGTCGTCTCCGAGCGTTTACCAGAACGCGGTGGTCTTCGGCTCCAGCGATGGGCTGCTTTACGCCGTGGACACCCGCGACGGCCACCTCGACTGGGCTTTCCAGTCCCAGGGACCGGTCATGTCGTCACCCACCGTGATCCAGGACTCCGCGCTCGTCGCGATCGGATCGTCGGACAGACACCTTTACTTGCTCGACCTGGCCACGGGCGGACTCCGGCAATCGATTGCGTTTGCGGCTGCGGTCACGTCCGTACCCGTGGCCGTGGGTGATTCGCTCTTCGTCAACGATGACGCTGGCACTGTGTACGCATTCCGGGGCGCCGACGGCGCAGGCAACTGAATTCTCGCTCGGGAGCACCCAGACGAGCCCAAGTGGGTTAGGATGGGTTCAAACAATGAAACGTCTCCCATCCATCCTTGTAGCTACCCTCCTCGCAATTCCGGTCTGTGCTATCGCCAGTGCCGCGAATTCTTCAGCCAACCCCGTTCCACGTGAGCGAGTGCTGATGGATTTTGGCTGGAAATTCCATCTCGGCAATGATTGGGGCATCGGCCACGGCCTTTCAAAAGCCGGCACGGGCTATGGTCCGGCTAGTCTGGACTACAGCGACGCGAGTTGGCGCGAGGTCCAGCTGCCCCACGACTGGGCCATCGAACTTCCCTTCGACGCGAAAGCCGACGGCTCGCACGGATTCAGGGCGCTCGGCACCGCCTTCCCCCAGAACAGCGTCAGTTGGTATCGGCGGACATTCAATCTTGAAAAGGCGGATGCCAATCGGCGCCTTTGGCTGGAATTCGATGGTGTGTTTCGCGACTGCACGGTTTTCGTGAACGGCTGGTTCGTTGGCCATCACGAAAGTGGTTACACCAGCTTCCGCTACGACATTACGGATGTGGCGAATGTTGGTGAAAAGAACCTGGTCGCCGTTCGCGTCGATGCGACACAACCCGAAGGATGGTTCTATGAAGGCGCAGGCATCTATCGCCATGTTTGGCTGGTGAAGACCGCGCCCGTCGCCATCGCGCCCGACGGTATCTTCGTCACGAGCAGTTTCACCAACAACACCCCGACCGGTCCGGCCAAAGTGCATGTGCAAACGGATCTGCGAAATGCACGGCCCGCGCCGGCTTCCGTGGTGGCCCTGTGGGAAATACTCGCGCCCGACGGCAAGGTGCTTGCGCGGGGCCGGAAACCGACACGCGTCTCCGAGGCCGCGACGACCACGCTACGGTACGAAGGCACGGTCGATGCGCCTCTACTCTGGTCGCCCGAAACGCCGCAACTCTACAAGCTTGTGACCACGGTCGTTGAAGCTGGGCAGACCATCGACCGCATCGAGACGTCCTTCGGCATCCGCACCGTGGCTTTCGACGCGCAAAAGGGATTCCTGCTCAACGGCAAGCCTTACGTCATCAAGGGCACCTGCAACCATCAGGACCATGCGGGCGTGGGCTCGGCCATACCCGACCGGCTCCAGGACTTCCGCATCGCGCGGCTCAAGGAGATGGGCAGCAATGCCTATCGCACCTCGCACAATCCGCCAACGCCCGAACTGCTCGATGCCTGTGATCGGCTCGGCATGTTGGTCATGGACGAAAACCGCCTGCTGGGCAGCGATGCCGCCAATACCGACCAACTTGAAAGTCTCGTCAAACGCGACCGCAATCACCCCAGCGTCTTCATCTGGTCGATTGCCAACGAAGAATGGAATACGCAGGGCACGCCCGCGGGTAAGCGCGTGGCCGCAGCCATGCAGGCCGCGATCCGTCGTATCGATCCCACCCGTCCGCTGACCTACGCGGCGCCGGTGGACAATGAATTCGTCGGCGTTAACGAGGTCATCGAGGTGCGCGGCTGGAACTACCACATCGGCAAGGGGGCCGACGATTACCATGCGGCACATCCGAAGCAGCCCAACATTGGTACCGAACAGGCCAGCACAGTGGGCACACGCGGCATCTACACCAACGATCCCGTGCATGGCTACGTCAGCGCCTACGATGACAATGCACCGGAATGGGCGAACTCCGCACAGGCGTGGTGGACTTTCTACGATGCCCGCCCCTGGCTCTCGGGCGGCTTCGCCTGGACCGGCTTCGACTACCGGGGCGAGCCCACGCCCTACGACTGGCCCTGCATCAATTCGCACTTTGGCATTCTTGATACCTGCGGTTTCCCCAAAGATAATTTCTGGTACTACCGCTCGTGGTGGCAGGACGCGCCGGTGTTGCACCTGCTTCCGCACTGGAACTGGCCCGGCAAAGAAGGGCAGACGATCGAGGTCCGCGCGCTGAGCAATTGCGACGAGGTCGAACTTTTCCTGAATGGCCAGAGCCTTGGCAAACAGGCCATGCAGCGCGACTCGCAGCTCAAATGGAAAGTGAAATACGCGCCCGGCGTACTTTCCGCCAAGGGCACCAAGGCCGGGAAGGTCGTCGCCGAGGAAAGGATCGACACCACCGGCGCCCCCGCGGCCGTGCAGCTTTTGCCCGACCGGTCGGTGATCGATGCCAACGGCGAGGACATCTCCATCATCACCGTGACGGTTGTCGATGAAAAAGGCCGCGTCGTCCCCGTGGCGAACCATCCCATCAGCTTCGAACTCGAAGGACCTGGCCGCATTCTCGGCGTGGGCAACGGCAACCCAAGCTCTCACGAGCCTGACACATTGGTCCCCGCCGCGACTTCTCGTTCGCTGTCCATAGGCGGCTGGCGCTACAAGAAGGGGATCAATCCCTACGCGGGGAACATTGCCGAAGTCGCGGAAAAATTCGACGACTCCGGCTGGCAGACCGCCGACGTGAACCTGGAGCGGGGGCCGCTCGGGCTCCACGACAAGGGGGTCTTTCGCGCGCGTTTCCATGTCTCTGCGAAAGATCTTGCCATGCCTGTCGTTGAACTTTGGTTCGGCAAGATCGAGGGCGGCGTCGCTGTCTTCGTCAACGGCCAGAAGATCGGTGGCGCGGGCGACTCGCGAGCCGCCTCGGTCTACGACGTGAAAAAGCTGCTCCGTGCCGGTGAAAACGTCATCGCGGTCACGCTGGCGAACTACGGCCCCGCGGCCGGCCTCAACAAAGGCGTGGCATTGCGCCTGCGGGACGCCCCCGCAAAGGTGGCCTGGAGCCGCAGCGTCTTTGGCGGCCTGGCCCAGATCATCGTGCAGTCCTCGAAAGAGCCGGGCACGCTCAAGCTCACGGCGCGCGCCAAGGGGCTCTCGTCAACGAGTATCCCCATCGCGACCCGTGCTGTAGCCGTTCGTTCTGCATTGCCTTGAACCCAGGTAGCCATGGTTCAAGGCACGCAAGCAACACCCTGGGTCGTCTGCACGACCTGGGTGATGGCACCGTTTGCGTCGTAATGAAGCTCGTCGACGTTAATTGATCGCCGATAGTCGCCCCCGCCGGGAAGCTTGCCGTTGTGATAGAAAAGATAGGATTTCCCCTTGAAGTCCTCGACCACGGAGGCGTGGTTGGTGGAGATTCCGACGTAGTCGAGCACGATGCCCTGATACACAAATGGGCCGAGTGGACTTGCTGACGTCCCGTACGCAATTTGTCCAGGCCATCCTGTCGAGTACGAGAAGTAGTACGTCCCGTTGTGCTTGCCCATCCAGGGCGCTTCCGCGTAGTTGTTGCCGCTCACGCTCATGTCGATGATGGGGCCATCCAGGTGCAACAGATCCGCTGTCAATTTGACGACCTTGGGTACGCGCGTTCCAAAGTAGAGGTAGGCTTGGCCGTCGTCGTCGATCAAAACCGCCGGATCGATCGGCTCATCTCCCGCGTTGACGTCGCGATCCTTTTGGATCAGCGGCGCTCCTATCGCATCCGTGAATGGTCCCGTCGGACTGTCACCCACCGCAACGCCGATTTGCCAGCGATCAATGGGAGCGAAGAAGTAGTACTTGCCATCCTTCGAGACGACATCTGGGGCCCAGGCAGCCCATTTTCCCGATGCATAGGCGAACGCCTGCAGTGTCAGGATAGTGCCTTCGTCGGTCCAGTCGACGAGATTGTCGGACGAGAAGGCGTGCCACACCGTCGAATTCCAATACGTCCCATCGTTGGACTGATCGTCGGTGTCGTAGACGTACACGCGCCCGTTGAAAACATGCGCCGCCGGATCGGCGACAAATCGGGTAACCAATGGATTTCCTGAGTAGCGAAGGCCACCATCCGCGTAGCAAGCGCCTGTTGGACCTTGCGCTGTATCCGGGACGGAGCCATCGGGAACACTCGAGTTTCCGGCTGTGCGCCCGGTATCCCCACAGGCAACGACCGAGGACAAGATGACGGTGACAAAAAATCGCTTTCCTATGGTTTTCAACAGTGCCTGCTCTTTCTAATTTGGATCGGTTTTCGGGTGGGTGTCACTTACCAGGCGCCGGCGGCGCAATGTCGCTGAGCGAGTACGAGCTCGTGGCGGCTCTCAGCATGGCCTGCATTATTGGGGGATGAAACACGCTGTGGTTCATGCGGTCGATGAGTGCGAAGCTTTCTCCGCCGCTGCCACCGCCGCCGTTGTCCCAATACACTGGGACCAGCCCGCGATCGACCGCGGCCTTGGTGACGTACTCCATGTAGTAGCGTCGATAGTCCTCGTAGCCTTCCTGGTGGGTAGCGCCATACTCTCCGATGAGCACAGGGACACCTTGATCGACGTAGCGCGACTTGAGCTTGTCGAACTGAGCCACGATGTAGTCTTCCTGACCCCAATCGTCCCTGCCCGACGAACCGCGACCCCAGGTATGCGTCTTGCCCATGAGCGCGAACAAGTAGGGATCGTAGCAGTGAACCGACAGAATCAACCTGTTCTTGGCCGAGTCGATCGGTAGTTTGAAGGCCCTGAGCGTTTCATCGATGTTCGTGTTGTAGCCGGGGACGATCAAGTGGCGCTTGGCATTGTTGCCGCCACTTGCCCGCACCACGTTCACAAAAGCTTGATTGAGGTCGTTGACGATCTCCAAATGACGAGGATCGGCCTTGCCGTAACCGTCGTGCACTTCGTTCATGGACTCGAACATCAGCTCTTCACCTTGATTGGCGAAGTATTTGGCAATCTGTGTCCACACCGCCACGAACTGCGCCTTCACCGCGGCGTTGTTTTCCGCGGTCGTCTTGCCATCGGCGTCCTTGAGCGACAGCCACCCGGCTTCCTTCATTCCGTCGGCGCCGTCGTGGTGCAGATTGATAATCGAGTAGAGTCCAGCAGAGCGCGCGAAGCCGACGACCTCTTCCACCCGCTCGAGCCAGCTTTGATCGATGGCATAGCTCGGTGCGGGCCCAAGGTGCTGCGCCCAGGTGACGGGAATGCGGACCAGTTTGAAACCTGCCTTCGCGACGGTGGCGAGAAGCTCGGGCGTCGCCCTCGGATTGCCCCATGCCGTCTCGCTTGTGGGCACGTCCAAACTGTTGCCAAGGTTCCAGCCCAGGCGCAGCTTGGCGAAAAGCTCAGGGGAAGTGCGCGTGAAATCGCCCAAACTGGGCGCGACGGCCGCCGCCGCTTGCGGTGGGTCCGAGGGCTTGCCGATCCCCATGGAGCCAGGTGGTCTGAGACAGGAGCCTGCGAGAAGTGCGAGGCAAGCGCTCAAGAAAAGGGCGGCGGTCGATGCGCGTTCGGCGGTGAAATACATCGGCCTGCCATACTACGAACCTGGCACTGCTGACGAAAAAACCGCGCTTACTTGGAACCCTTGCCGGCGACCGCGGGCGCGGGACCGGCTTTGGTTGGGGTGGCGGTGTTAATCCGGCCATTCGCGTCGAAGGTCAACTCGTCGATGCACACCGAGCGGCGGAAGGAGTTGCCCTTCGAGAGTTCGCTCGTGTGATAGAGCACGTACCACTTGCCCTTGAACTGGACCACCGAGCCATGTTGCGTGACGCTCGCGGCGTGCTCCATCACCTTGCCGGCGTAGGTGAATGGTCCCATCGGGTGATCGCCGATGGCATAGACCTGTGTGGCGGTTTGTGCCCAACCATCGGAATACACGAAATAGTATTTCCCCGCCCGTTTGAAAACGAAGGGAGCTTCGCCATAGCCTTCGGGCAAGACTGGATCCTTCCCAGGCGCCGCCAGTGGAACCGGCTTCCCTTGCGCGTTCAGAAAGGAAACGGTCTGAAGTTCACCGGCCAACTCGGTGAGAGAGGGCCGGAGTTTCACCACCTTCGGCTGACGGCAACCAAAGTACAGATAGCTTTGGCCGTCATCGTCCTGAAGCACGGCGGGATCGATCGGCTCCGGACCCGCCTTCGTCGTCAGGTCGCCGTCGATCAGCGGCTTCCCGATGGCATCCTTGAACGGCCCTTCCGGCTTGTCGCCGACCGCCACGCCGATCTTCGTGCGGTCCGCCGGCAGAAAAAGGTAGTACTTGCCGTTCGCCTTCACGCAATCCGGCGCCCAGGCCCAACGGGTCGCCCAGGCGAAATCCTTCACGCGAAAGATCGAGCCGTGATCTTTCCACGTGACTAGGTCGGCGGTCGACAGCAGACGCCAATCCACCATGTCCCAATAGGTGGCATCCGGCAGATCGTGCGAGGCATAGACGTAAAGCCGTCCATCAAAAACCCGGCCCGAAGGATCGGCGGTGAAAATGTCCGTGACCAGCGGATTTCCGCCGAGCGCGACGGGCGAGACCAGCGAGCTGCCCAAGACCAACCAAAGGGAAAGTGTTAGAGGCTTCATAGACGGTGCTTCGACCATAACCAAGCGAGCGACGCGAGGCAACTCGTCGCCTTCCTCTTGCGCAAAGTATTTTCTTGCCTGCACCCGGCCAAATCGGACAGACTCTTTGCCCTGCGGGCGCCAGCTGTTGACTCTGGTCGGCTCGCGTAATAGCGGCGGACAACCATGTCCGTCTCCAAACAGATTCAGAGGAGACAATCAGATGAAAGCTTCCTGCGATACGAGCACACGCGTTGTCCGGCTCGCTGTACTGGCTGGTTTTTGGGCAGTAGCCTGCACTCCCGCCAGCAATAACCAAACAGGCGCTGGCGGTGCCTCAGGTGGCGCTCGAACCGGCGGTAACACCGGCACGGGCGGTTCTGGCTCTGGCGGTTCCAACGCTGGCGGTTCTGGCTCTGGCGGTTCCAACGCTGGCGGTTCTGGCTCTGGTGGTTCCAACGCTGGCGGCTCTGGCTCTGGCGGCTCTGGTGATGGCGGTTCTAACGCTGGCGGCTCAAGCTCTGGTGGCTCTGGCGATGGCGGTTCTAACTCCGGCGGCTCTAACGCTGGCGGTTCTAGCTCCGGCGGTTCCAACTCCGGTGGTTCCAACTCCGGCGGTTCCAGCTCCGGTGGTTCTAGCTCCGGTGGTTCTAGCTCCGGCGGTTCTAGCTCCGGCGGTTCTAGCTCCGGCGGTTCTAGCTCCGGCGGTTCCAGTTCCGGTGGTTCTAGCTCCGGTGGTTCCAGCGCTGGCGGTTCTAGCTCCGGCGGTTCCAGCGCTGGCGGTTCTAGCGCTGGTGGCTCAGCAGCAGGCGGCACCACGAGCACGAGTCCAGGCTGTTCGACAGTTTGGGATTGGGAAGGCACTACGACGGACAGTTGGGCGGCAGACACCGATGTGACTTTGTCGGTGTCCACGACTCAGAAAGTAACCGGAACGCAGTCGCTTAAAGCCACGATTCCCGCCCTGACGAGCGTTGCCGCCGATGACGCCGGCACTGCCGCAACCACTACGGTAAGGGGGATCTCCATTACCCCTCCGGCTGCTACCTCCAATCTGTGGCCGGGCGCGACGGTTACGGTGAACGTGTTGATTCCAACCGGAACTACCGGTCTTTGGATACATGTGTACATGCAGTCCAACAATTGGGTCAATTGGAACGATACCACGGTAGGGACTATCACTCCGGGTACCTGGTCAACCCTGACGTTCACCGTGCCTGCGGCTTCGGCAATCTTTCCCGGCGGCATTAACCGATTTGGCGTCCAGCTAGGTGTCAGCGGTGGCGGCACGTTTGCGGGCGGTGACATCTTCATTGACTCCATCACTGTCTGCGGAGGAGCCCAGGCTTGCTCGGGTACAGGCACCGGCTCGTTCGATTTCGAGACCGCGGGCTCGACGGATGGCTGGGCATTCAAGGGCGATACATCAGTGACCGATACCGTTGTCACGCAATCGACGACCCAACATTACGGCACGACAGGTTCCGGTTCTCTCAAAGTCGCCATGACGGCGATTCCCGCTGCGCCCACTCCACCCGCGACAGGTTGGACGTCAAGGCAAGTGGAACTGGCGAACCCCAAAGCATATTGTGGTCAGACCATCACGTTCCATGTGAAGGCCGACAACGTCACCGGACTCAACGTCCAACCCTACGCTATGGCAAATGGTTGGGGCTGGTTCGCGGGAAATGGCGTAACGCTAACCGACACCACCAATTGGACGGAGATCAAATACACACTTCCCGCAACGATCACCTTCCAAGGGTTGCAAGCCTTTGGACTTCAATTGAGCAACACGGTTTCAACCGCTACCTACACCGGAAACGTGTACATCGACGGGATCAGCTGGCAGTAGTCACGCTGGTAAGCAGCGCCTAGATCGCCCAAGCGTCGTCAGACAATGCCCCGTCGTGAAAGCGGCGGGGCATTTCCTTTTATCCGCTGCGAATGCCGCGCGTCTGGCGCTGCTTGAATAGATAGGTGAAGAGCCGATTCGACCCGCGCTCGATGAGCCAGCGAATGTTTCGGCGCACCAACAGGCGTTGCAAGTTGCGAGTCCGACCCTACTGAATCGCGGGCAAGAGCATCGCGCCCGTGGCCGTAGCCACGCCGCCGAGTTGGAATGTGCCCACCGGGCTCAAGAAGTCCCCGCCGACCTTGGCGCGACTGTAGCTAAGCAGCACCGGGGCGCCGTTGCTCTTGCCCAAAATTCCAACCAACGTGTCCAGCATGTCGATGTCGAAGACCGTGTCTCCGGAAAGGGTGGCCGCGGCGCTGGTGTAGCTCGTGAAGGCGTTCGTTCCGACCTGCCCGCACGAAACAGTCATGCTGCCAGGGTTGGTGACACACGCTTCGCCGCCGTCATTGGCCGCCCAGCAGGCCGCGACCTCCTTGGTTGGGACAATCTGGACGACGCCGAGCCCACGGACCACTGGAACCGTCGACTGGTTGGGATTGCTGGCCAAGTGCGCGATTGGAGCCACGACGAGATCCCCAACCCCGGTGATTCCGACGATCACGCCAGCGGGAACGCCGGCAACCGGCGTGGCGCCGCCCCGAATATTGCCGTCTTTCCCAAGTGAAAATGCTTCGAGAGAGCCGCTCTTTTCCGAGACGTAGGCATGACCGCCCGCAAGCGTGACCTGCGCGGCCGATCCGTCAGCCACGAGCAGCGACTGGCTGCTGGCGGCCGTCACTTCGCCGCGTGGGAAGAAGAGCAGGTGCGCCCCGGTCAGCACATAGGCACCTCGATCGCTCAGTGCCCCGGAAAGCGAGCCCTCTCCGCCTGTCTGAAGCATCATCGGCGACATCAACTGCCCTCCGACGATCTCGAAGAGCACCGCGCCCTGCGACTGGTTCGTCACGAGAACGCGCTTTCCCAGGCGAGCCAGGTTGCCAGCGATGCCTCCAGGGGCAGCGACCGTGGCGCCAACCGCGACGGTCTGGGTGGTCGCGCCGGTCATGACATCTTTACAAATCACCGAGCCCGGCTGCCCCACGCCCGAGGCGCCCAGCGTACAGAGCTGTCCTCTCTCGGCTCCTGACTGGTTCTGCGCCGATGCTCGACTGCTGGATGTAACGGCGAGCAAACCGATTGCTGTAACACACGACTGCAACGTGTGACTAAACGTATGAGTCCTCATGGCTACGTTCCTTTCTTGGTCGCACGGTCCACCCAACCCTTGGGAGGATCCCGCGATTCCCCCTGCATACGAAGCGCGCCCAAGATCGGTTACGCAGAATTGGACGATTGGCCCGATGCGACTTTGGGGGCTCGGGTTCCGGGGTCGGGTGGTCAGTGCGCTGGAACGCTGGGGCCTTAGTCTAGTTGGTCGTAGGCAGAAGGATGCCGCTCACTGTATCGCAAGTTCCCCCGCCGCCGTCGGTTGCGGCGCAGACACCTGCGCTCGGCTTGATGCAGGCAATGAGAGGGCAAATGACGACTGTCTGATTACAGCCCGCCTGCAGCCAACTTGCCTTGATGGCATTCAGGGTCAAGGCGTTGTTGACGTACGTCGTGCAGTTGACGAAGCAGGGAGAAAGTGACGAACTGACCAATTGTTGGCACTGTCCGGTCGCATTGACGTCGCAGCTTCGCGCCGCTGGCAGTGCCTCCGCGTATCGAGTCTCTAGGTCGGCGCAGGTCACGCCGCCGTCGACTGGTTGGCCGCCACCGTCGCCCGAGCCGCCCCCGGATCCGCCATGGATTCCTCCGGCACCGCCCGTTCCTGGCATGCCGCCGCTACCGTAGCCGCCCAAGCCGCCTCCACTTCCGGAAGCGCCCGCCCCGCCGTTGCTCCCGCTGGAGCCACCACGACCAACCGTTCCGCCGGTAGCAACAATACCACCCGCGACAATCGCTCCGCCTGTTCGCAAGACGCCTCCAGCTCCAATCACACCGCCGGATGAAAACAGACCGCCGGTTCCCGGTGCTCCCCCAACGCCGCCTTGCGAACCACCCCGAGCGGTGTCTCCGCCCGTTGCGGGCAGTCCGCCCATAGCAAGTCTGCCGCCTGTTGTGAAGGCTCCGCCCATCGCGAGTCCGCCGCCCATCGCGACGTCACCACCCGTGGCAAAACCACCGCCTATTCCTGGCAAACCACTTGTCCCGCCCACTCCGGTTGCGCCACCAGTCACAATAGCTCCCCCCTGCACTACGCTAGCATCGTGAATGGTCGCGATGCCCTCCTTCTGACACCCGAAAAGAAACAAAGCGGCAGCCAATCCAATTCCGCCTTTGGCTATGAGTCTGCACATGACTGTCTCCTTTGCGAAGTAATGTCCAGCAAGTTCCGATCCACGATTGTCAGGGAAAAGATCGCGAAGAATCCACGATCGATTAAACATGAAGCCCCAACAAGGCTCAGAAACCTGAGATCAGATGGGCAACCCTGTCAGAATATGCCACGGCCCATACACCTCGCGGCACAGCGCGGAACACGTCTACAGGCGACGTAGGCATTGCAATGAGCCAGGCGTCTTTGCAATGTCGCAAGGCCAGGTAGGGCTACCGTGACTACCTGCTGACCGGATCCCCGTAAAACGTGCCCCGTCCGTGGGTGCCCACATAGACGCGGCCGAACTTCTTGGGATCTCCCGTGATGTGCAGGACCAGACCCCACTGGTGCTGATCGTCGTTGATGCGAACCCAGGTGGCGCCGCTGTCCGTAGAGCGGAAGAAGCCGCGCTGACCTTGCACGGTTCCCACCAGGTAGAGAGCGGCAACCTTGGCCTTGGGAGCTGCCTTGCCGAAGCCGAAGGCGTGGATCTCTTCAACCCCTGGCATGCGATCGAATCCCTTGGCTGCCGAGTGGTAGAGGCCATTGAAGGCAGCCAGCCAGAGATCTCCTTCGCGGCCCGGGGTGGTGTAGATGCGATCTTGGCCTCCGCGATCGTCGCCGCGATCGCTGCGGTTGTCGTCGCCACTGCCGCCTCGCTTGGGCAAGCCGTCCGATAGCACGAGGGGTCGCTCCGTGAAGAGGGCTGGGCCATCGAGACTCTCGAATAGCTTGCCCTCGAAAAGAGCGATGGCAAAGAAGCGCTTGGAGTTCACTCGGTCGGCCACGACACGGGTGTCCTTGGGCAGCCCCTCGCAGGCCGTCCAGGTCGCGCCCTTGTCCGTGGTGAAATAGGGAACATGATCGCGAGAGGTCCACACCCAGGTGGCGCCATCGGCGGAGACGGCGATGTGTCCTTCCTTGGCCTTGGGGTCAGGCACCGAAGCCGGCTCGTGCCAGGTCTTTCCACCATCCAGCGAGTAGCCCAGATTCATGCTGCCCGGGCGCGGGCGACCGATGCGCACGATCACGTTGGGATTCAATTCGCCGCCGCTGACATCGTGGGTGTTGCCCAAGAAGGGCGGCTTGGGGTTGCCATCCGGCGCGGGTTTGTCGAGATCCCAGTGGACGAAGCCGGAATAGTCGCCGACGCCGGTGATCACGTGGGCGCCCCTACTCGGACTATACAAGGCCAGCGCCACGGTCTCCTCGATGCCGGGGCTCATGACCGTCCAATGCGTGGGGAGATTCTTGTCGAGATTGGTCAGGTCGTGCGTCTCCCAACCGCCGTAGCCGGTGGTGAACATGGCGTGATCGGAATTGGCTGGATCGATCTCCACGTCGAAAAGCCAGTGGATGTCGGTGTCGCGGACATACGGTGCCAGGCTGTAATCCATAACGCCGCCGCTGCCGAAGACGGGCTTCCAGGTGGCGCCGCCGTCGGTGCTGCGGAAGATCTCCTCGCCTTTGGGCCGGTAGAAAGAGCTGGCGATCACGACCTTGGGATCTTTCGCATCCACCGCTACGGCGGCATAGCCGAACTTGCGCTCTTTGCCCGGCTTGTCCGGAGTGATATCGGTCCAGGCGCCGCTCTTGATATCGAGCTTCCACACGCCGCCATCCATCATCTGCATGGGGCCGGGATCCGTGCCGTAGGTGATGAAGAGATTTCCGTCGGAGGCCAGGACCGCATGGTTGGGGCGATACTGGGTGGGCTGTCCGGGAACGGCCTTCCAGGCTCTGCCGCCGTCGTCGCTGCGGTAGAGGCCAGGCTTGCCCATCACCGAGACGCCCGCAAATAACGTCTGGCTGGCCTTGCCCTTGGTACCGCTGGCCGGATCGAAAACGACAAAGACGATGCTGCTGCGGCCGCCGCCGCTCCACGCAGGCAACTTGGCTTCTTCGGCAGACAAGGTCAGGACATCGGCGGGGAAGCTGTCCACCTTGTTCCAGGTTACGGCGCCGTCCGTGCTCTTCCACAGGCCGCGGTGGCGCGTACCCAGAAATAGGATGCGGCCGTCGTTGGGGTCTACGGCCATGCGCTCGCCATTGCCACGCCCTGCTTCGTTGCCACCGAACTTGATGGGCACGTCGGTGCGCTGGAAGGTGTGGCCCTGATCGGACGACCGCAGGATCGCGCCATCGGGAACCTCAGGCGCCGTGTATGTGCCGCACGCCAGGTAGACCTTGCTCGGATCCGAAGGATCCACGGCGATGCTCTCGACGCCCATGAGGTTCAGATCCTTGTAGGGGATCCAATCGAGCATCGGCTCCCAGCGCATGGTCTTGGCGTTCCTGCGATACGCGCCGCCCATGTCCGTGCGGGCGTACAAGACATTCTTGGCGGTGGGATGGAACACGAAACCATCCACGAAGCCGCCGCCAACGATCTGGACGCTCTTCCAGGTGTATGGAACGGCCTTGGGCTTCTCGGCAGCCGACGCAGGAACGGCGAACAAACATAGTGCGCAGAGAGTGTTGTGGAACAAGCTCATGATGTGCACTTTCGCAGAGGAAACTGCCGGTGCATAGACCCTTCCTTCGTGCCCTGCCAAGGGCCTTCAGTCGGAAGGTGACGAGGGCGCATACTGAACGAATGGCCCGGCCGGCGCGCCTGCCTGACTATTCAGGCCTCGGCACCGAATGATGCAGTTTGCTTACGCTAGATTACTGCGCAAGACCAGGTTCTGTTGCCAGTGTCGGGATTCAGGTTGCACGTGCAAGGCATTGGGTAGCTTTGGCCGTTGGGGGCGAGCGACGGGGATGTGCAGGCGCTTTCCTTCGGAACGTCGCACGGAGCGAATTGGCTCGCCCCACAGCCCGGGCACTTGACCGGAACGCTGAACTTCATCGTGGTGCCCGGCGCCGCGCCCGCACAAGTTTTCGTTCCGGTAGATGCCTCTAGGAGGCTCGATCGAAGGGCCACGGTCACGTCCACCAAGCTCCCGCAACCTAGCGGTGTGGTCATCGGGATCGCTGGGCATTCGACGAAGGTATAGGTCCAATCGCCTGGAACTGAGTAGTAGCTGGCACAGGCAAGGTTCCCTCCGGCACTGGTCACGACATCGGCTTCGATCAGCCATTCGTCTCCAGATGGCACCGTACCGGTTCGCTCGGCAATAAAGTACACGAAAAGGGTACCGTCGATCTCGTACAAGCTTACGTTCCGTACGGCTTGCCGCAATGGCACGCAGCACTGGGGAGCCACGCACGCCAGGATCTCTTGTGCATCCGGAACGCCGACATCTGCATCTGTCACAGGGCTCAGGTGCGAAAGGCTGTCCGTCGCATTGTCAGGCGCGAGGTTTGCGTCTGGGCCGGGAACCTGCGCGTCCGGCAAGCCCTGCCCGGCCTCCGGTGAGTCGCCCACACCCATATCACGCGCGCAACCCGGTCCAGGCGCACCTATTGAGAACACCACACCAACAAGGAGTGCTTGCTTCATCGTCGCGATTTTCACAGTTGTTCCTTCCGGGCAGTATCGCTGCATCCGGCGTGCCCGCCACGTCAATGCAGATCCAACCAGTTACGGATACGCCGTCGGCCTTTCACTTCGGGGATCAGCCAAAGCATGACACGGACGTCGTGGGTTCGTCGCGAGCGGGCATTTCCACCATCCGGACATCGGGGCTGTTTCTGAGCAAGAGGCCGCCTTGGCTTGACGAAGAGCATCCGCGAGCCTCCCGTCACCCGCCGACGGCCGTGATGACCACGCGCCAGGGAGCCATGCGTTCCACGCGAAAGCCAGGCGGGAATCCAGCTTGCACGCAAGTCGCTTCAAGCTCGGGCGCACGAAAGCCTTTGCGGATGGACAGGCGCCCGTCGGCGAAGACGAAGCTCTTGTGAAAGGCGACACCAGCGAGGAGCGTGTAAAGACCGTAGGACACGGCCGAGCGTTCGAGGTCGTTCACGAGCAGTCGGCGCCGCGCAGCGAGGCGCAGCTTGCGCAAGAACGGCGCCAAGTCCTCAGGCGGGATGTGGTGGAGCACGTGGTTGGGCAAAATGCCACTTTCCAGGGCCTTCGGTTTTGAAATTGTCTGCTCGAAGTGCCACTCCCAGCTCCGCCTGATCGCTCTCATCAAGACCGAGGACATTGCCAAGAAGATCCTGACGGCAATGCACCTGCCGTCAGACGTTCCTCAACTACGCCCGCGCGTCCACCGCCCTAGAAGACGGGTGGCGGCGACGACTGGCAGAACTGATCAAGGCGACCTTCGCGGGCACGCGATGGGGTAGACTGCGCCGCGTGGTCGAGACACGCTTTCGGCGCGCACGTCAGGCGGTCAAAACCGCCCTATCGGGCCGTTCCGGCGTGCACTAAGGTATGCCCGCCCGGGGACAGCAATTACTCTATTCGACTGGGCTCTGCACCCTGACCCTCAGCTTGCCCGTCGACTACATGCATTGATGCGTGCTGGAATTACACCCCGCGCTGCACAAGGTTCCAATGTCTGAGTTGCAAACCCCGCCACTGCACTGCGGTATCATCAACGAATCGCCGCTACAGAAGGTGGAACCACAGTGGACACCGTCCGCGTTCGGAGTCGACCAGCAGCCGGTAGCAGTGTTGCATCCGCGTTGCATGCATGTATCGGAGCTGCCGCAGTTCTTTGCAGTGCTGGTACAACCTGAGGCGGAGTTGCAGGAGTAGGTGTAACACAGGTTGTTGCCGCTGCAGTTCCTGGGCGTGCTCGTGCAGCCAGAGGCAGAGTTGCAGGAATAGATCAGGCACTGGTCGCTGCCGGTGCAGGACTTAGCGGTGGTCGTGCAGCCCGAGGCTGGGTCGCAGGAATAGATCAAGCACTGGTCGGTGCCGGTGCAGGACTTGGCGGTGCTCGTGCATCCCGAGGCTGGGTCACAGGAATAGGTCAAGCACTGGTTGGTCCCGGCGCAGGTCTGGGTCGCAGGCGAGTTGCATCCGCCGGTATTGCAGGTTCCGGCTGGCTTGTAGTTGCCACCAGGACAGGAGGCTGAGCTGCACGTCTGCCCATTGCTGGGTACGTACGAACAGCTTGGGCTGCTGCCATCACAACTGCTGCCGCAGGTCGTACCCGCTGGCGAACAGCTGCCATGTCCGGCGTGAGGTGAGGCCCCTGCCGCCAAGGTCGTGCAGGTGCCAAGCTTGCTAGCGACATCGCAGGCCTGACAGGTGCCGGTGCACGCGCTGTCGCAACACACGCCATCGACGCAGAAGCCCCCGCCAGCACAGTTGGGGGCAGTGCTGCATGGCTGTCCCGGCTTGCTCTTGCAGGAACCGGTACTGTCGCAAGTGCCGGCGCAATGGCCGCTGGGGTCGTCCTGGCTTTGCACCGTGACGCAGAGGTGGCCAGCCGAGCAGGTTTGGCAACTACCGCAATCGCTTGGGTACTGGCAGCTTCCGACTGCATCGACGATTTCTGCGTCGACGCCAAAACCGCCCGTGCCACCGGAGGAAGTCGTGTCCATGCCGCTGCTGCCGCCGCTGCCGCCGCTGCCCCCAGCTCCGTCGATAGGCCTCTCGGTGTCGACCCTCGGACCATCCGAGGTTGGCAGCGGCACGTCCTCAGTCGCACTACCGTCCACTTTCGGATCGTCGGCGGCGTCCACACGTCCGGCCCACTGATCGATACCGCCGGTCGGCTGATCGACGACGCCGTCGAGGGGAGTCGCGCCATCAAGGCCACCAGCACCGTCGATCGCAACCGCGCCATCGAGCAGCGTGGGTTCACCGCTGTCCACCACGCGCTGGCAGGTTCCTTCCGTTTGGCCTAGCGGAATGACACAGACACTACCCTTGGGGCAGTACTTGCTGTCGTTGCAGATGATTTTGGAAAGGTCGGCGCCGCGAAAGCAACCTGGGCCAGCGGCGATTGCGGCCACCGCCAGGTGGAGCCAAAGCAGAATCCGCGCCACTAAGCCGCACCCACGGTAAGACGAGGAGGATCGCATCAGAAGCCTCCCTTCAACATCGCAAGTCCTCCGGCCGGTACGAATGCAGGTAGGAGCGCCATCGACGGGGAGGTATCTTTGCCGTGTCTCAAACCGAGGACGTAGAGCACGGAACCCGTCGCGACACAGGCGGCGCCCACGCCATAGCTCACCCAGCTCAGGGTTTCATAGGACTGGCGACTCGATTCCCGGCCATCGGTGTAGCCGTTCAGCTGTCGGAAATCACTGGCCATGCCGTTGGCCTTGAGGTTCAAGATGATCCCGGTAATCAGCGCGGCACCGCCCACCGCGGCCGTCACAATGCCCGCGGTTCGCAGGCCCGACCCCGACGAGGCCATGGCGGGCGAAGGCGGAAAGAGCGACCGCGAAATCTCGGTCGCCGTCGCGACCGGCGGCGGAAGTGGCACCGGTTCTGGCGCGACAACCGGCGCAACCGCGGCCACCCCGGTTGACCCCGCCGGAGCCGCAACCGCCGGCTGGTCTGATTGCTTGGTCGACATTTCCTGGCATTCGGCGATGTGCTTCTTGGCTTCGGCCCTATCCCCATTGCTCAGGTTCTGGCCAACGCGAAGGTATTCCTGGAAGCGCGCGATGGCTTCGTTGTGGCGGCCGTTCTGCTCGAAACAGCGTCCCTGGTTGTAGATGTACGTGGCATCCTTGGTCTCGACGAAAAGCTCCGACAGGATCGTCGCACCCTTGGCGTAGTCACCCGCGAGGCAGGCCGTCCTGGCGGCGCGCTCTTTCGCGCCACGACTGGCCGCGATTGCCGAGGAGGACGCCAAGAGTATCGCCGGGATCGCGAGTAGCAGCAGGCACCGTCGCCGACGCTCTAGGGATGACTTTTCAAGATTCCAAGGCTGGCCCATGGGGGCGATCCTTCGGTCAGGGGGCACCGCTTGTCAAGAAACTTGTATTCGTTCACACAATCGCTAGGGCAGTCCAAGCGAGTGCTATGTCGCCTGGGCGATCCTCGACGAGCACCTCCAAAACCTGCACGGCCTGGAGGATGTCCTTCTTGGCCTTTGCGGCAAACGAAGCCGGACGAAGCTGCTCGGCGAGAAGCTTGTGAAGAGCAAAGCGCGCTGGCGCCGGAACATTCACCAAGGCCGCCGTGTTTGCCAGGAGATACGGCTCGTTCGGGCGATTCGAGGAGAAAGCCGAGATGGGCAAGTGGCTGCGCGCTGGGCTCGCCCGGTGCCTTGGCCAGCACACCCAGCAACGAGAATGCGGTCATGGAAAAATGCGTGAGCGGTGCTTCGGCCCCGCCAGCCACCATCACATCGGCCTCGCCGCACGCAATGGCGCGCATGGCCTGGCCAAGGGCGTGCGCGGAAGACGCGCAAGCGTTGCTGACGACGAAGCCGAGACCGCGCAAGGCAAGGGCCTGCGCCACCTCCGTGACGAGCGCGGTGGACGACACGCGTGGAACCGTGTGCGGGTGAATGCGATCTTCGTGTGCGCGAAGCACGCGCAACATCTGTTCCTCTTGAAACTGGATGCCGCCGAGTCCCGAGCCCAGGATCACGCCGGCGCGCGCGCCCAGGGCCGATCCCGCGGGCAAGGGAAGATTGGCGTCGAGCCACGCCTCCTGGCAGGCCACCGAAGCGAGCCGCACCACGCGGTCGGCGCTGCGTATGCCCAGGGCTTTTGCCGCCCTATCGAGAGCGCCGTCCTCCACCGCCGCTTCATAGGGCGCGGGGGGCACGTGATCGGGTGTTGCGACCGTGTGCCGGATCGCGGACACCCCCATCCGCACGCGCTCCCAGAAAGCCGCAACATCGCAACCGGCCGCACTGGCCACCCCCAGGCCCGTAACAACGACATCGCTGCGCATGCGGCTTGGTCCTAGCATGCCGCCACCTTCGATGCCGCGACAGGGGGCGGCGAGCCCGGCCTCCATCGCGTCGTTTTTCCATGGCCCTCCATTCGCCATCCTGTCCACGCAAAGGTATAGCTGGAGGTACCATGAGACCTGCCCGCATCCGACGTGCCTCTTTCGGCTCTCGCCCGCGCCTCTGGCCAATTGCCGGTTCGGCCCTGCTGCTGGTGCTCTCGTCGGCGGCTCGGGCCGAGCCCGCCCTGGCCAACGTGCATGCCCGGCAGTTTGTCAGCTTGAACGGCAAGTGGAACACCATCATCGACCCCTACGATGTTGGGTACTTCGACTATCGCCGCGTGCCCTACGATGCGGCGGCCAAGCCCGCCGGCGGCTTCTTTCTCGATCGCCGCCAGCAGGACAAGTCCGAGCTGATCGAGTACAACTTCGACACCAGCCCCACCCTCACCGTGCCGGGCGACTGGAATTCGCAGAACGATCGCCTGCTGTACTACGAGGGCACGATCTGGTACCGGCGGCGGTTCGACGCGCCGAAGTCCGCACTAGGCAATCGCCTATTCGTGTATTTCGGCGCGGCCAACTACGAGGCCGACGTCTATCTGAACGGCCGCAAGCTGGGCAAGCACGTGGGCGGGTTCACGCCGTTCGCCTACGAAATCACCCGCCTCGCGAAGGAGAAGGACAACTCGCTGGTCGTGCGGATCAACAACCAGCGCCGACCCGAGGGTGTGCCAACCGTGAACACCGACTGGTGGAACTACGGCGGCCTCACGCGCGAGGTGCTGCTGGTCCAGACGCCAGGCACCTTCATCGCGCAATACCACGTCGGTCTCGTGGCCGGCACGCGCGACCGCATCGAGGCGACGGTGCACCTGGATGGCCCGCGCAAGCAGCAGAAGGTCACCGTGACCCTGGCGGGGCTTGGCCTGAAAGCAGAAGCCCGCACCGACGCCAGCGGCGTGGCGCGCATCGAGCTCCCGGTCGCGCAGATCCCGCTTTGGTCGCCGGAGCGGCCGGCGCTGCACGACGTGGTTCTGACCAGCGAGACCGACCAGATCGCCGACCGCATCGGTTTTCGCACCATCAAGACGCGCGGCACGGACATCCTGCTGAACGACAAGCCGGTCTTTCTGCGCGGCATCTGCATTCACGAGGAGAACCCGATGCGCGGCGGGCGGGCGTATAGCGTCGAGGGCGCCCGCATGCTGCTCGGCTGGGCCAAGGAGCTGAACGCCAACTTCGTCCGACTGGCCCACTACCCGCATAGCGAGCACATGGCCCGCGCGGCCGATGAGCTGGGCCTGATGGTCTGGGAGGAGATCCCAGTCTATTGGACCATCCAGTGGGAGAATGCGGACACCTTGCACCTCGCGCAGGATCAGTTGACCGAGTTGATTGCGCGCGACCAGAACCGAGCCAGCGTGGTGGTCTGGTCCGTGGCCAACGAGACGCCGGTCAGCGCCGAGCGCACGCGGTTCCTGAAGGCGCTGGTGGACACGGCGCGGTCGCTGGACGGGACGCGGCTGATCTCGGCGGCCATGGAAGTCCACGGCGACAAGCAGGACCCCAACCTGCGCATCGTGGACGATCCCTTCGGCGAGTTCACCGACCTCGTGAGCTTCAACCAGTACATCGGCTGGTACGACGGCCTGCCCGAGAAAACGGCGCGCGTCTCGTGGTCCATCAAGTACAAGAAGCCGGTGGTCATCAGCGAGTTCGGCGCGGATGCGCTGCAAGGCTTTCACGCCGACTCGCTTACGCGCTTTTCCGAGGAATACCAAGAAGACCTGTATCGCAAGACCATCGCCATGCTGCGGAAGATCCCGGCCTGGCGGGGCGTGACGCCGTGGATCCTCGCCGACTTCCGCTCCCCGCGCCGGGTTCTGCCGAACGTGCAGGACGGCTGGAATCGCAAGGGCCTCGTCGGCGAGAATGGCACCAAGAAGAAGGCGTTCGCTGTCTTGAAGTCGTTTTACGACGAGCTAGAGCAGCAAGCCGCGCGCGGCAAGTGAGGTGCGGCGGGCAGCACGTACCTGCGGTCAGGGTCTCTGGCATAGGCATTGCTTTGCGATGAGTGGCTCGGCCCCAACCCATCACGAGGCGAAAACCATGAACAACTGCGCCCAGAACAATAGCACGCACCGACTTTCGCCCCACTTGCCATCACTGAAAGGCTTGGCGGCGTTGCCGCAAGAGCGCGAACTCATGACCGATGAAGCATTGGTCGCGCGAGCTCAGAGAAGCGACGTGACTGCGCTCAAGGAATTGCTTGCGCGCCATGAGGAGCGGCTGTTTCGCTTGACCATGCGTTTTGTGCACGACGAGAACGATGCACGCGAAATCCTTCAGGACGTGTTCGTGTTGGCCTGGCGCAAGCTGCCTGGATTCGAGGGCCGAGCGCAGATCGGTAGCTGGCTTTATCGGATCACGGCCAACGCCTCGCTGATGTTCCTGCGCGCTCGTCGCCGACGACCTACGTTCGCGTTTACCCCAAATTGGCCGGACGATTGGGCCGACGAGGCGGCGAATTCGAACCACGACCTTGGCGTGAACAGACTGCCGCGGCCGGACGAACAGCTGGCGTTAGGGGAGTTGCAGCAAGAGATTCAAAACGCGGTCGAGAAATTGCCCGACAGGTTGCGCTTGGTCTTTCTAGCGCGGGAGATCGAGGGGCATTCCACTTCGCAAGCCGCAAAATCGCTCGGGGTATCGGAGGAAGCAATCAAGACCAGGCTGCATCGAGCCAGAGCCGCCCTCCGCGAAAACATCGAAGGCTATCTGGCGATCTGAAAGGACACTTCTCGCCCCGCTCGCTTGCGAGGTTACCGTTCGGTGCCGCCTTCGCGCGAGCGATTCTGATTGGGTAACGTCGAGCCTGTGAGTAGCCCGGCCTTGTCCGCAGAGTTGCGTTGCCGGAATGTAACTTATGGGTTTCCGCCGGCCGTGCCGCGGGCACATCACATCGTGGTCGACCACGTGTGCGGGCTTGAGCAGATCGCTTGACCTATGCTGGCGGCGTCGGTGGTGTAGTAGCACTGCTCCTCGTGGCTGGGATCGTTCGGTTTGGGCAAGCAACACCCGACAATACCGGCCGCCGCGCAACCCGTTCCGCTCGTACCCTTCTCGGTCATCGTGCATGTCTGCTGCTCCGTGCTCAACGTCGAACCTGTTGATGGAATCAGGAGCTGCGTGCACAACGACGAGGCCGTCATGGTACACGAGAAGAGCTCGGTCCCTGGGCTGCCTCCGTTCCCGCCCGAGCCAGTGCCACTGTCGGTTCCGCCGCTACCAGATGAGCCGCAGGCGCCAACCGCAATCACCCAAAATGTCAGAAACGCCGAAGTTCGTCGCATATCAATTCCTCCCATTGACCATGTACTGGTCGACCAAGAATGGTAACAGGTCGGTAATTCAAGCCCATTCTTCGCTATTTCCGCATCTGCAGCCCGGCCTGGACTGCATTCCCGACAATGGTGTTTCCAACGTCGGTTCGCTGATAGCCGGCCGTCACGCGTAAGTTGCGTCCATGTACGATGTACGTGATGAACGCATCGAGCATGGTACGTTTCGTTTCACCCGATAGCGTCGATGTTTGGTGCCACCTGATCAATGTCTGGACCCTGCCAATCCTGCCGTAATTCGGAGTCCGGAAGCTCGCCAGAACATAGGTAGTCTGACTCGCCGATTCGCCAGCGTCCCAATGGTAGTACGTCGCCTCCAGGGAAAGGGTTCCGGTCCTCGATAGGGTCTTCTCCGCCAGTAGGTCGCCCATCAGAATGTTCGCATTGGCATAGTTCTTAGAGTCTTGCAGGTCGCTCGCTCGGGACTCCTTCTTTCGGTACTGAAAACCGACCCCCATGGTCACGATGTCCCTATCGTCGTAAGACCTGCCGCGATCCCAAGAGCCCGGTTCCCTACCCAGAAGCGCAACCGTGACGCCGCCAGAAAGAAGAGGGTCTTCCTGAGTGTTGTCGAGGTCGAAGAGGCCCAGAAAATACTTGGCCCTCTTCGCAATACAATTCCCAAAGGCCACTAAGCCATCATCCCGATCGGTCGCACTCCTGTTTGGACCCATGAAGCCTCCAGCTCCCGCCGCGGAGTAAACGTCGGCTCCCCCTGGAGGGCCCATGAGAAAGGGCCCGGTGAGGTTCGAGCGATCCGATGGCACCAACAATCGGCCACGCCGCAGCTGGAAATAGTCGGTGATGACCAGGTTCAAGATCGAATCCATCGCAGTGACTGGCCCCACTTTGCCGTCGGGCGGCAAGGGGATCTGGGTCGGCTCCATTTGAAAAAGTAAAGGGGCCGACGCGCTATCCTCGGGTACGGTGGGTAGCGGCGACGATAGAGGGTCCAGCTGCATCGCCGCCCCGTTTCGCGCCGCCATCGCCGCCATTACACCCAAAAAGCCCACGACGATCACTTCGCATTGTCGATCAAGTTGGCTGAACGCTCGCATGTGCTACCTGTCTTCCACCATTGAAAAGGACTCACCCTCCAAATCTGACAGGAAAATGTACATCGAGCGATGTTAACGTTCGATTTCGCACCCCAAAAGACTGCGTAAACACATGAGCCAGAAAAAAGCGGATGCGGCCGGTCCGGTATGTCACCCAGGCGCTCGGCCAGCATCTTAAGGGGCTGACCGCCGCATCGCGCACTTCTGCGTGAGCACACCAAGTTGCCACGGGATTGCGTTGTATTCCCTCGTATTCGCTCCGGGCGCAAACCCCTGATAGAGGTATTGCAGCTTTGGCCTGTCTATTGCCATCGTCTCGTCGTAGCCGGCGCGAATCATTTCTCCGTGACTGATGTCATCGCTCCAGGCCGTGCCGTCGAAGGTGACATTCTGCTTGCCGGCAAAGGGAAATGTTCCGCTCTCGTGCAGGGGTGTCCATGGACCCTCGAGACTATCCGACGTCCACGAGCGGAAGTAGCGTCGCCAATTCGAGGTTCCATCAAAAGCTTCGATGAGGGCTAAGTACTTGTTGGTTCCGTTGATCTTGTAGACATTACTGGCTTCGAATAGCCGCCCCGCTTCCGCGTCCTCCATCACCACGATTGGATCGCTGAATCCATAAGGGAACTTCGCGACGGACGTCTTGCTCTTGTACCAGCGACCTTTGTCATTGGAAAAGAACAGATGGCAGGACTGGGAGTCGCATATCACCCAGAAGTCCAGCCATCCACCATTTTGCTCGACGATCGCCGGCGTCTTTGCAAAGAAGGGCGCGGGCTGGGTCCAGGTCGTGGGCTCACCTGGGTCATCCGCCGTCGAGAACATGGGCGGCCCCGACTGGAAGACGAGATACCACTTCTTTTGTGGTGTGAAGTAGAACAACTGCGGCGCGGCGACATAGCCGTTGAAGCCGGGCGTTTTGTCCATGTAGTAGAAGGCGGCCTTGGAGGCGTCACTCCAATCGGCAAAAGACACGTAGACCATGCCGTAGATGCCACCGCGAGCAACCGAGGTTGCGTAGACGTGCCAACGGTCGTTGTACCGGACAACGGTGGGATCCTTGACGGCAACGAGGTGATGGGCGGCGTCCGATACAGGGACGATGAGAGGGCTACCCGAGGTCCACGACAAGCTGGCAGGCAAAACCTCCGACGACGGCTGCGCTGTCGCCGCAGCAAGGTTGACGGCCGATGTTGGCCCTTGCGAGGGCGGCCTGAGACACGAGAAAAGCACCGCGCCCAAGACGAGTGCAACCAGCGCACTCCCAACGTAGCGGTCGAGCGCTTCAGCGAAGGTTGGGCGCGTTGGACACCCGTTGCCAGTGCATGGCACCGTAGGCTTCATCGACATTGGTCTCAAGCCTAACCTGTCGGGTTCTCGAATCGCAAATACCCCGTTCGATTCGACTTCTATGCATCTGGCTTGTCGCGAAATCGTCGTGATGACTCAGGATTTCACATCTGAGGCTAAAGGAATCGTCTGGGACGGCCGATACCACGGCATCGCAGTGGTGTGAACCTTTCAGCGAAAGATGCGATGGCAAAAATGAATCAAGCCGTAAATGTTGCATTGGCTCTTGTGCTGCCCCTCGCGAGTGCATGCAGCGTGATGATCGACAGAAACATGGTGCAGTGTAGTACTGACCTCGACTGTGCCAAGTTCGAAACCGGTGGCACCGCGCACGCCGTGTGTAGCCAAGGCGTATGCGTGAATTCGGGACTTGGTCCCAAGGGCTGCTTCTCCGGATCGCCCACGACCACCATCCAGTACCTTAACGCATGCACCACCGCCCAGAGCATGCCGTTCGACAACTGCGCCAGGCTGGGGCTTTGCGGCGCCGGCGCTGTATTACCCGACCCAGGGCCCCCGCAGGCTGCCGGGGCACTCACGGCAACCATCAAGGCCGTGGCGCCGCCTACCGTGAAGTGCGCAGATGCCGGACCCAACGTGATTTACATGACTGGCACCTCCGACTTCGGTCCCTTGCTCAAGCAGGTTACCCCGCTGCTCGCGGCCAACGTTCCGCCCTATCGCGCCGTATTCATGGCCGGAACCTCGTGCGGTGGCGTCAATGCCGTGTTCGATCCCACGTTGACCCTCATCAAGGACGTGCCCGGGACGGCGACCAAGGCAGCCAACTACGCCTACTACTTCGACGACGCCGGCACACAGACCAGTTGCTTGCTCGACCCGGCCGGCAACGTTGTCGACATCGGGGTATCGAACCTCTACTCGACAGTGTGCAATGCGGCCTATGCCCCTGGTGGGCTCATTGCCGGCTACACGGGGCCAGTCGTCACGTTCGGCTTTACCGTGCCGGCGTTTTCCACGCAGAACTCCATCAGCGTCGAAGCGGCTCACATCATTTTCGGACTAGGTGGGATAAATCCCGTGGGCCCAAACGTAAGCCCGTGGATCGATCCCATGTATTACTCCATCCGAAATTCGGGCGCCGGCTCGACCGCTCTGGCAGCAGCGCTCATCCATGTGCCACGAACTGCATTCTGGGGCGTGGACAGGCTGTCGACCGATAACATTCGCGACTCGCTAGTTCAGTCCGCACAACCCGAGGAATCCATCGGCATTCTATCCATTGATTACGCCGACAAGGGACGAGACAACCTGCGTGTTCTCTATTTGCAAGGCGAAGGTCAGATTGCCGGGTTCTTGCCCGATTCCACCGGCAGGTCGTTCAACAAGGCAAATGTGCGCGATGGACACTATCCCCTGTGGGGCTATGTTCACTTCTACACCGCCAACATCAATGGCGCGCCTTCTGCCGCGGCGGGAGCGTTCGTCATGGGCTTCTCGCTGCCAAAACTCGATGTCGCGTTGGTAGACGCCATGATCGATGCGTCGCTGGTTCCTCAGTGCGCGATGAAGGTGGCCCGTGACACCGAGATGGGCGGATTCATACACAATCCAAACAATTATCAATGCGGCTGTCACTTCGACTACCGAACCACTGGAAAGACGTCCTGTACACCATGCACGCTGCTCAACGATTGCCCTGCGAGTGCCCCGGCGTGTAATTACGGCTTCTGCGAGACGGAGTAGCATGTAAAAGCAATCCTCCTGAGGAGCCTCAGTCACTGTGAAATACGAATCGTAGACCGCCAGCGTGCAGCGCCACGATGTTGATGACGTGTGCGACGTTGACGAAACTTGTAGTGGGCTCTGGGAGGGCTCGAAACATGGGAGTAGCAACACCGATACAAATCCCAATATTGGACGAACGAGCCATCAAGCCAGATGGCAATCGGACCTTTGAAGCGGCCTCCCGCTCCATTGCCGCAAACAGCAACGACGTGCCGACAAAGCGCCCGCTCAAGCGGTCACCCAGCCACATTGCTCTCGTCATCGAAAGCCTGGCGGACGCGAAGACCGAACCTTCCAGTGGGCTAGAGAGTGTGCCCGGGCAGGCGGGCTTAGGCAAGACGACGCTGCGCCTGGTTGCATTCGCAGCGCTCGCGGTCGTGGTTGCGATCATTGTTTCGTTGCCGGGGACGCCAAACGCCGTGGCTGGCTTGAGCATCCGCGAGCTGGCCAGCATCGAGGCGATTGTCTTTCTCTCTGGCGTGATGAGTGGGCTGTCGGGGTTCGGCTTCTCCGCCGTGGGAGCCACAACCCTCCTATTTCTCACACCCATCTTGCAGGTTCCGCTGTTTCAAACGCTGTCGACGGGAAACCAGCTTCTCTCGGCCGGACAGTTGCGCGAAGACATGCCCAAGTCAGCAAGGGATCTCTGGGCAGGCCCGGGGCCATGTATGCTTGGCGGCGTGGTCGGCGTGCCGATCGGAATCTGGCTGTTGTCTCACCTGCCGGCAACGCAGCTGATGGCGGTATTCGGGACGCTGCTAGTCACGTATGCCATCTATTCGATATTCAAGCCCTCGAGTTTCAAGTTACGCGGCTTCGACGGTCCGGTGACCGGTGCTTCCGTCGGCTTTCTCGGAGGTGTGGTGGGTGGCTTCACCGCCTTCCCGGGCGCGGCCGTCGTCGTGTGGACCGGGCTGCGCGGTTTGCCGAAAGCGAGACATCGCGCCATCGTCCAGCCCTACATCATCATGTCCCAGATCTACTCGCTCGGACTGGTAGCATGGTTGCATCCGTCCTATTTAAGCGCCCGGTTCTGGTTGCTCCTGGCCTTGTGCTTGCCGGCGGTAGTGCCAGGAACCCTCAGTGGCCTGGCCATCTACAAACGGATGTCAGATCTGAATTTCAAGCGGTTTACGTACTTGCTTCTGGGAATTTCGGGGATGGCCCTCCTAGCGAAGACGCTGGGCCCGGCGATCAAGAGCCTGTGGTGAAGAGGATGAAAGGCGGAGGGAAATGAACACGACACCACTGCATTTGGTCGCAATCGACGAAGATCCCCCGGCAGAGGACGAACAAAGTGGCACTCCCGTCATCATGATCAGCGAGCAAGACGCGATCACTCGAAAGGTGCCGGAGTCCGAAATGATCGCCGCGCAGGACACCTTCCGGGACAAGCCAAAGCCATCCCTCAGTTTGAAGATTCTCCTGCCTGCAGGTGCGGTCGCCGTTGTGGTCGTGCTGGTTGTCGTTGCGTTGGCGGCGAGGGGAAAAGGCACGGCCACTCCAGCACCGGTCAACGCCATCGGTGCGCCGGTTCCGAGCCCAGAGGTATTGCCCCAAGCACAGCCGTCCGTGGTTCCGGCGGCGCCCGCCGAGGCTTCATCTCCTCGCATCAAGGCTGTCCCCGAGATCATCCGCCTCGGAGTCACGGCTGAGCCTATGGAAACCGAGCTGAGCCTCGACGGCAACGTGCTCGCGGGGCATCGATTGAATCTGGAGGTCCCGAAGGATCGCGGTATTCACGTCGTCAGCGCCTCGGCGCCCGGGTACATTCCGTTCAATCAGCAGGTCAGCTTCTCGAACGATGTGGTTCTCAAGATCAGCCTGCACCGAGCCCATACGCCCCCTGTTCGCCAAGGGGCAAGATCGCGACCGTCCCAGCTCGAGTCAAGCCCCAAGAGCAACGTCAGACCAGCGACTGCGTCGCCGGGCTCAGGCGTAGAGCCGGGCATGAACCTGGATGGTCCATCCTCGCGGCACAATGCCAAACCGATTGACGAAAGGAATCCCTACAAGCCATGAAAACACAGGTCTTTGCTTTATCCGTCGCATTGACATGGCTCTTCATCCCCCAAGCGACCATGGCCCAGGCGCAGGGCACTGAAGATGCAGACTCAGCCAAGGCTGCCCTCAGGTTTCAGAGGGCCGTTGAATTGTACCGCGAGGGGAGCTACGAGGGCGCACTGGCTGAATTCAGTAAGGCCTACCAGATCAGGCCGTCTTACCTTGTGCTCTACAATATCGCGCAGACCCAATATGCGCTTCACGACTTCGTGGGCGCCTACAAGTCCCTCATGCAATACATGGCCGAGGGTGGCGGCGATATCCCCGCCGATCGTCGCGCCCAGGTCGACGAAATGACGGTAAAGCTCGTGGGAAGGATCGCCCATGTGCAGATTTCGACGAATGTGACGGGCGCCGACATCCGGGTCGACAACGTTAGCGTGGGAACCTCACCCCTACCCGGGCCTGTCCCCGTCAATGTGGGAACCCGCAAAGTGAGCGCGTCCAAAGCCGGCTCTCCCGAGGCCGTCCGCGTGCTCACCGTGGCTGGAAACGAGAGTGTGAATGTCGAGCTCCAGATTGACGTACCCACTGTCACGTCGGCAAGGCTCGCGCCAGGCGCTGTGTCGTCGTCCGCGTCCTTGAGCGCAAAGACGCCGGTTCAGACCGCGCCCTCTCGAGCCGGCTTGATTGTCAGTCTCTCTACGACTGCGGCTCTCGCCGCCGGGACTGGCGTGTTCGGCTACCTTGCACTTGGTGCCCAGAGGAATCTGAATGACCAGGTCAAAACCTATCCAAACACCAAGAGCAACATCGAAAACGCGCGTACAAAGAGCAAGAACTACGGATACGTCACCGATGCTCTCGGCGCCGCCACTCTCATCTCAGGCGGCGCGGCCCTCTATTTCGCGATCTCCCACAGCGGCGATTCGCCAACACCAAAGTCCGGAAAAGCCAACAAGTCCATCGTGGTGGCCCCCACCTTGGGTGGAATGGTTCTGGAAGGCAGCTTCTGAGCTGAAACCTCGACGATTCTCTGCTGCAAGCGCGGCGACGAAGGGCTCTTGCGTGGAGAGCGCGTAGGCGACTGGACGCATTGGCGCGAGGATGGTGCGAAGAAATAGGTAGCGCTGGGGGACTGAGGATGCCACCGGTGTTGCAGTTCCTGGTGTGACACCCGGCACATGCATCCGTAGAAAGGCCGATTTTCCGTAAGGAACGTTGAACCGGCGGGACAAATAGGGGCATGAGGAAGCCAACACACCTGAAAGTCACCACCTTTGCTCTCTTCACCCTCATCCTTGCGTCATGCGGAAAAGATCCCAATTCTGGCGGCGGATCGACTCTCAACGCGAACCAATTTTTCCTTCCGATGGGTACCATCCCACAACTCGATCTGGTGTTCATGATCGACAACTCCCCCTCCATGGCGCCCAAGCAGGACAAACTGAGGGCACAGTTCCCCAAACTGATCGACGCGCTCAAGAATCCGGGCGACGGTTCGTTGCCCGACCTGCGCATCGCCATTATCGACAGCGACCTTGGCACGGGCGGCGCGTATATGAGCGGCTCTTGCGGACCCAGCTACAATAGCAATTCCAACTACGGGGACCTGGGCAAGTTCATGATGCTCGGCGCCTCTGCTTGCGGTGTTACAGATCCGAACGCGCGATGGTTGGAATACCAGGGCGGATCGCCGGTGAACTTCACGGGCGACGTCCAATCCGTGTTCTCCTGCCTGGCCGGCAATCTTGGAACCTTGGGATGCGGGATGGAGCAGCAACTGCAGTCCTATGAATTCGCGCTGAAAGCCTCGGGCCTTGGCAATGAACCCCAGCACGCGATGCTCCGGCAAGGCGCCTACCTTGGATTGGTGTTCTTGAGCGACGAAGACGATTGTTCCGCTTCCATGAACGACGGCATGTACGGCGACAAGCCCGAGGCTCGTGGCGAATCGGCCAGCCTTCGTTGTGCCACGCGCGCCCACGCGTGCGGGGGCAAGAACCTCACGAGCTCGCCGCCTGGTTATCCAACCGAGGCTACCTTTGAAGCGCCCTTTGCAAGCTGCGCGGCCAGAACCGATGCATGTCCCAACGCACTGGACGGCAATGGGGCCAAGGGAACGGACACCTCGGGGCCGACAAGCTGCAGCCCGCTTAGGAGCACCAGCAAGCTAGCGAGTGAAATGAAGAGCATGAAGAAACTCCCGAATGAGCAAGTCCTGGTGTCAGGCATCTTCGGCTGGCCGCTGAGCGACGCCGACATGGCCACTGCCACGTACAAGATTGCTCCGATTCCCAACCCCAATACCGCGGACACTGAGCATCCCACGGTGTTTGACTCTTTCCCGGTTTGCTACGATCCAAACCATCCGCCAACCCATCCCGACCCCGCCACCGGGTTTGATGCCGAAGCAGCCGGCTATGGCGCGACGGGTGGTTTGCGCATGAGCGCGTTCGTCGACGAGTTCGGGGCCAACGGACAGAAGTTCAGCATCTGCCAGCCCGATTTCTCGGCGGCGATGTCGCAGATTGGTTCCACCCTAGCCAAGAAGATGCGCAACCAGTGCGTGCCCACCAGCTACACGCAAACCCCACAGTGCGCGGCAAGCTACGACACACCCGATGGCGCCCAGGAAGCCATTCCGGTGTGCGATGTCACGGAATCGCTGGTTCCTTGCTACAGCCTGGTGAACGACCAGAACCTGTGCCCCGGGGACGCCTACCTCGTGCACTTGAATCGAGGAACTTCCGCCACCGGTCAGGTGCCTGCCGGGACTTGGCTTGTTTTCAGCTGCCCGTAGCACATCTCCCGAGCACACGCCGACAGCAGTCTGGCCCGCCGCTGCCGGTGCCCCCGCAGGTGCGCCTCCGCAGGTGCCAGACCCCTGCCCTACGGCCATGAGTGCGTCGGCTATGCCCTCTGCAAGAATCCCGACTGCCCGATGAACCTGGGACACGACTCGCACATCGTCTTAATATTGCTTGATATTCATCATAAGCTGGATACGATCATTCGCATGCTACCGGAGGTTCGTGCCTACCTGGCCGAGATCGGACGACGCGGAGGGCGGCGCAGCCGGCGCGTTCTGCCGCCAGAAACCGCTCGGCGAATGGTTCGGCTGCGCGAGGCGAGGCGTGCCTTCAAGCGCTTCTACGCGAGCTGCTTCTGGTCTTCGCCGAAGGACTACGTGGTGACCGTGGAGGACATCCCGTGGGTCGCGCGCCAGCTCATGACCCACGGTGGACGCGAGGGCTGGCGGACAGGAGCAAGCCTATGCCGCTGACGGCATTCCAGGCCGCCGTTGCCGAACTCCTGGCGGTGAACCGCTCTTCCGACAGCTACCTGGCCGGTGGCTCGGCGCTGCACATCGAGCCCAACTCCAAGCGGTACAGCAACGACCTCGATTACTTCCACGACTCGGAGGAGCGGGTCGCACTGGCGGTCCGCGACGATACGCAATTGCTCGAACAGTCGGGCTACCAAATCGAGGTATTGCTGCAGCAGCCTGGGTTCGCGCGCGCGATCGTGCGCAAAGGCGAGGAGGCGACCAAGCTCGAATGGGCACACGATTCTGCGTGGCGCTTCTTGCCCACCGTTCGCAACGAACGTTCGGGCTTTCAGCTCTCGAGCATCGATCTCGCCATCAACAAGCTGCTGGCGCTGGTCGGCCGCGACGAACCGCGCGACTACCTCGACATCCACGAGGCGATGGAGCTTCTACCTCTTGGGGCTTTGTGTTGGGCCGCGGCCGGGAAGGATCCCGGCTTCACGCCCGCCATGTTGCTCGATTTGCTGCGCCGTCGCGGCCGGTATCGCCCCGAGGACTTCACCAGGCTTCACCTCACCCAACCGGTCGACCTACCCAAGCTGAAGCTGCGTTGGATGGCTGCCTTGGACGCCGCCGAGCACTTCTTCACGACGCGCGGTCCGAGCGAGATCGGCTGTCTCTACTATTCGCGTTCGCTGGGAAGATTCGTCGAGCCACGGCTAGGCGAGAACGTGGTGCCGCACTATGGTCGCCCAGGCGGCGTACTGCCCACAGTGGGGTAGCGAACCCGCTGGTCCCACCAACGAGCGCAAGCCCCTTCGGGGTCGCGGGATCAGTTTCCAATTCCTGGGTTTGACTGTTACGCTTGGGCCACGATGAAGCTTCGCTTGTTTGCCCTGTTCACAGCCTTGTCCCTGGGATCCAGCTGCGGCGGATCTGCCCCACTCTTCGTGGGCAGTAGCGCGACCGGCTCCGATTTCTGCCACTCGATGCTCGACGAGTTGGTGGCCGCAACCACCCGCTGCCATGTAGGGCCTGATCCTGATCCCTACTGGCGCGACTTCTACACCGGGTCTGTGCTTTGCGACCAAGTAGATGGGTTGTTGGCCGCAGGGACGTTGACGTATGACCGTGCCAGCGGTGCGGACTGCCTGACGCATCTGAGCCAACTGGACTGCAATCATGATGATTCGATCGAGTCGTGCACCAATGCCATCGCTGGTCGGCTTCCCGCCGGCAGTCAATGCTCCCACTTCGGGATTTGGCGTTCCGATTGCGCGCCTGGCAACTACTGCAGCTACACCGGAGATGCGTGTGGCGGTATCTGCAAGCCCTACGTCCAGCCTGGTGGATCGTGCGCATACACGGTCCCTAGCGGGTTCGCGAGTTGCGCCTCTGGTTCGTCTTGCCGGAATAACGAATTGTGCGTTTCCGACCTGGGCGAGAGCCAGCCTTGCATGGGGGTCAGTGATGGCCACTGTGGCGATGATCTGTCTTGCGCCTGGATCACAGGCAGGTGCACCAAGAAGCAGACCTCGGGCGCCTGCGCGATGGGGGTGGAGTGCGCGGCTGGCTACGTCTGCGCCGGACCTGCCAGCGCCACTACATGCACCAAGGCGAAGCGGCCCGGGGATTCTTGCACTCAAGGCCAATCAGAATGCTACGGCCTTAGCTATTGCGGCGACGACGGAAAATGCGCCTACACAGGAGTGGCCGAGAATCAACCTTGCGGGACGAATTCCCAGGGCGAGTACATCCAATGTGGAACCGACCTCTACTGCGCCGAGATCATCAGCAGCAGTGGCGCCGTGGTCGTGCGTGGCACGTGCCAGAAGAAGAAGCCCGCGGGCTCGAATTGCAGCTACACGGCCGAGTGTGCTGGCAAATCGGCCTACTGCGATTCCGCAACTTACCGCTGCGTCGCGTGCGACGGCAGCACTGGAACTGGCGGTGCCGCCGGAATGGTGGGTGCAGGCGGCAGCGCCAGCGGGATGGGTGGCGCGGGCGGGGGCGTAGGCGGGGTATCAAGCACCGGCGGCAGCAGTAGCACAAGTGCCGGAGGTACGGCAGGATCCGGAAATGCGGGCTCGGGTGGCAGTAGTTCGGGGAGCACTGCAGGCGCTGGCGGTACTCTGCCGCCCGCAACTGCTTGCCCGACACCGAATACGCCACTTATCATGGATTTCACCTACGCAGGCGTAAATGCTGGCGTCGCGGCGCCGACAGAGGCCACCTTTGGCGACTTCAAGACTACGTTTTCGGGTGGTACGTATATCTATCCCGACTCCTCGTCCGCTACGCTATTTGCACTCACGTCCGACATAACCCACAGCAATTGGCACATCTCGGGAACGGTGGGGACTTACTCCGGCTTTGGCCTCTATTGGTATGCTTGCGCTCTGCTCGACGCCTCCGCGTTTAAGGGAATTTCGATGACGATTTCAGGAAACATGCCGGCCAACACCCTATATATAAGCGTCGACACGGCGGAAGACGAGGTTGCGACGGCTTGGTACGTCGCAAACACAACTACCCCGGCAACCGCAGGAACGTTTGGCACCTGCGTTCCAGGATCCAATCTGTACGACGGAACCTGCACAGCGCCCTCGAAGGCTATCCCCGTTGCGGCCACGCCAACGGCGGTGACGATCTTGTGGGCGGACTTGAAAGGGGGCAAACCACAGGCCTCCGTTACTCCTAGCAAGCTCACCGGTATTTCATTCTACTTCAACTATTCATTCAGCACAGCCCCATTCCCGGTGGACATAACGATTGACGATCTCTCCTTTGTGCCGTAACGAAAGTGCAGGTGCCCGTAGTTCCGTCTAGAGTTTCACGACCTTCTGACTGCCGTCGTACGAAACCACCTGGTCGGGCTTCGGCGTGAGATCCATTCCAGCACCACGGCCTTCGCCCACGACGACGAGGTGAAAGCTGCGCTGCTTGAGCATGCCGGGAAAACCGCCCTTGCGATCTTCGATGGTGAGCTGCCGCTTGCCGTCGTCCCACTGGAAGGCGATGGTCGCATGCGCGCCCTTTTCGTAGTCGTAATTGTCGCCCTCGTCCTCATAGAGAACGAACCGGCCATCGGCTCCGGGGTAGATGCGCAGCTCGATGGGATCGGCGGGCTTCTCGGCGGTGTACTGAATGGTTGGCCCCAGGGGCAGGATAGAGCCGGCCTTGACCAGCAGCGGAATCCTGTCGATGGGTGCATCGGCCGTGATGGTGCCACCGGACATCGTCTTGCCGGTCCAGAAATCGAGCCACAAGGCGCCCGCAGGAAGGTAAACCTTTCGCGTCTGGGGCCGCTTTTCCACCACCTTCTCTTTGGCGTAGAGATCCGGCGTCCTCCAGTAGAGTTGGCCCTTGACCGCCCCGGGCGTGGGGTTTTCGATCTCCATCACTAGATCGTAGGAGCGCCCGGCCTCCAATTGGAGCGGATGCGTGTAGCGTTCCAAGGTATTGTCGAAAAGGAAGGGCAGTTCCTTGCCATCCAAGAACAGGCGCCGGGCACCGAAGCTCTTGACGTGGAGCTGGTGCGGGCCGGACTGGGTGGGCACCAGCTTGCCTTCCCAGCGGATCGAGAAGGTGCTCTCGGTGGCGTAGTCGGGGCGGCCCGTGTACCACATGAGATCGATCTGCGGCTCTACCCGCACAAGCGATGGAACTTTGTGGTCCACATCCTTGCTGTAGGTGACCATAACGCCCGGCTTGCCATCCTTGGTGCGAAGATTGGCCGTGGGAACCAGCACCGTGGCCTCGGGCGGCCGGTGCACCATGTATTCCGTCACGGGGCAAACCATGATCGAAGGACCGAACAGGAACTGGTCGTCGATGGCGAAGGTCTTCGGATCTTTCGGAAAATCCATGGGCATGCCGCGCATGATTGATTGCCCTTGGCTTGTGACCTGCCAGGCCTGCGAATAGATGTACGGCAAGAGGCGGTAGCGCCACTGGTCGGCCTTCACTAACGCATCGGAGAATTTGCCGAATTCCCAGATCTCGCGCGGACCTTCGGAGCCGTGGGCGCGGAAGATGGGACTGAAGGCACCCAGCTGGAACATGCGCGTGTAGAACTCTTGGTAGGCGGGCTCTTTGATACCGCGATCGAAGACGCCGCCGTAGCTGCCGAGGACGAAGGCGCCGATATCGAAGGTCCAGTAAGGGATCCCTGCCATCGAGTGGTTGATCCCCGCGGAGATCTGTTTGCGGTAGATCTCCCAACTCGCGCCGATATCGCCGGACCAAGTGGTGGCGGCGCTGCGCTGCTGTCCCGCGAAGGTGGATCGGGTCAGGATGTAGGCCCGCTGGCGATTGTTCTCCTTGCGAAGATGGTCGTAGAGTGCGCCGGTGATCATGAGCGGGTAGGCGTTGAGGTACCGCGCCCACGAACCAAGGTGGTTGTTCTCTACCCGTTTAATTTCGTATTCGGAGGATTCCTTGCTTAGGGCATTGATGATGTCCGGCTCCGTGGAATCCAGCCACCAGCCATCGATGCCTTTCGAGTAGAGCCCAGTCTTCAAATACTTCCAATAGAGGTCGTTGGCCGCGGGATTGAAGGCATCGTAGAACTTGAACCCAGCCCAGCCTGTGGGCTTGAACAGAAAACCCCTCTTGTCCATTTCCTTGTAGAGCTTGCTATCGGGCCCCAGCCCGCCCCAGATGGAGATCGCGAGATGGAAGTTGAGATGGTGGAGCGTCTTCATCATCTCGGCCGGCTTGGGATAGCGCACGGGATCCCAGATCATGCCGCTCCAGTTCTGCATGGTGCCCCAGTAGTTCCAGTCCTGGATGATGTTGTCGATGGGGATGCCGCGCTTGCGGTATTCCTTCGCCACCGCCACCACCTCGTCCTGGGTGTGGTAGTGCTCTTTGCTTTGCCAGTAGCCATAGGCCCATTTGCCGTACATGGGCGCGGCGCCCGTGAGATTGCGGTAGCCCGCGATGGCGCCATCGATGTTGTCGCCCTGGATCACGTAGTAGTCGATGTTGTCACCGATGTCGGAGGTGACGGTTAGCCCGTCGGGCCCGTCCTTGAAGATGGTCTTGGAAGTGTTGTCCCACAGGAGCCCGTAGCCCTGGGTGGAAACTAGGAAGGGCGTGGAGGCCTGCGTATTGGCCTGCACCAGGGTCACCGAGCGACCCCGGTAGTTCATATGTCCATCCTGGTGTTGTCCAAGGCCGTAGATGCCTTCCGCGGCGGTGAGCATAAATCGTTGTAGGAGGCTGAAGCCCTTGTCGCCGCTGAATTCAACCGGAGCGAGAGCGGCCTTTCCATTCTCCTTGAGCAGGATTTCACCGGAAGCACGGAGGAAGGCGACGCTGCCATCCTGTTTCGAGATCTGCACCGTCATGGCTTTCGAACTGAGCGAGAGCACCGAAGACGTTTCTTTGGATTCCAGTTTGAGCTTCGGCAGCTTGTTCTGGATCACCACCAGGCTCTTCTTCGCCGGAGATCCCTGGGGCAGCCACTTGAGCACCCGCACGGTGCTGTCGCCGTAGAACTGGACCTGGACGTTCAGGTCCTGCACCTTCACCACCGCGCCGTTCCGGACAGACTCGGCCCGTGCCCAGGCCATGGGTTGCAGCAAGCACGAAAATAAAAGGATCAAGGTCGTACGCAGGATCATGGGGTCACCTCAAGAGAGTTGCCATCATAGGACAGCCCTGGAAAACGGCCTCGAACAAAAAGGTATGTTTGTGACCGGCCCCCCGAGCATAATCGCGCCATGCAGAAGCACGCCCTGGTCTTCATGATGACCCTTGCCCTTTCGGCTTCCGCCTGCTTGTCGGGCCCCGGCCCACGACCCGACCGGCTCTATCCACCCCCGTCGCAGCCGCTCGCTCCGGATCGGGTTTCCACACTCACCGGCTACGTGCAATTCGTGGACGACAGGGATGTCTCGGAGCTCAGCGGATACCTCGAACTCTTGCCTGGTTGCCACATCATCGGCACTCCGTCGCACATGGCCGCGCCGTTCCCCGCGACCCGTTCCGTTGGCACCCTGACCACGGGGCGATGGACGTTCGCCTTGCCGATGAGTGCGGGCCATCAGTATCAGATTGATGTCACCATGCCGACGGCGCGGACGGTACCTCTCACGATCAAAGCCCACGAAACCGATCTTGGCGGCCACAAGACGCGCGAGTTCGAGCGAGTTAGGAGCGCGAAAGATGTCGAGGCCTGCAAAGAGGAAGCAGCAAAATCTTTGCCTGCCCTAAGGTGATGGATGACGATAGAGCACAAAGGCACGAGCAAGCGATAAGCCTACGGCGGCGCAAAGAGCAGTCCGGCGCGCTGCGGGCTTCGGCGGGTGACATTCCTCACCATCCCAGGACGGCCTCGCACAAAAAGATGTGTCCATCGTCGACACGCAGAACATGATTAACAGATGCGAAATCGCCACCTGGTTTTCATGATGACCTTTGCCCTATTGGCCGCCGGCTGCCTCGCGGGCGCGGGCGTGCGCCCCTATCGGCTCTATCCACCCACGTCGCAGCCCCTTGGTCCCGGGCAGGTTTCCACCCTCACCCTCGGCTACGTCGTTGCCAGTGGCACGGGCGCACAGTTCGTGGATGACAAGGACGTCTCGTCGCTCGGCGGGTACTTCGAGCTCTTGCCCGGCTGCCACGTCATCAGCACGCCAACACCGCCCGGGGGAAGATTTCGCTCCGCCGAAATCCAGCCGCGATGGACGTTCGCCTTGCCGATGAAGGCGGGCCGTCAGTATCTCATCGAACGCCGCACGGGCGGGGCAATGTCACCGACGGGATGGTTCACGATCAAGGGTTACGAGAGCGACCTTCGCGGCAACAAGACGCGCGAGTTCGAGCACGTTACGAGCCCGAAAGACATCGACGCCTGCAACACGGAAGCGGCGGAATCGTTGCCCGCGCCGCTGTGACCGACGACGGAGGTGTCAGTATAGTGGAAACTGTACGGGCATGGGCTTGAACGCGTTTGAACCCTCGTGCCCCCAACAGACGATATTCGGAGGTTCGACGGCGCAAGAGACGTATTCTCCAGCTCGGACGAATACGGCATGCGAGACGCCCGGTAATGGATCCATGTTGACCGTCTTCGATGCCGGGTCGGGTTTGGCAAGCGTCACGTAGACTTGGCCGGATTCGCCCAATGCACAGCCGCGAAGATTTCCGCCAAGGCTGGCCAAGGTGAGATGCTCGGAGCCCGATGTGACGATCTCGTACTCTTGTGCCTCGGAGCAGGTCGCACTTACGTCGGGTTGGCCTATTGTGCCCGCCCAGAGGCACTTGGGCGAACCACTCTCGGGAATCGCACAGCCGTCGAACAGTCGATGGGCGGCCGTGGGCAGCGTGAGCGCCGAGACTTCGACCGCCTGCAGCGCCGTCCCAATCAGCGCCGGGCGGAAGCGTGTGACGGTGCCGGCCCCGTCGCGGACGAGCGTGCAGCGGCTGTGCAAGTTGCTAGCGATCTCGACTGCCGGTGGCACGCCCATTTTGACCCCCGCGTGATCCGGTGGAGTGCGGACAACTGCGTTGTCGGGTGGCTCGCTCCAGCACCACACGCTGCCGTCGGCGATGAGGGCACAGCTCTGCGACAAGGAAATGGCCCTGTCGACGCCAGGGATCTGTTGCACCACGACGTTCGCGAAGTTGGGACCGTAGTTCCAGTAGCCAACCGTGCCTGATTCGGCGAGCACTGTCGAGACGTCGAGCTGGACTGTGCCGTCGAGGCCCGTAAGCTTCATTGCGTAGCCCTGTTCGAGTTCGAGCTTGTCGTTGGCCGTGTACATCCACGTGTACACCGAGCCGTCCTCGAACAGGGCCAGAACATCGGAGCCGACCACAAGCTGGACCAGTCGACTACCCGTGGGATTGTCGATCTGCGCAGGGTCCATTTCAGGCATCGGTGGCACAATGGCGCCATCCGGGCGCACGAAGTCACTCGCGTTCGAGGTGTCGGCGCCGCCTGCACCAATCGCATCCTTTGGCGAGCCGGCGTCGGCGCCGCTCGAAGCAACGAAACCATCCGGCCCACCGTCGGCTGCGAACGAAACACCATCCGATCCACCGTCGGCTGGGTGCGGGGTTCTGACCGACAATCCGTGGCTGCATCCGCCAAACAGGCTGGCCAACGCCAAGCAGAAAAGAAGTTTGCTCATGGTCAACTCCTCGCCGTCAGGGCTTCGCCCGGTAGGCCCCGACCCAGCCAAGTTGCAAGGCAAAGTCCGAGCAAGGTGGAAATTGGAACGTCAGCTGGCTCAAGGTTTTGGGATCGATTGCACTGGTCAAGTTTCCGGGAGAGGCCTGCCAAACTGACCATGGCAGCATCAGAAAGCGCCACTGCTGATCGATCGCAATGGTCACCGACCAATTGCCCTTACAGCGAAGGCTCTCCGGTGGGGGACTAAGATTGGCAACGCCATCGTGATCCCAGTCTTGACCAGCGCTAGAATAGTCGTAGTAGCAACTGGGGTAGCCGGTAGTTGGATCGATGACGGGCTCGCTGCTGCCATCCAGCACCGTCAGTCGAAACGAAATTGCCGGGCCCTGTTCGAGCTTTGCCCAAACGCCGATACCGTCCCATCCGCTGTAGTTCTCACCAAAACTCCAAAACCCAAATCCGCCGCCAAAGAACGCGATGCTAGAAGCTGTCAGCCGCCAACCGTCGGGATCTCCGCATGCGCCACCCGACTGCGTGACCTTCGTCATCGTGCAAGACTCGTCGGGCGTGCCGTCCATGTAGCAGCTGGACAATTGGTTCGGGCTGTATTCGAGCGTTTCGTACTGACTGGCAACGACGCTACAGTCGCTTTCGCTGGGAACCACCACTGCTAACGAGGCCGGATGATACTCGGCGCAGGCCTCGGCGACCGTGCTGGGACCGAATGTCGTGGCTTCTCCCGCCTCAGCGCCAGCGTCAGCGCCGGCGTCGACAATGGTGTCAGCGAGGCCGGCCCAAGGCGCTCTAGTTCCGAAGCTATAGCTACCGCCAAGGCCCAAGATGTCGCCGTCCGGAGCATTCCCGGTCGTGGCGCCGGCGCCGCCGTTACCCCCGTATCCCGCAGCGTTCGCGCCCCCCGGTACCACGGCACTGTCGCCGCTCGCTGCCCCGTCCAATGGAGCACGCTTCCGGCTAGATCCGTCGCACCCGGCCCAAAGCAAGATTCCCAACATTCCAAAGAGCCCCAGTGCAACCCACTTTGCCTTTACCCTGTTCATCGTTGCCTCCCATACGAAAGCATTTCAAGTGGCACTGGTGCCGACAAGAGCAAGCGTCGCACCCCGCTTGGCTTCTACGGTCCGGCAGGCTATCCCTCCTCCTTCGAACGTGCAAGCGCAGCGAACGCAACCGCGCGCTGCACCCACATTTCGGGATGAGGTCGAGGTCTAATGCCTGTCGCGCTTTTCGCCCGGCGCGGCTGCGCCGGATGCCCTGAATGCATTCGGGTTGGGGAACAGGAAATTGGGGATCTTCGACCAGTCACCAATCATGACGTTGGTCCCTGTCCCGGCAAGCGCTTTGAGCGCCTCGAAGCCCTTCTCCATGACCGCCAAGGGCGTCAGCGCCTGATTGTGGGCCTTCTCTTTTTCGCTCAGCGCTTGCGCCGAATACTTGGCCGCTTCCGCTTCTCCGCGCGCCTGAATCACGCGCTTGGCTGCTTCGGATTCCTCCTTGACTCGATCGGTTTCCGCCTGCGCCTTGGTCAGCTCCAGCTCGCGTTGCTTCTCGCGCAGGGACGCATCGGCCCGCATCTTCTCCTGCTCGGCCTGGTACTGCAGCTCGAGACGCTTGCGCATGCCCTCGTTCTCCAGCACGGTCTTCTGCCTAGCCGAGTCCTGCTCGGCCGCCAACTTGTCCTGAACCGCTTTCAGGATGGCCGGTTCGTACTGGATCGACTCCAGCGTCACCGAGGCGATCTCGACGTGCTTGCCCGCGGTGCGCCGCCGCAGGTCAGCCTCGACCTCGTCCTCGATCTGCTCGTTCTTGCGGTGCAGTTCCATGTACGGGTGGCGGGCCGCCACACCGCGCGCGACGCTGCGAAACTCGGGCCCCACGACCTCGTCGTAGTAGGTGGGACCGATCTCGGTCTCCAGTTCGTAGAGCTCGGAGGCAACCGGCCGGTAGATAAGTGCGATACGCAGGACCATCTTGAGCCCTTCCTGAGACAGGGTCTCGATCTGCTCGGCATGGGTCGCATAGGTGATATCGAAATCCTCGATTCTGCCGAAAACGCCAACCCAGTGCCGGCCGGGCGTGAGGACATCGCGATGCAGACCTTTGGACGGTTCGAAGTATAGGCCCCGGTGTCCGGGCTCGACGGTGGCGCAACCGAGCGCCGTGCTGACTAGGGCAATGATGACGAGGGCACGCATCTTGGATTCTCCTTGCTTAGGGATGTGCCGTTTCCAGCCAGCCGGCCAGATCGCGGGCCAGGTTCTGGAGGCAGCGATACACGGCGCTCGGCGGGTCGCGGCTGTCGACGCCGGTCACTTTGCAGTGGTTTTGACTCTGGCCCAAGACCACAAGTCCGTCGCGCGAACGCAACGTCGTGCGGATCTCGATCTCCGCCCGGAGAACTCCTCCGCGCAGCTCCGCCAGCGCGTCGACGAGATCAATCCTCATCTGCCAGCCGGCACGCCTCTCCTTTGCGTGCCGGGCCGCCCAGGGGCGAGCCGCGGCGGCCATCATCTCGGTCATCGTCGTCGTCAGGTTGGAGAAGGCGTACGAGGCATCATCGACAGGCAGCGGATCCCGACCGCCGGAGACGGTGCCGGTCACGTCCATCAACGGGTCGGGGGAACGCGCGCCCGCCGGCAGGACCACGCCGGCATCAAGCACGATCGTGCCGTGTCCACACCCGGCACCAAGCGGTGCGATGCACACCCAAAAGGCAAGCAACATGAATCCGACCTGGTTCATGCGAGATCCGCATGGCCCCAGCAAGGCTGAATCCTTGCGAAAGGACCAGTGGGAAGACTAGCACCTTCTCGCCGTCATGGCCCGACGACAGCCAGTTCAGACTGACTGAGTCTCGGAAACTACGGCCGGCGCAGGCCGGTGGCACCGTGGAGGAGCAGGTCGCGAACCGCGCCTCTCCGATCGCGGGCCACCGGGACGCGCATCTCGCCAGGAGGTTCGCCGCCGACGACCACCACGGTTTCGCCGTCCTCGTTCTCGATGGCACGAACATGCGTGGTGTGCACCAGCCATCGGCGATGGACCCGCAGGAACTCGCTGCCGAGCGACGCTTCGATGGCCGCCAGCGACAGGTCGATGTCAAAGCGCCCGCGTGCGGTGTGAACAAACATGAGGCGTTCGGCTGCTTCAAAGGCCCAGACCTCGTCCCGCGCAAACAAGACCAGCCCCTTCTTGCTGCGCGCGACGACACGGTCGGGAACCGCCGGAACCGATCGACGCGTGGTATGGGCAAGTCGCTCTTGGAGTCGCACCAGGCATTCCGTCACGCGATCCTGGTGAATCGGCTTGAGCAGATAGTCAGCCACGCCGAGTGCGTACGCTTCGACGGCGTGCTGCGAAAGCGCCGTGGCCAGAACGAAGAGCGGCGCCTGCGGCGTGTCCGCGAGAGTCCGGACCAGATGCATGCCGGCCTCGTCGGCTTGGTCGGCCTTGTCACGTTGGGCGTGGCCGAGATGAATGTCCACGAAGGCGACATCGACGACGATACCGCCGGGCGCCAGCGCCTGCTCCGCCTCCGCGAGCGTGGCCACCGCCGCCGCCACCACGGCCTGCCCCGACGCGTGGAGCATCTCGACGAGGTAGTTGCGCGCGGCCCATTCGTCCTCGACCACGAGCGCGCGCAACACGCGCGGTTTCGGTTCCCTCTGGGCGGCCATCAGCTTACCTCCTGCGAACGAGGGATCTCGATCGTGGCGCGCGTGCCTTGCGACGAGGACTCGAGGCCAAGACTGGCGCCCGGGTGGGCGACGCTGAGGCGTTCGCGAACCATGCGCAAGCCAAGTCCTTCCTTTGTTCCGGGCGGTATTCCCGGTCCATTGTCCTCGACCACGAGTTGCAGGGCACTATCGACAAAGCGCGCGCGAAGAACCACCACGCCCCCTTCGTGCCTGCATAGCACGCAGTGCTTGACCGCGTTCTCGAGCAGCGGCTGGAGCAGGAGCTTCGGCAACGGAACGGCGGTGGTCTCCGGGGCGATATCCCATTCGAAGCGGAGCGAGCCTCTGTGCCGTACCTCGAGGATCTCGGCGTAGCGCCGAAGCCAGTGGATGTCGGCTTCGAGCGGCCGAATCTCAGGAGCCGGATCGAGCGCGTCGCGAAGGAGATCCCCGAGCGCCGCCAGCAGCCGACGGGCTACCAGTGGCTCGTCGACAGTAAGGGCAGCAATGGTGTGGAGCGTGTTCAACAGGAAGTGGGGCTGCAAACTAGAGCGCAGTTGCGCGAGCTCCGCTTCTCGACGGACGCCGTCGGCGGCGAGGCTGCGGAGGTTGCCGTCGCGGATCACATCCGGGAGAAGAAAGACGAGCGCCCACAGTCCGCCAACGCCGAGGCCGATGGAAATGGCGAGAAGGAAGGTCCGCGAGTTGTTCATCGCACGGTCGACGTGTAGCCAGGCCGCGAGAGCGCCAAAGAGAATGGAGACGAGAGCGCCGGCAACGAGCATGACAATACGTCCTGCATTCCGGTTGCGAAGCCACCGATAGCCAAGCGTCAGTGCGGCCGCCTGCAGGACCATGATGGCAGACGGAGTGATCGTGTGGCGCCATGGCGTGCCCTCCTGCGCATCGCGAAGGGAGTGCGCGGCGGCAGCAAACGTCACGGCCCCGAACGCAAGCGCGAGATGCCAAGGACTCTCGGAGTTCCTCTCGGGCGGCCGGTCGGTATCGCCGGGCGAGCCGCTACATCTGTTTCGTGGCATAGCCAATGTACGCGACCTTCGGATTCCCGCCGATCTTCAGCTCGAAGCCACCATCGCGGAACCCGACGGGCCTTATCCCCTCGATCTCACGGCTGACCAGCCCGTGCCGGGCCATCAACAGAGTGAGTTCCTGGGGCTTGATGAACTTGTGCCAGTCGTGGACGGCATAGGCTTGCTCGGACACGTTCAGGCTACGATACTCCCGGCGAAGTCGCCGGTCGAGAAGCCAGGCGATCAGTACCTTCGACAGGAGATTGCGATTGAAGGTGTCGTAGCAGAACGCGCCGCCGGCCTTGAGAACCCTCGAGATCTGTCCGATTACGTGCCCCACGTCGTCGACATGCTCCAGACAGTCGGCACACACCACGGCATCGAAGTGCCCGTCGGCCACAGGGAGTTCCTCGGCCTTCCCGAGCTGGTAGCGAATGCGCAGGCCGCTGGTGGCGGCATGGTCTCGGGCGATTTGTAGCGCTCTCTCCGAAAGGTCGATCCCGGTGACGTTTGCGCCCCGCTTGGCAAGCTCTTCGGCGATGATGCCACCACCGCACCCTACGTCGAGGACGCTCAGCCCATCGAGGCGCCCGATCTTCTCGTGGAAGTAGTTGAACTTCAACGCGGCCATCCGGAGAAGCGAGTGGCGGGGGTTCCACCAGTCCATCTGGTTGTAGATTTCGAGGCTCTGATCCATCTCACACCTCCTTGTCTTCGACCATCGACCACGCCCGCATGCACTGTACCCATGACCCAAGGACTTGCACCATGCGGTGCCAGCGGTGTCCGACGTGGTGTGCTGCCAACAGCAGCGCCACGAGTCCAACAATATGGTGAACCTCGACGACATGATGCCTGGTGTGGTGCAGCCATCCGAGCGGGACCGGGCCCACGAGCGGCGCCGAGCCACCGACGAAAAACCAAGCGACGATTCCGGTCGTCGCGACGGTCCAGAAGGTCACATAGAGAATCAGCTCGGGAACGGCTCGCGATGTGCTCTTTCGCGAGAAGCCGTGCCGCAGACGTGCGATGAACGCTTTCCAGTTGAGCGCGATGTGAAGGCCGATCCCGGAAACGACGACCAATGCTGGCAGCCGGTGCAAGTTCAGCCAGGCAAGGCGGGTAAGGCCGAGCGTGGACATGCGAAAGGCACCCTCGTCCCTGTGCAAGTTGAGGAAAAGAACCAGTCCGCTCGCGAAGGTCAGGAATGCAGCTACGAGGACGACGACATCGAGAAGGGGCTTGAAATGATTGCGATGCATACCCTCATCCTAGGGGTCTGTGCCAATAGCCGTGGTGCCTAACCGACGAACCGTGCCTCCTTTCAGACGAACCGGAACCAGCCCGGTATTCCGCCTGGGGTTACGGACAGGCCTGGCCGTGGGTTGGGCCCAGGTCGGCCCACTGGATGCGCCCATCGGGCACGCCGAAGCGGGCGGCGGTGTAGCTTTCGATGTCGATCAGTTCGTCCGCCGTACCTTTGTTCTGGGTACAACAGCCACCGCAATCCGAGTCGCCGCACGTGTCGATGACCGTTACGACGATGGTCTTGTTCCCGGACTTCAAGCACAGGTCGTGCAACTTGAGGGTATTGAAATCGGGAAAGGCGGCGACGATGTTGTGCGCCGAAACCCATGCTTCGGACGCGGTGTTGGAACAGGCGGCGAACATCCCTAGGTAGTCGCAACCGCTGTACTGGATGCATTCCGGACTGCCGGGAGCGGGATAGGACGTGTATTCCGTCTTCGAGGCGGTCTTCCATACCAGATCCGTTCGGTCGCAGGCCGACGTGCCGACATCCGCGCTGACCGCCGCGTCCTGCCGGGGCGATTGGCTTGCTCCGCCCGTCCCCGACCGGCCGCCTGCGCTGGTCACACCACCGCTTGTAACTGCCCCGCCCGTTGCCATCACGCCACCTTGGCTCGTGGCTCCGCCAGTGGCGGCGCCGCCCTGGCCTGTGTTTCCGCCAGTGGCGCCGCCCTGGCCCGAGGTGCCGCCGCAGCCGACCATCGCGCCCACGACGAACAGGAGCGTCGCCCCGATCCTTGCTCGCGAGTTGCCCATGGAAAATGGATTCTACGCCGATTCGTCGCGCAAGTACCACTGGCCCGACGAGGACCAACTTCAAAGGCTCACGACACCGTGACAACTTGGCGAAGGACTGGTACCGTGCCGGTCGAAAAAGAAAGGAACTCGCATGGCAATCCTTGGCCTCGTTGACTGGATTACGGTCGGCATCTACTTCCTTCTGATCGGAGGCATTTCCGTCTGGTCGATCAGGAAGAAGAAGGACTCACCCTCCGACTACTTCCTCGCCAACAGGAATCTGGGCTGGTTTGTCATCGGAGCTTCCATTCTCGCCTCGAACGTAGGTTCCGAGCACATCGTCGGGCTCGCCGGCACCGGCGCCAAATCCGGCCTCGCCATGGGGCACTACGAACTCCATTCCTGGATCGTGCTCACTCTCGGATGGGTATTCGTTCCCTTCTATATGCGCAGCAAGGTATTCACGATGCCGGAATTCCTAGAGCGCAGATACAACGAGAAGACGCGTTGGCTGCTCTCCATCGTGCAACTGCTCAGCTATGTCATCGCCAAGGCATCCGTGACCATCTATGCGGGTGCGGTCGTGTTCAACTCCTTCCTGGGAGTCGACTTCTGGACTGGGGCGATTGTGCTCATCGCCATCACCGGGGCCTACACGGTCTTCGGCGGTCTTCATGCGGTCATGTACACCGAGGCACTGCAAGCCATCGTCCTGCTCGGTGGCTCGATCATCCTGACCATCTCGGGTTTCATCGAAGTCGGCGGCTGGAGCAACCTGGTCCATTCCGTGCCGAAGGATCACCTGAACATGTTCCTGCCGCTCTCGCATCCCGACTTCCCGTGGCTGGGGATCCTGATTGCGTCTCCCATCGTCGGCATCTGGTATTGGTGCACCGATCAGCACATCGTGCAGCGCTGCCTCGCGGGCCGCAACGAGCAGGAAGCCAGGCGGGGAACCATTTTCGCTGCCTACCTCAAGATGCTCCCCTTCTTCGTCTTCCTGATCCCCGGCTTGATGGCGTACGCGCTGCAACGCTCGGGTAAGATCCAACTCGCCCAATCCGATCAGGCCTTCCCGACCCTGGTCAAGACCCTACTGCCGGTCGGCCTGCGCGGCCTGCTTGCGGGCGGCATCCTGGCCGCCCTCATGAGCTCGCTGGCTTCGGTCTACAATGCGTGCTCAACCCTCTTCACCCTGGACATCTATCAGAAGATCAAACCGCACACGACGGAGAAAGAGCTAGTCAAGGTCGGACGCATTGCCACAGCGTCGGTGGTTCTGCTCGGAACGCTCTGGATTCCCGTGATGAAAGGGATCTCCGACACGCTCTATCAGTATCTCCAGAGCGTTCAGTCCTATCTGGCCCCGCCCATCGCCGCGGTCTTCCTGCTAGGTGTGTTCGTCCCGCGCATCAACGGCACGGGGGCTCTGGCTGCCATGGTGTCCGGCTTCGTCGTTGGCATCCTGCGCATCGTTCTCGAGCTTTTCAGGCACTCGCTGAGCGGATTCCTGTACAGCTTTGCGACCGTCAATTTCCTCTATTTCTGCATCTTCCTGTTCATCTTTTCTATTGTGGTCATGGTCGTCGTAAGTCTTCTGACTGAAAAGCCGTCCGAGGCGCAATTGAACGGTCTGACCTATCGGACAACCGTGGCTGCGGACAGGGCGAAGTCTCGCGCCAGCTGGAACACCCGCGACCTCGTACTCTCGCTGGCGATCCTCGTCGTCATCGTGGTGATTTTCGCCTACTTCTCACCGCTCGGGATTGCGGGCTGACCGGCTCCTGGTTCTCGGAATTCTCAGGCCGGCCAGATGCTCTGAAGTGTCACCACAGAGTGCACAGAAGTCGGAAGGGAAAGGGTTCCGGATCCGGGTCCGAACCCTTTTCTTCTTCCCATCCGTCTCTGTGCTCTCTGCGCTCTCGGTGGTGAAATCCGGTGCGAATTGCTACGGCGGCCTACTTCGGCTCGCCGTATAGGATGCCGCGGCCGCCGGTTCCAATGTAGACCCGGCCATAGACGCGCGGGTCGCCGATGATGACGCCGCAGAAGCCGAACTGGTGCTTGTCGTCGTTGATCCTTACCCAGTTGGCACCGGCGTCGTCGGAGCGGAAGAACCCGCGCACCTCGCCCACCTTGCCCATGAGATAGAGCGCCGGATACTTCTTGCCGTCGGCCGGTTTGCCAAAGCCGATCTGGTTCGCCTCGGTCACGCCCGGCATGGCCTCGAAGCTCTTTCCCGAATCGGTCGAGTGATTGAGCTCTTTGAGGTTGGTGAGCCAAACGTCGCCCTCGACACCGGGCGTGGCTTGCGCCGAGGCCGAATTGAGCTGGTAGTCGGCTAGCGACGGCAAGCCCATCGGCGACGCGGTGAAGTGGGCTCCGCCGTCCACGCTGGCGTACGCCTGCCCGCCTTTGGCGTCGAGCACGTAGAATTTCTGCGCGTTCACGCGATCCGCGGCTGGCCGAAAATGGACTGGCGCCCAATCGGGATCCGGATCCGACTCGGGAAGTCCCTCGGCGCGGGCCCAGGTCGCACCCCGATCTTTGGAATAGACGACCACGCCGTCCTTGGGCGCCCACAGGAAGACCGTGCCATCGGCATTGACGACGATCGAGCCCGTTCCCTTGCCCTTGGGATTGGATGCGAAGGGCGTCCAGCTCTTGCCGCCATCGAGCGAGTAGGCTCCGAACTGCTTGTCGTGCCACCCAGTGCGCGCCACGATGTCCGGCTTGCCCCAGGCGATGTCGATGCTGGAGCCCGAGCCGCACAGCGGATTCTCGAACATCCCGGCGGCGGTTGGCTGGTTCAAATCGTCGTGCCGGAATCCGCACAGATCGCCCACCACGCTGAGCAGGGGCGGTCCGGCTGGCGGACTGACCAGGCCCGAAACCACCGTTTCCTCAAGCCCGCGGTCGAGAAACGTCCAGTGCGTCGGCTTGTCCGAATCCGAGGCGGTCGCATCCTCGGTGCCCCAGATGCCTTGTCCGGTCACGTACATGACCCGCCCCGGATTGAAGGGGTCGATATCGATGTCGCCCATCCAGCCTCTGCCAATCGGGTCGTTGGGCTTGTGCCAATAGAGGTACTTCGCGCCGGCGTCGTCGCGCACGACCTTGGGGAAAAGGGCTTTCCAGGTCTGGCCGCCGTCCGTCGTTCGGTAGACCTCGTCGCCGTGGGTCCAGCGGTCGAGTGTGCTGACCATGATCGTCCCGGGGTGCGCGGCATCGACCGACAGTCCGCCGTAGCCGAAGCCGTCATCCTTTTTCGGGGCGGCGGGCGTGATGTTGGTGAACTTCTCCTGCTTGGGCTGGTATTTCCAGACCGAGCCGTCGGTGATGTTGTTCGGGCCTACGTCGCTACCGTAGCTGATGACCATGACGCCGGTCGAGTCGAACTCGGCGTGGCTGGCCATCACGCCCGTGGGCTGCTTGGGCACGAGCGCCCAGGTCGCCCCGCCGTCGGTGCTGCGGTAGAGGCTGCCGCCCTTGTTGGCGACGCCAGCGTAGATCGTCGGCGTGGGCTTGCCCTTGGTTCCGCTCGACTTGTCGAAAAGGACGATGGGGGTGCCGACGCCGTTGCCGCCGTCAGAGGCCGTGAAGCCGCCGACTTTGTCCCAGCTTTCGCCCGAGTCCGTGCTCTTCCACATCCCGTTCTTGCGCGACCCGAAAAATAGGATGCTGGTCAGATTGGGGTCGATTGCAAGCCGTTCGCCGTTCGACCGGCCATCCTCGTTGCCACCCATCTTGAAGGGCAGGTCGGTCTTCTTCCAGGAGTTGCCGCGATCGTTCGAACGTAGGATGTAGCCGTTGCCCGCCCACGATCCGGTGTACGTTCCCGCGGCCAGGTACACCTTGCCGGCGTCAACCGGATCGACGGCAAAGCTTTCGATGCCCGAGTTCGAATCGCGCCCGAATTCGTCGGTGATGGCAATCCAGCTCTTGTCCGCCTGGTTCCAGCGGTAGGCGCCACCCACGTCGGTGCGGGCATAGATGAGATCCTTCTCGACAGGACTGAAAATGATGCCGCTGACGAATCCGCCGCCGAGGATAGCGACGTTCTTCCAATTGTACGCGGCGTTGCCGGCCAGGTCACCGCTGCCTTGCACCGCGGGGGCTGACGAAGCAGCCGCGCCGGCCGCGCCCGGCATTCGCACTCCCGATCCCTCGGCGCAGGAGCATATCTTGCAACCGGGTTGCGCCGCAGCCGACAAGATCACTGCTAAGGACATCGCCAACGAAGTTTTCATGGCCATTTTCGCTGCTCCTTTATCGCACGTCACCATAGAGGATGCCTCTGCCACCTGTGCCGAGATAGACACGTCCGTAAATGCGCGGGTCGCCGGCCAAGCAGTTGATCCACCCGAACTGATGCTGCGGATCATCGAGGCGCAGCCAGGTGGCCCCGGCGTCGTCGGAGCGGTACGTGCCCCAGACATTAGCCACGGAGCCGTTGAGGTACACAGCCGGATAGCTCTGCCCCGGCGCAGGCATCCCGAAGCCCACCGCGGCCGCACTGTTCACTTGCGGCACCTGCGTGAACGTCGCGGCCGAGTCCTGCGAATGAAACAGGCCGGAGCCCGTCGGAACCCAAACGTCCCCCTCGATTCCGAATACTGGGCGCGGTCGCCCGGACGTGGACGCGGCGACCGGCACGAAAGTCACGCCGCCGTCGGTGCTCACGCACGTTGCATTCTGATTACTCGCGTTCTTGCAGCTTGCGTAGAACTTGGCGGGGTTGACCCGGTCGGCGGCCACCCGAGCGCCGGCTGCCAGCCCCATGCAGGCGGTCCACGTTTTGCCGCTATCTAGTGAATAGGCGGGCGTAGCACTCTGTGCAGCCCAGACGAACGTCGTCGCGTCGGCCGAGATCGCGATCGAGCCCGAGCCTTTGAAGGTCGCTCCGGTCGGGGGAAGCGGCGCCGTGGCAAATGGGGTCCACGTCGAGCCTCCATCGATGGAGTAAGCGCCGCTCTGCCCACCGGACGGTGAGCCCACGCGTACGACAACGCTCGGAGCGCCTTCGGCAAAATCGAGGCTCGATCCACTGCCGAAAATGGGGTTGCTGAAAAAGCCGCCTGGGGGCGAGACGTTGAGGTCGTCGTGTCGGAAACCGCCGAGGTCACCCACCGCGCTCAGCAGGGGCGCGCCCGACGGAGGGCTGATGAGGTCCTGCACTACGGTTTCTTCGAGACCACTGTCATCGAAGGTCCAATGAGTCGCAGCTCCGGTGTCGGCAGCCGTAACGTCGTCGCTCGACCAGATGCCACCCCCCGTGATGTAGAGAGCGCGACCAGGATTGAAGGGATCGATCTCGACGTCGCCCATCCATCCCGGCGTCCCCACGCTGGTCCTGTGCCACAAGACCCAGGGCGCACCCGCCACATCGTCTTGCGCCGCCGACTCGATCCCCACCCAGGTCGTTCCGCCGTTGGTGGTGCGGTAGATCTCGTCTTTGCTCCAGCGATCGATCGTCGTAACGATCAGTGTTCCCGGATGGGCAGCATCGGCTGAAATTCCGCCGAAGCCGCCGCCAGTTTGTGGGGGACTCACATTGGCCCAGCCGCCGCTGACCGTGTTGTATCGCCAAATAGCGCCGCTCGAGATGCTGTTCGGGCCTGACCCGTTGTTGTAGGCAAAGTAGAGGTTGCCACACCCGTCAAACACAGCGTGATGAGGCATCATCCCGACAGGGGGCTGCCCAGGAACCGCCTGCCAGGTCGCGCCTGCGTCGGTCGAGCGATAGAGCCCGGTCTCGGTGGTTGCGCCGACCCCGACGTAGATCGTCGGTGTGGGGCTGCCCGGCGAGCCGCTGCTTCGGTCGAAGACCACGAAGGTCAAGCCGTAGCCCTTGGATGCGCCCGCGTCGTTGAGGGCCACGCCGGTGGTTGGGAAAACAGAGACTTGCGTCCAGGTCTGCGCATAGTCCGCGCTTTTCCACAGGCCTGTGGTGCGCGAGCCGAAGTACAAGGTGCTGGTCAGATTGGGATCGATGGCGAGCCGCTCGCCCATCGAGCGGCCATCCGCGTTTCCGCCCATGGGCGCGGCGATGTTGTTTTGCACCCAAGTCTGCCCCATGTCCGTCGAGCTCAGGATCGAGCCGCTGCCGGCCGTGACGTACATCCCGGCGGCCATGTAGACCCGGTGGGGATCGACCGGATCCGGGGCGATACTCTCGATGCCGAGGAGGTTTGAATTGTTGCGCCCGACCCAATCCGTGATGGCCATCCAGCGCTGCCCGGCCGGGTCGTAACGGTAGGCGCCCCCGACATCCGTGCGTGCGAACACGAGGCCCGGAAGCACGGGGCTCATGATGATGCCGCTGACAAAGCCCCCACCCTTGATGACGACGTTCTTCCACGCGTACGACCCCGGAGCCCCAGCGTCGACGGACGCCCCAGACGCTACCGACGGGATGGAGATTCCCCCATCGACCGAATACGCTACCGGCGGCAATTCGCAGGTCGCGGCCGCCGCCGCCTCGGTCTCCGATCCGTCCAAAAGACTGGGCGCAATCGATGCATCCACGCTGGACGCAATCGATGCATCCAGATTGGGTGTCAGCGCTGCATCGGCGGAGTGCGTGCTACCGCCGCAGGCAACGCCACTGCCGAGCCACGCGACCATAGCCGCCACGATCGCCCCCCATTCTCGCCTCTCCCCACCGGGGAGAGGCCGGAGCGCAAAGCGCGACGGGTGAGGGGCACTAGTCCTGTCCGCGACGTTGATAGCGAGCATGGGGAAAAACGTTGAACTCGCGTGGCGAAGCCGCTAGTGCTTCTCGACGGCGATGTCGTCGAGGTAGATATCGAAATTCTTCGGCGTCCCGGTCCAAGTGTGAAGCTTGAACTCCCAGAACGACTGCAACTCGAACTGGGCGCCGGCTCCCTTGATCAACGCGGAAATCGGAATTTCGATCTTGTGCCACTTGCCGTCCGCGAAGGTCTTCGCGTACCTCTCGATCGGAATGTCGGCGCTGTCTTTCGCGCTCTTGCTGCTGCACCCGAGCGACAAACCGAGGTACTCCGGCGCGGCATCAGGAGTCTTCGCTTCCACCCGGATCTGGAACGTCAGATGACTGTACGGACTGATGTCGATCCCCGCGCCTTCCGGGTACCACCCGAACAAGTTCCAGCCCATCCCGAGCCACCCCGGTCCCTCGCCGTGGAACCTAAGAGCAGTGCCCCCGCCCACGCCGCTGCCCGAATCCGGCCCAAGCGAGGTCTTGCAAGCGGGTGCCGAGTCGCACGAATTCCAGCCCTGTGCGCCGCCTCCCTCACCGTCGCCGTTCCAGACCACGAGCGTGCTGCCTGCTGCCGCGGGCGCAGACGCAGCAGCAACGACGGCCGGGGCGGCACTGCTCGCAGCCGGTGCAGCCGCTGCCGCAGCCGGTGCCGGCCCGGCCGCAACGGCGCCAGGGCAAGGCGGGCAGAGACAACCGGCCGTGCTCAGCGAAGCGAGAACGGTGAGCCATATGGATGCATACAGCGTGTGCGAATTGGGCGTCATGGGAAGTGCTCGAAGACTCTTGTTCATGGGGATGGATCCCTTCTCCTATCAGTTCCGTCCGACGGTCAATTCACATCTGCGCTGGGCTCCGCATCGAGCTCTGCATCGAGCTCCGTACCGAGCCCTGCATCAAGCTCTGCATCGAGCGCAAGCTCTGCATCGAGCGCAAGCTCTGCATCGAACGCAAGCTCGGCATCGGGCGCTGCATCGGGTCCTAGATCGGGCCCTGCATCGTGCACCCTCTTGCGGTAAAAGCTCAGCTTGTCGATCCAGAGCTCAAACGGTGCCTCCTTCGGGGGCCGGATTCCGAGACTATAGAGTTCGGTGGTCAGGAGCCCGGTTCCGGGCACGGTCCCAGCAACCAGAATCGAATTGGGAACCCGATTCGGGTAGGCGCCCTGCGTGAACTTGCCCCACGGAATGGTGTAGAGAGCCCACTCATTCGTTACGGCCATCACATAGTCGTAGCTGTTGGTTTTGTTGTTTCCGCACTCGTCGGGCTGCCGGGAAGCGACGGCAACACCGGTAAGAACCTGACCCGTCTGGGGATCCGCCACGCCAACGGTCGTCGAGCCCGCGATTCCCCCGTCAATGGCGTTGTAGTTCTTGCAATGGCCACTTCCCGGGGCGTTGGGGTTCTTGGGGTCAGCCGCCAGCGTGTTGTTCGCGTCGTAGAGTGAAAACGTAAAGCCTTGGCTCGTGCCGGCGGCAGCGCGCGCCCAGAACGAGATCCCCTCGTAGGCCGATTCATCAAGCGGTCCGAAGTTGCCATTCGGTCCGCACGTGGACCCCCAGTCGTCGTTGTGCGATGAAGTAATCACTTGGGCCGTCTGAGTACCGCACAGACCAGCGTCACCGATTGGCTTCGAGTTGTCCGCACCAACGCTGGCATCAGGGGTGCTGTCCCCGTAACACGCGAAGCTGATCGTCAAGGGATCGAAGTCATATGGGTCCTCGACTGAGCAGTTAATTGGCTCGTCCCTGAACAGCGGTTCTGCGCTGCATCCGATCACTCCGCCAAGACCGAGGAGCAGCGCGACCGCGCAAAGCGGCCGTGCACGGAGGAACCGTTCTCTCGATGTACGTATGGGGCTCATGACAGCACTGAGGCTACCACCAGAAGGTGCCGGACAAGGTGAAGACGTGGCGGTCCGGGTTTGCATCCGGACTGGATCCAAGAGGATACCCGGTCAGGGCTTGGATTCCGCTGCCGTTCTGGAAGTAGGAATACTGGAGTGCGAACTCATCGCGGCTCTTCCAGCCTGTGTGGAACAGGACACGCGACGAGTAGATCGAGAAGGCTTGCTTTGAGTCGCTGCCGTGGAGGCGAACGTGATCGAAGCGCTCGGATACGCCCAGCCACGACATCATGAGGTACGTGACCTCGGCGCCCGCCTTCACCTTGAAAACACCGTCGTAAGCCGGATCGGTGCTGCTCACGGACGTCCCCATGCTGAACAGGCTAATCAGAATGTCCGAACTCACGCCCGTATAGAGCGGGCCGAAAACCAGCTTCGAGATACTCAGGTCGTACTGCACCCCGAAGGTGGAAAGCGAGCCATTGCCAGCAATAGGAAGCGAGCCACTACCGGCGGTATTCGATCCATTTCGGATGCTGTTCGGACCCAGGTAGTACTTGACGAGCTCGGGCCCTCCGCGCGCGTTCAGAATCTCGATCGCACCCGAAACCGTCGCCGAGTCCGTGGCCTTGGTATGCGCGAAGCCGAGGTAGAGGTGACCCGCGCGTCCCGCGGTGAGGTTGAGGTCAGCGCCCAGCACCGTGATCGACCCATTCGGCACTTGACCTCCCTTGACTTGGTCATCTCTCGTAAAGGCCGAAAGGTAGTGGAGCCCAAACTTGCCGAGCCCAGCATAGGCAAGGCCGACATGTGCATGATTGACGAAGGTGGCCCCAACATTGTAGTCCGCATAGTCGTTGTAGCCGGCCGGAACCAGGCCGACGGGTGGCCGCCCGAGCTGGCCACCGAGCCCCTGCTCGAGCAGGAGAAAGAACTCGCCGAGCTTGTAGCCCGTCGTGATGGTCTCGCCAATCGTGTTCGTGCGCGCGATGAGAGGCGTGGCGTAGCGCCCGGCATCGTAGGACCCCATCGCGCCGTATCGGCCCGTTTGGGCGCCGACGCTCAGCAGGAAGGGAAAACCGAAATACTTGGTCAGGTTCGTAGCAATGAACGCATCACTTACGCCCAATTGACCGACCAGGTTGTTATAGCCGGACGGGTCGCTGAAGGATGTGGCCGCCATGATAACCGTACCGGCCACAGTCTTGTTACCGTAGATGAAGTTGAGCTGCGCCCAGGGGGTCGGCACGGCGGCGGTGTACTCGAAGGCCCGCAGGTCCTGGGCCAGAAGCGGCGGCGCGTGGAGGACGGTACCTCCTCCCGTTTTCACGAGGGGTGCGGGAGTGGTAACGACGGTGCCGTCAGGTAGTGTAGTTACAGTTGGAAGTGCATTGGGGTCCGTGCGTAGCGTGACCGGGCGGTTCTCTAGGCCAAGGGTGGCAGGCAACAACAGGTAGCCGTGGAAATCGAGCACGAACTCCTTCGACTCGGCCGGATTCACGCCGAATGGGATCGAAGGGGTTGCACTGCGGACTTGCGGTTCGCCCGGCGACATCCCAAGTCTTGGGACACCCTGATCCGCGGCCATCGCCAGTGAAGGCGTGGCGGTCAAAGCCAGGATGATTGCTAAGTTCCAGCCGTGTCGAGTTGCAGAGTGAAGAATTCGCATCGTCGAGCGCTTTCGATTTAGAAGGTGACGGTGCCCCCGAGCGCGATCATATGATGGTCGAGCGGCTGGGCAGAGTTGGGGTCAGCGGCGGTGCTGTAGAAGCGCCGGCTATAGATGAGTTGTATGCGATCCGAGCTCCACCAATCCGAGTGGTACATAATGCCGGGATTGAGGCTGTAGACGCTGTAGCGTCCGAGGTTGGTGTCGCGGCTTTCGCCGAAGCTCGAAAAGGTCAAGCTGAAGAGCGACGTCATCCGGTATTCGGTGTCGAGGCCCAGGTAGTACCCGCTCGCCTTCTGGTAGATGGGGTCGTCGGTGGCAAGCGTACGGTGGTACAAGCCCGCAATGCTGACGCGAAGGTCTGCGGCATTGCCGCCAAAGTTGCGCGGTGCCCACAGGATGCGTGAAACGCTGAAATCGTACTCCGCGCTGACCACCAGCACTTTGCCGTTTCCGTGGCTGCCCGAGCCGATGAACTTGTTGACCATTTCCCGAGCGCCTTGGGTCCAATCGATACCCCACCATATGCCGTCGCCGACCGAAGCAGCGTGGACGAAATCGTAAAGTCCACCGCTTAGCCCGACCTGTCCCCAGATGTCGGCCTGGTAGCGCGTCTCGATGAGATAGGTGTCGAACCGGCCGTCGTGCGGAAGGTCGTTCAGGAAGGTGTTGAGGTACACGCGATCATCCGTCCCATGGTCGGAGGCGTAGTGCAACTTGAGGGAGTATTGCTTGTAGGTAAGTCCGGCATGAGCGTGGTGCACATAACTCGATAGGCCGGTCTCAATCCAGGCCTGGTAATCGCCGCGGGGGTAGCTCTCGGACACACCCGGGACGACGAGAAACCCATGCTGCAAGGAAAGTTTCAGGTCGGGCGTCAGATCCCAATCCCCGTACGTCGACTCGCCGTAGCCGCGCACCGAGAGCAGGGGGCCGAAGATGCCCCACCCCCACTGGCCAGGTCCTGCGAAGTTCTCGCTGAACGCGCCCACGCGGAACTGAAGGCGCAGCTTTCCGATGGCCGGTGGATTTATCAACAGAGCGGCTTGGCCGAAACTGGGCTCTTTGAAGACGTTCTCATAGCCCTGGTACTCCTGGCCCTTGACGTTGAAGTAGTAGCTCACATAGGCGGTAACGAGGGATGTGCCGTACTGAATATTCAGGGCGGCACCTGCGCCCGGCCAGAACGGGTTTCTGCCCGCCCCAAGCGCTGGCACGTGCAAGGCTGTTCCGGAATAGCCCTCGGGCGCGGGGTTTGGTGTTCTTCCAATGCCGACGGCCTCCCACCCGAAGATGCGGCCGTTGATACGGAACGACGAGGAACGATCCTGGATGGGCGCACCGAACGAAGGCGCCCTCCCGCCCGGCGCGGGGGCGACCGGCGGCGCCTCGGGCGCCAATCCCAGACCGGGCGGAACCGAAGAGCCCGGCGAGGAATCGGTCGGCGCAGCGGGCATGACCGGCGCGGGCGGCGGGGCGGCGGGGGGCGTGGTGGTCGGCACCGCAGGCGCGGCGGGCGCTGCGGTCGTGGGGGGCACCGCCGGCACGGGTGAGACAGCGGGCACGACGGGAACCGACGGTGCAACTTCTTCTGCCCGCGCGGCACCGGCTGCGAGGAGTAGCGCCGTCGACAACAGGCACACGTAACGGTTTTGCAGACTGACCATCAAGCCTCGACCAAAGTAGGGGCTTCTCCGGCCAGCAGCGTAGGCCGAATACCAGGACAGAAGCCGTCATGTCCCAAGGGCAGCGGTACTTGTGCGCTCTGCGTCATAATCAGACTTGGGCCAAAGTAGCACAAGACTTCGGCGCCAGATCATGAATTCGCGTTGCCCGGTTGGATTTTTGAGCGACAACGATAGCGCAGGCAATCTGCGCCGCCACGTCACCATCAATGCCTGGGAATCGGTACCGTGCTCGCATTCGCAGGGCTGACGCCGCCCGCAGGCAGGCTCGCCCCCTGTGCCGCGAGTAGGAAGCTCACCACGGCCCAGTAGTCGGCCGGCTTGAGCTCACCCGCGTGGTCCTTGGGCATGTGCGTGCTCGTGAAATCGTATAGGTCCTGGGCGTTCCGGAGCGGGTCGCGCCACGCCGCGCCCGTCGGTCGCGACTGCATCTCGAGCTGTATCTGCTGGGGGTCGACGAGCGTCGGGTCGCCCGAGCCTCTGTCGCGCGGGTATTCAGGCAGAGTGCCGGGCCCGAGGAGCGCCGGAGCCGTCGCGAGTCCTTCGCCACGATTGCCGTGGCACGTGGCACACGCTTGCGCATAGGTGGTTGCGCCTGGTTTGGCCTGGTCGTTTGCTCGCGCAATGTCCGCGGGGGTGGCGCCCATCTGAGCGACCGCGCACCCGAGCAAGACCAACCCGCAGAGCGCAACCGCCCCGCCAACCACTGAAGTTCCTAGATGAGCGATACGAGATGACATCGGGCTCTGTTTCCTCATTTTGTTCTTGGCGGCGATCCTACCTGCTCCGCGCTGCTTGGTGTAGCAAATTTGCTACCGTCCGGGGAGTGCGCTTTCTACACTACATCTTGATCTCCATGGGGACGCCGTCGTAGCGAACGCTCTTGTCCGCTTTGGGGGCAAACGAGAAGCCGACGGGCCTCGCCTTCGAGACAAGAACGACCTCGAATGTCCGCTCTTTCTGCATGCCCACAAACGAGCCTTCTCGCTTCCCGATGGTAAGCGTTCGAGCGGCGTCGTTCCAGCGCAGCGGGATGCGCGCGGAGGCTCCCTTCTCGTAGCCGTAGGTGAGACCATCGTCTTCGTACAGCGTGAACTCGCCGTCCGCTCCCGCGTAGACCCAAAGCACGATCGGGTCAGCCGGCTTTTCGTCGGTGTACATGATCTCGGGACCGGTTGGAATTATCGAGCCGGCTTTCACGTGGATGGGCATGGAGTCGTACGGCGCGGGCACGTCGACAGTCTGTCCGCCCATGACGTTTGTTCCCGTCCAGAAGTCGTACCAAGTGGTTGCGCTCGGCAGGTAGACGGCGCGACTGCGAGCCTTGTACGTGGTTACCGGGCTCACCAGGAACGCCGGTCCGAAGAGGTACTGATCGGTCACGTCGCGCGCCTTTGCGTCCGCACGAAAGTCCATGACCAGCGGACGCATGATGGTGCCGCCCGCGTGCGTGACAGCGCCCGCGAGCGAGTAGACATACGGAAGAAGGCGGTACCGAATCCTGTCGAACTTCAGCTCGGCCTGGTAGGCCGGGTGCGATTCACCGCCAAGCTCCCACATTTCTCGCTTGGGCGCTTCGCCGTGGACGCGCAAAAGCGGGACGAAGGTGCCGAACTCGAACCAGCGGGCGTTCAGCTCACGCCATTCCTCGGCATTCTCGGCGGTGGGGTGCTCGGCCGCGAAGCGCGCCGGCACGGAGAATCCCCCGATATCCATGGTCCAGTACGGAATTCCTGAAACCGACAACCCTAGTCCGGCCGGGATCTGCAGGCGCAGCGCCGTCCAGGTAGAGCTGATGTCGCCCGACCAGACCGCCGCACCATAGTGCTGGTTTCCCGCAAACGCCGAGCGGGTCAGGATGAAGAAGCGCTGTTCGGGCGCCACCGATCGCTGCCCTTCGTAGACGGTCTTGCTGTTCATGAGCGAGTACGCATTGAGCATGCGCGAGCCCGAGCCGAGCGCGGTCGGGTGCATGTGGGTGCGCTGTCCGTCGAGCGTGGGGGTGGGCAGAAGATCCGGCTCGGGCGCGTCCAGCCACCACGCGTCCACCTTCTTGCGAAACAAAGACTGTTCCATCTGCGACCAGAAGAGCTTGCCAGCCTCGGGATTGAACGCATCGTAGAACGTGTACGGATAGCCGCCATCGCCGACCCAGTCACGCAGCCCTTCGGTCAGGTTGAGCCCGTAGAGAAATCCCTGCGTGCGCATGGCTTCGAAGTTCTTCGTGCCCGGATAGAACTTGCCCCACACCGAGATCATGAGCCGGGCGTGCTTTTCGTGGATCTTGCGCACCCACCCGTCGGGATCGGGAAAGCGGGTCTTGTCGAACTCGTGCGAACCCCAGCTATCTTCTTTCCAGTAAAACCAGTCCTGGACGATGTTGTCGAAAGGGATCCCGCGCGAGCGGAAGCCGTCCACGGCGTCAAGGCTCGCTTTCGCTGTCTCGTAGCGCTGCCGGCTTTGCCAGAGCCCGAGAGCCCAGCGCGGGATCATGGGCGCCGGCCCGGTGATGCGCCGGTAGCCCGCGACGACGTTGTCCAGGGCGGGACCGTAGACGAAATAGTAGTCGATGCCGTCGCCGACCTCGGACCAAAGCGAGGTTGTTTGGGCGCTAGTCGCGTGGGGAGCGGCGAGCTTTGCTTGCCGCGTACCATCGCGGGAGGTGATGGAACCCTCTGAGGGTTCCATGTCTATCAGCGGGGTCTTCCAGAGCAGTTGTACCGTCTCCATCCCTTGATCCTTGCTCCACTCAAGCCGGATTTTGGTGCGGCGCTTGGCCTCGAGCCGCACCTTCGCCACGTCTTTCCAGGGCAGCCAGCCTTGCCGCCAATGGTTGACGACCAGTCGATCATCGATCCACAGCTTGATGCCATTGTTTGAAAAGGTCTGGAAGGTGTAGTCGCCGGTGACGTCCGGCTCGACCTCGCCCGCCCAGCGCACGCTGGCGGGACCTTCGGGCAAGCTTGCGAAAATGAGCTGGTTGGGTTTCTTCTCTTTGCCGGACAGCGCGATGTCGATGGCGCGGTCCACGCGCTCGCCGACCAGGTGCTTGAAATCCGCGCCGCGGTAGTAGGAACCGGTCAGGCCGCCGCGCTTGCCACTGGCGTCGAAGAGGCGCTCTGCCGGGATGGGCGCAAGCTCGCGCAGATCTCCGAAGCGCGTGAAGGACGTGTTGTCCCACAGGACGCCCCAGCCGCGGCTCGACACCAGGAAGGGAATCACGATGGTGCCGTTGTGCTGCCAAAGATCGAGGTCGTATCCCTTCAGGTTGAGGAGCCCAAGGTGGTTCTCACCCAAACCATAGAGCGCCTCATCGGCATGCGGCAGCCACTCTTGGCGCACGTGCTGCGTGTCCTCGCCCTGGACGGTCGCGGCCATGAGCGTCCGGCCCTTCTCTTCAAGTACAGGAGCGCCAGAGGAATCGAGGAACGCGATTCTGCCGGTGGCAAGATCGATGCGGGCGCGCAGCTTCGACGTGGCAAGCGTTGCCGTGCCCGCCGCCTCGTTCACCTCGAACTGCGCACCATCGCAATGCTTGGGCTGCGCCGCCAGACTCTTGCGGGCAAAGAAGGCCTGATCTTTGGCGTACGCAACCCGGACAACGTCGTCTGCGCAGACCTCGAGCTTGAGGTAACCTTCGCCCACTCGGACGACAAGGCCATCCGGCACACGTTCTAGGTTCGCTGGCGCTGGAACTGAAGGCGGATGGCCCGGGTCGCGCACGGCGGCCGAGCATCCGGCGCAAGCAGCGAGCAGCATGAGAGACTTCGCGATTCGATGCATAACATCTCCTTGAGGGGGCGGCATTGTTCCACGACCGAGGTGGGGATGGCTAGGGAAACGAGTCGTTGACAATCATGCTGTACGTGCAATAGCGTTCTTGCCCCTTGGGACACCGCGATGACTCGCGATGTTCCAGGGGCAAGCGGTGCACCACTGCACCCGGACCCTACGTTGAAACATTCAATTCGGAGAGAACGCATGTCCAGCGCAATGCAGAAGAATGCAGGTTACTCAGTCACCCAAATCGCACTTCTGAGTGCGGTGGCGGCAAGTTTCGCCTGGGGGTGCGTAAGTTCAAACAGCAACAACAATGGCACCGGCGGGAGCCTAGCCACAACGGGAGGCGCCATCACAAGTTCCGGAGGTACTGCCGGATCCGCAGCTACGGGCCTGGGTGGTACCACTGCCGTGGGCGCCGGGGGAGCCAGTGGCACTTCGCCGGCCGCGATCGCTTGCGCAACGCCAACCACGCCACTTATTACGGATTTCACATACACAGCCGTGGACGCCGGCACCCCGGCGTCAGCGATTTCCTTTGGCGATTTCAAAACCACCTTCTCGGGCGGCACGTACATTTATCCCGACGCGGCGGGCACGGGTCTCACATCCGACGTTTCGGGTAGCAATTGGCATATTTCGGGAACGGTTGCGACCTACTCCGGTCTTGGCCTCTACTGGAATATCAGCGGAGGGGTTGCCTGCGCTCTGCTCGACGCTTCCGCGTTCAAGGGAATCAAGATGACCATTTCGGGCTCGGTACCAGCGCCGAACGCCCTAAATATGAGCGTCAGCACCGCGGCAGACACGATCACGACGGACTGGTGGGCCAAGAACACCGTGGCGCCCGCAACCTACTCGCCAACGTTTGGCCGGTGCACTCCACCAGACAACAACCAGTACGACGGATTTTGTTCCGCGCCCTCGAAGATTATCCCCGTTACGGCCACGCCTACAACAGTGACGATTTTGTGGGCGGACTTGACAGGAGGCAAGCCGTCTCCGAGCGTTACGCCCAAGGAGCTTACAGGCATGTCATTCTACTTCACTTGGAATGGCACGGGCAGCGTCGCCTATCCAGTGGACATCACGATCGACGATCTTTCGTTCGTACCGTAGCCACGTAGCCATAGCGCGCCCATCAGTGAAGAATAATTCGCTGGTGGGCGTTTCGCTTTTTACGGTCCGCCTTTATCGCCCGGCGGGCAGCGGCGGCAAACCGGGCACAGCCTCACTGGTGAGGTCAACAGATGCCTGAACAAGGCCGCTGCAGTTCGCCGTGAGAGTAGCGATCCCAGGCGTCCTCGTGCTACGGACCCAGACAGCACGTTGACCGCCTTTCATGGCGATGGAAGCTGGCCCGACAAGGCTGCCGGCACCACTTACAGCTAGCGCCACGGTGCTCTTGGCAACGATGCTCGGATGATTGCCTGACTGTGCGTCTAGTACCAACACGCCAAGCGCGTGGCATGCATCGTAGAACGCCGATGAATGTGGACAGTGCGACCCTCGAATGAAATTCGAGCCACCCTGGATTCGGTCTGCCGTTGCCGTTGCTTCGACCGGCCTTACGGAGTGAATTGGAGATCGTCAATTGTAATGTCGACCGGATATGGAGTCGCGGTGTACGGGGTGGTTCCGTAGCCACTATTTAGACTGAACGGATCCGTGAATGAGAACGAGATTCCGGTGATCGCGTTCGGCGTTGTGACGCCCAACTGCGCCCAGGTCAACGAAACTGTGGTCGCCGTTGCCGTCACCGGCACCGCGACGCTAGAGCCGCAAGTGGTGGCCGTGCACGTGCCACAATTCTTGGCATTGCCCGCCGAATCCAACTTGGGTGCCGTCGTGCTCGGAGTCGAGACTGCCACGGTCAGCCCCACGGTGCCTGTACCTTGCGAAACTGGGCCGATACTGCCGGAAATGGTGAATGATATTCCTGTGTATGCCGACGCATCGATGGTGCACGCACTTATATAGCTGGCCGCCCCCGCCGTACCCATATTGCAACTCCACCATAGCCCCCCACCGGAATAGGTACCAACGGTTCCCTGGATGTTCCAATTTCCACCGGTTACTGTCTGCGTGAGCGGATAGGCACTGACGGCTCCCGTCGCGCAGTCGGCGCCCGTCCCTGGATAGGTATAGGAACCGCCGAAAACGCTCTGACCCCAGGTTCCAAACACAACCGGGGTCGTGGCACCCGCGGCGATTGAAAAATCGGAAATCAATGCAGCCGGGGGAACGGTTCCCGTGCAGTAGGTCGTCACCGGGGGATTACAATCCACTGTGCTTGAGCCCACCGCGGTTGAGCCCCCCGTGGCAGCGGAGGAACTGCCGCCCGTACCGCTGGCCGCACCGCCAGTTGCTGTGACCGCGACTCCACCGGTCGTTGTCACGGCGGCGCCTCCCGAAGCCTGGATGCCGCCGACGCTGCCCCCGGTGCCGCTAGCCTTCATAGTCGACGAACCGCAACCCACCATCAGGCCGACAACCACAAACCATTCAAATCCAATTCCTGAAATCGATGAAGCGCGACGAATAGACATGGCACGAACTCCGTTTCTGCAGGCCCTCCGAAAGCCACTCGCCTCCGGAAGGCTTTTCATATCAGGAACGGTCAAAAACTCAAGGGGCACATCATATGATTGCGATATTGGCCACACACGTCAACTACACTCCCCAATGCCCGGTTGGCAGTACTTCATCATTGAGTCGTATCGGGCTGAGGGTTGAGCACGAGGAGACCAACGCTGTAAACATTCTGCGGAAACGTCACGGACCAGGCGCCATCTTTGGGAGAAACCGTAGTCTCGTAATAGCAAAGCTCGCTCGCGCGGCGCAGTTCTGCCCATTCTGATTGCGTGGGCTGCTGCGGCTTGCCCATTTGAGCAAAGGTGTCGAAAGCGTTCGAATGCGCATAGTCGACGAGATAATACCGTACGCGGATTTTGCCAGAAGCAAATGGGATATTGTTGAATTGAACGGAAACGAGGCTTGAAGCTAGCGGGTCGGCCTGCCCGCCATCCACGTGGTTGTAGACCAGCGTTTGCAATGATTTGCCATCGGCGGCCAACGTCGCGACGGCGCCAACCCCGTTGCCGGTGCGCCCCCCGCTGGTGGCCACGCGAGTCTCGCCCATCATGTGCAACAAGCGAAATGCATTGAATGCCGGTTTTGCCACGTCGTAGGAATCCGGATAGCGCGGATCGCCTTTGAGCATGAGGCCGTAGTTTCCCTCGCGAAACGCGAGCTTGGTTCCACTGTCGAACTCTTCGTACAGGTCGGATATCGTCCAGTAGGCGAACCCGCCAGGTGGCGCAATCCCGTTGTCGGTGCCGATCAAGTGAACTGTCTTTGCGACGAAGCTTGCGCTGATTTCCGTGTCTCGGGCGGGGGCACCGGAGTACGAAGCGCCCCATTCCGTGACAAACACATCGCCAGTGAAGTTGATCTTCTTAACCGTGCCTACCATTTCCTCGTGGAACATCTGGGTTGGAAGCGCAAGCGCGACGGTTGTGTCGTTGGTCTGTCCGTAGGTGTGGTATGTGACGAAGTCGAGCTTGCGATTGTGCTTGCGGCAATAGTCGACCAAGTTGGTAATGCCGACGGCCGATCCTCCGCCAGACTCGGCGGGTCCGCCCACTTGGATCTCCGGGTCGCCGCGCACCAGGCCCTGCACGGTGTAGTCGTACAGTTCATTGTAGCCAGCCATGCCGAGGGAGTACATCCAGGAAGATTCATTCCAGATCTCGAAGTACCAATGCTTTCTCACCTCAAGGGCGCCGTAGCGCTGTTCCAGGTGCTCAACCAAGGCCGCCATGAAATCCATCCAGCGATTCCAGTCCTTGGGCGGACTGATATTGGCGGGCGCATGGTTATACCAATGCAAGGTCTTTGCGGGGTTCGACGCAAGGGGCGGAGGCGTGAAGCCAATTTCCACGAATGGCCGCATGCCGGCGGCGATGATTGCATCGTATACCTTGTCGAGGCGCGCCCAGTTGTACACCGGCTTGTCGTTGACCTCGGTGTAGACGCCGATGTCGCTGTCTAGGATGCCGTGAAATCGCACGTACTCGAAGCCGGCAAGCTCGTGCCCCTTGCGTAGCGCGCCCTGGATATTGCGGCCCCAGGCTGTCTCCAACACTGTGTTCGCGTGATCGGCGGCCACCACTTTTTCGTAGAATCGATTCCATGCTGGGCCCAATTGCTTCGCATCGACACTGATTCGATAGGCGGGCTCCCCGGCGGTTTTCCAGGGCGCGGAGTCCGAGCAACGCACGCCCTCTGGGTTCGTCGAACCGCTCGCCGCGACGATTTGCGACGAGTTCGCAGCACCAGCCGTTGATTGCCCCGACAAAGAGCGCGCGCTATTGCAAGTGACGTACGCGGCCCCCTTGGGCCCGACACAGGTACACAAGATGCCGGATGAATTCGTGCATTCCCGGCCCGAATCCGAGCAACTTGCGCCCGCGTTGCACAGGACGATGCCCGCAGAATCGTCGCTTGCGTGGAGCTTTTGAGCAAGCGTCTCGGCACCAGAGCCGCTGGGCGGACGCAGGCAACCGCCCAACAAGGCAGACAGAAACATTGCATGGATCACGCCCTTGCTCATTCCTTCATGCTGTATCACGCCATCACCATCAAGTCCCTGGGCTGGGCCAAACCAGAATCGGAGGAAAGCCAATTCCTTGCAAAACTAGTTTTTGTCGGGGCGGCCGGATTTGAACCGACGACATCCTGCTCCCAAA
>OCTA010000118.1_pt1 | contig 74786 bp, 52 predicted proteins | sample 1538991 | NCBI WGS metagenome assembly OCTA01 (sample SAMEA3539302, study PRJEB22396) | soil metagenome | biome: tundra; feature: field; material: soil | place: USA | collected 2010-05 | depth 0.15 m
GGCGACTATCAGGAGTATCGGGCTTTTATGCCGGGATCCGTGAAAATGGCCACGGCCGCCGCAGAATTGACCTATAAATTCTCCGACACGGCCAAGGTCACGTTCAAGTACATCGGCGAGGCATCCCTTCCCACCGGCGAAGCGTCCGCAGTTGGCGACGAGGGTGAGGAAGTGTCCGGCCCCAATTCGGTCGGCGGAGCAACCCTGCCGAACACCCCGCAGCCGGGGTATACGTACGATGGCTGGAATGGCATCCCCCTCTGGGCCCACCAATATGACCGGGAGAATATCGCGGAGGCAGAGCTGACCGCCGCCCTGAGCCAGCGGATCAACATGCGCCTCTCCGGGCAGATTATGTGGGACGACTATACCGCGGACAACGCCTATCCCAGCGCCTCCCCGGCGGAAAAGTGGGACCCCGCCACCGGCGTGGAGATCTCGGTTGTCCCGCTGGACCCCACGAACCTTGCCGAACTCGCCAACTACAATCACTGCATGGCCCGGGATATCCAGGTGCAGAACGACTACGCCGGCAATTTCAAGGCAGGCGGTTTCTCCCTCCAGCCGCTGGTCGGCTGGGACTACGAGCAGTTCGAAATCACCGAATGGGCGCTTCATGACAACAACATGCCTGCGGCGAACATAGTGGGCCAATCCGACGGGCCAGGTTACACACCTTATAACCCCATTCACCCGCCGTTTTCCGCCTACACTGCCTTTTCCGCCAATCTCCCGGAGAATGGGTGGTACGCCCAAGGGTACGGCCTGATCCGGGTGGGTGCGTTGGACGATCACCTGTTTTTGACCGGCTCCTACTCCAGGAGTTGGGCAGAGGTGAACGAATACAAGTTCAGCGGCATCAATTTGCCCGGAATCGGACAGGTCGGATCCACCGCCGCCCCCACGCTTTCCACCTTCAGCAACACCCACGTCCCGGCGGTTCCGGTGGTCAATCCCTGGCACGACGAGTACATTGCCGGAATTCTCGGCAAACCCCTGCCGAATGTCTCCATCTATGGATCGTTTTCGACCAATGCATCCATCGCAGGACAGACCCCCTTGTGGCAGAACGGAAAGCAGTATGAATACGGCGTCAAGACCAATTTCTTCGACAATCGCCTCACTGTCTCCGTCGATCACTTCCAGATTTCCGAGAACAACATCGCGATCACCAATCCGCTGTTCAACACGGGCCAGTCCACCATCGCCACACTTTATGCCAACGAGACCAACCATGGCGAGGAGCTCAACGTCTCCGGCGGAATCACGAAGGATCTATCGGTGATCTTAAGTTATACCAACATGCGCTTCCGCGATGCGGCCGACCGCCGGGTGCGCAACATTCCCGACAACATGGCCAATCTCCTGCTCAACTATCACTTTTCCGATGGTGCGCTGAAGAACCTGGGTGTATTCGCCGGGGTGCAGCACAACGGCAGCGTGGCCGGTGAGAACACCCCGAACCTGGGCTACCAATCCCCCGGGGTCCCGGACCAGGTCGGCTATTACATCGCTGCCTGGACCGCGGTCAACGCCGGCGCCAGCTACCAGTGGCAGCGCTACCACTTCAATTTGAATGTCGACAATGTGCTGAACCAAAAATTCTGGTGGCAGCCGGCGAGCCGCAATTCGGTTTGCCCATATCCCGGGCTGGCGGTCCGGTTGGCCGTGACGATCCACCTCTGAGCGAATTGCGCCTTGCCATTGGCGCGGGGGAGGGGGTTGCCTGATCCCATGTTCCGACGCCCCCTCCCGCCGGAAAGAATCGAGGCGCCACGGCGCGGCAGGTTGATTGCGCTCATCCTGCCGGTCTTCGCCGCGACGCTGGCCGCCTACCTGCCGTTGATGCAATGCGGTTTTGTCTGGAATGACGGCGATTATGTCACCCGGGCCGACCTGCAATCAGGAAGCGGCCTGGGGCGGATCTGGTTCGAGGTTGGAGCGACCGAGCAGTATTATCCCGTTTTGCACAGCGCATTCTGGCTGGAGCATCGGCTGTGGGGCGGGGTTGCGGCAGGCTATCACGCCGTCAATATCCTCCTGCACGCGATTTCGGCATGCCTGTTTGCCGTCATCCTCCGGCGTTTATGGCGCAGGGAGGACCCTCCCGGTCCGCCTGCTGGACTCTGCGGGCCGGCGCCGCCCTTTGACGCGGCATTGTTCGCGGCGCTGGTTTTCGCCCTTCATCCGGTGTGCGTGGAATCGGTGGCTTGGATCTCCGAACAGAAGAATACGCTGTCGACCGTTTTCTACCTGGCCGCTGCGCTCGCCTACCTGCACTTCGATGCCGGGAACGAAATCCAGGGCGCCGATGCCGGCCTGACCGGCATTCGCCGTCCACTCTCCTATCTTGGAGCGTCGGTCCTGTTTTCTCTCGCGCTCCTGACCAAGACGGTCGCCGCCACCTTGCCAGCGACGCTTCTCATCCTCGCATGGTGGAAGCGGGGCCGTTTGGACTGGCGCCGCGATGTCCTGCCCCTGGTTCCATGGTTCTGTCTGGGAGCGGCATCCGGCCTCTTCAGCGCCTGGGTGGAAAAGAAATATGTCGGAGCGGAGGGCGCTGCCTTCGCCCTCCCCTTCGTGGGACGATTCCTTCTGGCCGGCCGGGTGGTCTGGTTCTATGTGGGAAAATTCCTCTGGCCGCACCCCCTGGTTTTCATGTATCCGCGCTGGCAGGTCGAATCCGCCATTTGGTGGCAGTACCTCTTTCCCCTTGGCGTCCTGGCGCTGGCCGCGGGCTGCTGGACGGCGCGGCGGCGCACCCGCGCTCCGCTGGCCGCGCTCTTGCTGTTGGTCGCAGCGCTCGCGCCCGTTCTCGGTTTTTTCAACGTCTATGGCTTCCTTTTTTCCTACGTCGCCGATCATTGGGCCTACCTGGCGATTCTGCCGCTCGCCGCCGTTGCCGCGGCGGCATGGGGACAATGGTGCGGCCGATCCGGCTTCGCGGCGCGGGCGGCGGCAGTGGCAATCCTCGGCGCCTGCGCCGTGCTCACGTGGCGGCAGACCGGAGCCTACCGGGATGAGGCGACGCTCTATCGGGCCATCCTGAAACTCAACCCGGCGGCGTGGCTTGCCCACGGCAACCTCGGAATTTCGCTGGCGGCCTCCGGCCGCCTGCCGGAGGCCATTGCGGAGTATGAGGCGGCTCTGCGGCTGAATCCCGACAACGCCCAGGCCCACAGCAGCCTCGGCAACGCCCTCAACCGAACCGGCCGCATCGCGGAAGCGATCGACCAATACCGGCAGGCGCTGCGCCTCCAGCCAAGGTTCGCCGAGGCTCACAACGGGCTGGGGAGCGTCCTCCAGCAGGAGGGCCGAATCCAAGAGGCCACCGCCGAATATGAGGAGGCGCTCCGGATCAAGCCGACCCTGGCCTCGCCGCACGTCAACCTGGGAAACATCCTCTTTCGTGAGCATCGGGACGACGACGCAATCGCACAATACCGGGAGGGGCTGCGGCTCGACCCCGACAGCGCGGAGGCGCATTGCTGCCTCGGAACCGCGCTGGAGCGGAAGCAGCTGATTGCGGAGGCAATCGTCCAATACCGGGAAGCGTTGCGGATCGCGCCCGGTCTGGCGGACGCCCACAACGATCTTGGCAACGCCCTCCTTGGCCTGAAGCGGACGGCTGAGGCAATTGCCGAGTACCAGGAGGCGTTGCAAATCGCCCCCCAGGTCGCCGAGATCCACCTCAACCTGGGGGTGGCCCTCTATCGCGGCGGCCGGGCGGCAGAGGCGGCTGAGCAATTCGCTGAAGCCCTTCGGATCAATCCGGACAATGCCCAAGCGCGGCGCGGATTGGAGTTGGCCCGGCGGGCGGCGGCTCGTCCCGACTGACCGCAATTTCCTTCAAGGCGGTAAACTCCAGCGGCTGATCTCTTGCCCCCGGCAACGAAATCCTTGAGAGAAGGATACTGAGAAAATGAATACTCAAAAGAACCCAACGACGACTCTCGCTAATGTCCTGCGGATTGCGACATCCGTGATCGCATCGGGCTTGGCCGGCTGTGGAGGCGGTCATTCAACCGCGCATGGCGGCGGCGCTGATGATGACCCGGGGTACTCGATCTGGATCATGTCAGACCAGCGGTCCCAACAGGTCGTCTATGAAAAGATAAGGGAGATAGCCGCGACCTCCAATGGCGCCGCGGGCCCGTTCCAGCCTCACGTGACCCTCCTTGGGCAAGTCCGGGGCAGCGAGGCCGAGGTCCTGGAAAAAACCCGTTCCCTGGCGCAAGGCATGACGCCATTTGGAATGCATTTTCTTGGTTTCGGCACCACGGATGAGCGCTTCAAGCAACTGTTCATCCAAATTGAACGCGACAGGAACATGACTACGGCGAAGGCGTTGGCGGAGAAAACCTTCGGAAAGACGGAACCGGGAGAGTATATGCCGCACCTGAGTCTCGCCTATGGCAATCTGGATCCCGATGCAAAATCCAGAATCATCAGCGCCGAAAAAGGGCTTTTGGACTGCTGGTACGACGCAGCAGCGCTGGCGGTGGCGAGGACTCCCGACGATCTGAAGGACTGGAAGCTCGTAGGGGTCTTCCCCCTGGCCAAGTCACGGGAAACCGCCCCTGCCCCGTGAACCATCCCCTGTCTACGGATTTCCCGGCGTTTACCTTATCTCGGAGATCTTGACCGGCCGATGCTGGTCGTGGGAGAGCCGCGCCGCCTTGCCGATCACCACCGGCATCCTCCCGTCGAGCCCCGTCACCGGCGGCTCCCGGTTTTCCGCGACACAATGGATGAACTCCTTCACCTCGCGGATATAGGAATCGATGTAGCGCTCCATGAAAAAATTCAGGGGCAGATCCTCGGATACGTCTTCGGGGCCGCTGTACTTGGCGGTGTTGGGCGTGTTGTTCGCGGTCTGCACCATGCCCTTCGAGCCGAAGACTTCCACCCTCTGGTCGTAACCGAAGACGGCCTTGCGGCTGTTGTCGATGGTGCCAATCACTCCGTTCTCGAACTTGAGCGCGACGACCGCGGTGTCAAAGTCGCCGGCCTTTCCGATCGCCGGGTCGACCCGCACGGCAGCCAGGGTGTACACCTCCTCCACCTCGCTGCCGATCAGGAAGCGCGCCATGTCGAAGTCGTGAATCATCATGTCGAGGAAGATGCCGCCGGAAACCTTCACGTATTCGATGGGAGGAGGCACCGGATCGCGGCTGGTGATGTGCAGGATGTGCGGATCCCCAATTTTTCCCGAGCGGACCATCTCCCACACCCGGTGATAGTTCGAATCAAACCGCCGGTTGAATCCGATCTGCAGCCTGACGCCGGCCCGCTGCACGGCCTCAAGCGACCGGTCGATCGCCGCCAGGTCATGGGAGATCGGCTTCTCGCAGAAGATGTGCTTTCCGCTGGCCGCGGCCTCTACGATCATCTGCGCGTGGGTGTCCGTGCTTGAGCAGATCACCACGGCATCGATCTCGCGGTTTTCCAGCAGCGCCCGGTAATCTGCCGCAACCACCGGCACATTGAAGTCCGCCGCGCACTTTTCCGCCGCCGCCTTGACAACATCCGAGACAGCGACCACCGCCGCCTCGGGAATCCGGAATGCGAGGTGCTCCGTGTGCAGCCGCCCGATGCGTCCGGTTCCGATGACACCGACCTTGATTTTCTTGTTCATGTTGAATCTTTGTTACGCCCTTAGGAGAGGAGCCAGATATTTCATCGTCGCCCGCAGATCGCTCCTGAGATCGGCGCGAATGTTTCCCTCGATGGCGATCCGTCCCGTGTAGCCGATCTTCGCCAGGCAGGCGATGATCCGGCCAAAATCGATCGCCCCCAGGCCGGGGAACAGGCGGTTGTTGTCCGACAGGTGCAGCGACTGAAAGTGTTCGCGATTCGCGCGCAGCGCGCCGAGAAGATCCGCCTCCTCGATGTTCATGTGGAAGGTGTCCGGCAGGACCTGAACGCACGAGGCGCCGTACTTGCCGCCGAACCCGACCGCTTCCGCCACGGTGTTTGCCACGGCCGTCTCGTACCGGTTCGTCGCCTCGATCAGGATCGGAACCCTGCGCTTTCGCGCCTCCAGGACGATCTTCGCCAGCGAAAGCGCGAACCGGCGGCGCGCAAGCCGGGCATCCGGCGCGGTGCCTCCCTTGATCATCCCCAGGATGACGCCGGTCCCTGGATCGCCGACCCAGGAGATCATCTCCCGGCATTTGTCCACCGAACGCCTTCGCACCGCCTCGTCCGGGTGGGAAAGCGAAAGCCCGAACCGACGCGCTGTCAACCCGGTCGCCAGCATCGAGAATTCGAGGCCGAATCTGCGCAAGAATCGCTGTACCGCCTCGAAGTCATGCTCCTTCGGATCGCCCACGTTGAGTTCGACGCCCCAGAATCCGAGTTCGCGCAGGAGCTTCAGGAGGGAGCCGAAGCGCTTGTTCCGCGCGTAGTCGTCCGGAAGGACGGTCTGCAACGAAAGCGGATAACGATAGCGATGACTCACCGGGTTGCCGCGTCAAAAGGATTGCCGCCGCCGCGCCAGGCGGCGCGGCGGCGGGTTGCACAGTTATCCTAACCCTTGGTGAACGGCCCGATCGCCGGCAGTTCAAAGACAGACTTCCATCCGGGGGCATAAGGCTCCTTCAGGAAGGGTTCGAGCTGCTTGGGATCGCGCAGCGTGATCTGGTCGATCGGCGGAAGCGTGCCCGATGGATACGCGTCGAGGATCTGGTCGACGCATAATGTCAGGTAGCTCAGGATCGCCGCGATCGGACGCTTGGCCTTTTCTGCGGTTGCAAGAGAAGGCTCACCCACGACGCCGCCCGGAGTGCCCGCGCGTTCGATCGCAAAGTGACCTTCGCCTTCCGACCAGCGATGCGGCCGACGCCACGGATCGACCGAAGTGTCGAAATGTCCGCCCGGCAGGAAGCTCTTCCCCCTTTCGTCCTTCACAACCGACATGTCCATCATGTCGGGGAACAGGAGCAGGCCGACCGCCGTTTCGCTCTCGTCGGCGTGGATGAACGTCGTCTCGAGCGAGTCGGGCCGGTTGACGGGAATGAAGAACTCTCGGATGGCGCGGTGCCAGTCCATCACCTGGTAGATCCCCGGCAGCTGGAAGCGCTTGCAGAACTCGTGGAGCGCCGTTTCGAGCATCCACAGCTGGCCGTGGTTGTTGATGATGATTTGCTTCCGGTACCCGTCGTTCCACAGGCCGAGCATCACGTAGATGAGCGTCTCGACCACGACTTCCTGCGGCAGCTGAATCGTGCCGGGCATCCCGATATGGTGATAGGGATGGCCGCCGTAGTTCAGGGGCGGGGCCGCGATGTTGACCTCGCGCCCCTTCTTGGCGGTGTACCTGCGAACGCCCTCCGCGATCTGCGTCACCATGAAGTTGTCCAGTCCGGTGTTGGAATGGGCCCCGTGGTTCTCGGTCGTTCCCACAGGAATGATCACGACGTCATTCTTGCGGCGCTTCTCGATCTGGCGGGCCCGGGGCGTCGACTGGATGTAACAGCCGCCCTTGCCGAGCTCGGATGGAGCAGGAACCCCGAACTCCTTGAGGATCGCATCGATCTCCGGCATGGAAGCCTCGAATATCTTCTTCTTCAGGCGCCCAACCTCGGTGTCCTCGAAGACGATGAGCGGATGGCTCGTCGTCATGAACTTTGGGTTTTCACCCTTTGGTTTTGTGGCCATTGCAGGTTCCTTTATTCGCCCGGCTTCGAGCAGCTGATCTTGCACTCCTTGCGGTCGGTCTGCAGGCGGATGATGTTCTCGGGAACCTCGTCCAGCTTGATCTCCTTGGTGATCATCGGGAGCATGTTGAGGCCGCTCGCCATCGACTGGATGACGTGGGGGAACGTTCCGTCGCCGGAATGTCCCTGCGTGCCCACGATCTGGGCCCGGCGCACCTGGAGCACCTCGCCGGTGACCGGGATCTTCGCGTCGGCGCGGGCGACGATGACAACGGTCGCGTTGAGGGTGCGGCCCTCCCAAATGCAGGCTTCGATCTGCGGATAGACGATCGTGGGGAGTCCGGTCGCCTCCAGGTAGAGCTTCGCGCCCATCCCGTGGGTGATCTCGAGGACGCGCTCCTTCATGTTTTCCTTGATGGGATTGATGACCACGTCCGCCCCGAGCTTGAGGGCCACCGCGGCGCGCGCGGGCTCCGGCTCCGACAGGATGACCTTGGCGGCTCCGGCCCGTTTCAGGATCGCGCATGCGGCCAGGCCGATCGGCCCGGATCCGCAAATGACGACGTTGTCGCCGGGCTTGATGCCGCCGCCCCGGACGATCACGCCCGTGTAGGCGACGCACGTGGGCTCAACCATGCTCCCGAGGCGGAAGACGTCCTTCTCGACGAACTTTTCGCGCAGGGGATCCAGGCTCCACAGCAGCCGGTCCGGCAGCACGATGTACTTCGTGAATGCGCCATTGATGTTGAAGCCGATCTCGTCGAGCCGCTCGCAATGATTCGGGAAGCCGTCAGCGCAGGGCTGGCACGATCCGCACCAGACCATTTCCTCGGTGCACACCCATTCGCCGCCCTTGAAGGGCTTGTTGGTGACCTTGTCCTTCGCGCCCGGACCGAAATCGCGGACGATGCCCGAAAGCTCGTGCCCCAGCGTGCACGGGTAGCCCGTGAGACCGGGATAGAAAATGTACCCTTCCTTGTCGGCCTGCGCCATGTGCACATCGCTGCCGCAGATGCCGCACTGTTGCACTTCGAGCAGGACTTCCTTGGGTCCCGGCTTCGGGATCGGAACCTCCTCGATCACCAGGCGCGGATTGCGCCACACCCGGCTGCCCAGGTACGTTTGCTTCTTGTCGATGTCCTTTGAACCAAGAGTAAAACCGGGCCTCGGATCCCAGTCGGCATAAAGGCGCACCGCGCGCATTTTCGTGGATGTAGTTGTCATTTTGCCTCCAAATAACGATAACGAGTGTAATCGTTTTCATTTTTAGAATCGCTTTCTGTCGCCTCCAGTCAAGCGCAATAGTAGCGTCTCCGCATCGTCCATATGCTATTAATTTACATGCCAAAGACATACACATCTTTTTCGAAGTTTTTCCCAAAGCATGCCTTCAATCGAGCCTTTTGGGTCGCGTCGATTGCCATTTGCCCCACGGCGTCGGTCCGGCGCCACCGACCACAATTGTGTCGCGCATTTCAATCCTGCACGGACTGCACCCGAGAGCGGCTCGGATACCGGCAAACAAAATGTGCGAAGGATCCGACCTTCTGCTGAAATACCATTTCAAGCAAAGGTGAGGCCCGAAAAACCTCCTGCCGTGCAACTCATCGGGCTGGCGGCGCAACTTCAGCGAAGCTGTCAGGTTTGTCGAAACGGCAAGGATTTCACATGCTGTTCCTCATCACGTCGGAGGACTTGCGCGAGATTTGCAAACGTTTACACCCGGCCGCTCCCCAATCTTGCCGCTTTGCAATCCCGGGGCATAGGCCGTGCAATCCCTCCCAGGCAATCCGGAGTCCACCGCCTTTGACGGCCGCGGCCATGTGCTCGTTAACCTTGTGATTCACAACTCCATCGCCCAAATCGACCTGACCACCGGCAACGTCCTGGCCGATTGGCCCCTCTCGCCCAGTGAGGGACCGACCAGCCTTGCGATCGACCTGCGGCGCAGGTGGCGTAAGCACGCCCCCGGTTCACGCCCGTCTGGCCGAAACAATCGAAAGAAGAACGGGGAGCACGATCAGAACAAGCGGCATCTGCAGGACCAGGCCGGAGATGATCGCAATCGCGAGCGGCTGCTGCATCGCGGAGCCGGCCCCGAGTCCCAGGGCCAGGGGAAGGAGGGCCAGGATCGCCGCAAACGTCGTCATCGCGATCGGCCGCATGCGGTTCATGCCCGCCTCGACGAACGCATCGGGCGGATCCAGGCTGGCCGGCAGTGTGACGAGCTCGGACACGTAGAAAATCGCGACTTCGGTCGCGATGCCGACGATCATCGTCATGCCCATCATCGACGAGATGTTCAGTTCGGTGTGCGTGAACCATAGGCCTATCGTCACGGCCGAAAGCGCAAGGAGCGTCGTGACCAGCATGGCGATGGCTATCCGGAAGCGGGAGTAGAGGAATAGAAGAAGGAGAAACACCAGGGCGACCGCCGCGCCGAAGACAGCCAGGAGTCCCGCGAATGCCGACTGTTGTTCGGCGTAGGTTCCACCAAGGCTCACGTAGATGCCCCGCGGGACGATGCCGGGCCTGGCCAGCGCCGCCTGGACGTCCCGGATCGTCGATCCCAAGTCGCGACCGCTGATCCGGGCTGTGACCGCCACCATTCGTTTCAAATCGTCGCGGTCGATCTGCGGCTGGCCGACGAGCGTCGTGACGGCGGCGACCCGCCGCAGCGGGAAATAGTGCCCGTCCGGGGCCCTGAGTCGGAGATTGGCGACGTCGTCCGCCGTCCTGCGATACTTCGCCGGTATCCATGCGCGCATGCCAATGAGCTTGGGATCGTTCTCGACCTTGGTTGTCGCAACCGAGCCATTCAGCAAATCGTTGACGGCCGAAGTGACGCCGTCCGGATCCATGCCCTCGACGGCGGCTTTCGCCCGGTCCACTTCTATACTGAGGGCGTCTCCCGCCAAGATGATCCCGTTTACAACATCCACGACGCCCGGGATCTTCCCGATCGCATCGGCAATGCCCGTCGCGGCGGCCTGGAGCGCGGTCCCGTTGTCGGAATACAGCTTCACCTCGACCGGCTGCGGCACCGCTGTCAGATCGCCGATCAAATCCTCCATGAGCTGCGTGAGCTCGATCTCCAGGCCGGGAACGGACTTGCCCACCCGCCCGCGCACGTCGTCCATCACCTCTTCAATGTTTCGCCGCGGCGGCGGCTTCAGTCTGATGAAAAAGTCCCCTTCGTTCGCCTCGGTCACCCCTTCGCCGAGCTGCAGACCCGTCCGACGGGAATAGGTTTCGACTTCGGGTGTCGCCCGGAGAATCACCTCGACCTGCCTTAGCAGCCGGTCGGTTTCGCTTAGCGAGGTGCCGGGATCCGCCCGATAGTCGAGGATGAATCCGCCCTCGTCCATGATGGGCATGAAGCCCGAGCCGACATTGCGGTAGCCGAGCCATGCGAGCGCAAGCAACGGGACGAGACCCACCAGCACGAGTGCCGGCTTTTCGAGGAGAGTGCGCATCAACCGGGAGTACTCACGGTGGACGCGCGCCGTGAACGCGCCACCCTCCTTCTGGTTTGCATCCTTCTCGTCCAGAAACCGGTCGGCGAGAATCGGCACGGCGAGCCAGGCGACCAAAAAGGAGATCGCGAGGCTGGCCGCCATCGTGAGCGAGAGCGCCTTGAAGAAGGCGCCCGTGACTCCCGAAAGGAAGGCGAGCGGAGCGAAGATGATGATTGTGGAGAGCGACGAAGCGATGAGCGGTTGCGTGAATTCGGCCGCCGCCGACCAGACCAGGCCGTGATGCTGCCCGGCATGGCCGCGCAAACGGCGGATGACGTGCTCCACCATCACGATCGCGTCGTCGATGATCAGGCCCACCGCCGCCGCCATGCCGCCGAGGGTCATGATGTTGAAGCTGCTGTGAATGACCTTCAACAGCAGCACGGTGGCCGCGAGGACCGCCGGCACGCAGGCCATCGCAATCAAGGTGACCTTCCCATTTCGCAGGAAGAGCAGAAGCACACCGCCCGCGAGGCAGATGCCAATCAGGACCGCGTCGCGGACGCTGGCGGCCGCACCGACGATCAGTTCGCTCTGGTCATACCAATTGGCGATCTTGATGCCGGGCGGAAGGTTCGACGCAAACTCCTTCAGTTTTGCCCGAACGTCTCGCGCGATTTGAACCGTGTTGCCGTTCGGCTGCTGAAAAACCTGCAGGATTACGGCGTCGTGGCCGTCCGCAGTGACGCGGGTCCATTGCGGGACAGTGGCCAGGGATACCTTGGCTACGTCGGACACGCGGACGAGCCCGGCGGAACCCTTTTGCAGGACCGACCGGCCGATTTCGGCAATGCCTGAAAAGCGGTTGTCCACCAAAGCAAGATAGAGCTTGTCGTGATCCTCCAGGCGGCCGACCGCGCTGATCGTATTGGCAGCCGACAAGGCCTTGCTCACGTCGCCCAGCGTCAGGCCGTGCGCCTCCAGGCGCGCCGGGTCGACCATCACCTGGAATTCCGCCTCATCGCCGCCCTGGACGCCCACCTTTGCAACCCCGGTGATTGTGGACAGGATCGGCCTGAGTTGGTAGAACGCCGTGTCGCGCAACCGCACGAGCGAGAGCCGGTCTGAAGTCAGGCTGTAGGCGAGACACGGAAAGACCGTGGGATCCATCCGCCGCACATCGAAGGTTGTCCCCGCAGGGAGCTCCGCCAGCACCTGGTTGATGGCGGACTCCACCTGCAGCATCGATTCGACCATGTTGGCGCCCCATTCGAAATTGATCGAAATGTCGCAGCTGCCGCGGCTCGTCGTCGACCGGATGCTGCGCAGTCCGGGCACGGAGCGGATCGCCTCCTCTATAGGCACGGTCACCTCCATCGCCATCCGTTCGGCCGGACGGTCGCCCGCGTCGAGGTTGACTACAACGCGCGGAAAATCCACCTCCGGAAAGAGGGCGACCGGCAGCAGGAACGCCGCCACCAGCCCTCCCAGCGCGAGGAGCAGGAGGAGCGACAGCGCCGCGCTCCGATGAGCCTGCATCCAGGCTGCCAGTTTCACGGCTTGGCCTCCGCCTTCGGACCGGCCTCATCCGCCTTCCCTCCGGCCTTCCTTCCGGCCTTCCTTCCGTCTCCGCCTGGGCCCGTTGCCGCCAATTTCACCCCCATGCCGTCCTCGAGCTCATAGTTGCCCAACGTCACCACTGCGTCACCCGCGTGCAAATCATCGGCGATGACCTCCACAGCATCGTCGCCCGCTATGCCGATCTTTACCTCGTGCTTCACGGCCGTCGCGCCCTTCACCGTAAAAAGCACCTGCTTGTCGCCATCGGGAAGAACGGCGGAGCGGGGAGCGGCAAGGGCGGTCTTCCGTTCGACTTCAATCGCCGCCTGCACGTGTTCGCCCGGAAACCACCCGGACTCGGCGGGAATCGGAACCCGGATGTCGGCCGCGCCGGACACCGGATCCGCGTTCGAACCCACCAGCCGGACCGAGGAAGCCACCGTTTCCGCGCCGGCCCGGTTCGAGGACGTGAGCGTGACGGCCTGGCCGGCGCGCACCTGTGCCGCATCCGCCAATTCTATTGCGAGATGCGCCTCGAGACCAGACACGGCGGCCACCGTAACGAGCGCGGTGCCCGCCGGCACCGTGGCACCCGGCTGCCAATCAAGCTTGGTGACGATGCCTGCCTGCGCCGCAAGCACCCGCCCGTCCAGGCCAAGCCCGCGCTTGGAAAGGCTCTCGAGCTTGATCCTCGCGTCTTCGGCGGCCTGTTGCGCCGAAAACAGCTCCGGGCTTGCGGCAAGCCTCAATTGAAAGCGCTCTCTCGCGGACGCAAGGGCCTTGTCCGCCAGCATCGATTCCGCACGCGCGGAATCGTACAGCATCTGCGCATCCGGTGTCGGCTCGACAACCAGGATGGGCGCACTTGCATCAACGCGGCTCCCGGGGCCGGCCTCGATCTCCTTCACCACGCAGTCGTAGCCAAGCGTGATTGCCCGCGCCCCCGAGGGCGCGGCTTCAACGACTCCAAAAGCCGGGAGCGTCCGGGTGATCGCCTGCATTTGCAGCAGCGCCACCTGCACTTCAGCAACGGGCTTTGCCTCCTCCTCCGCGGCCGGGCCGCGCCCCCTGAGCAGGAACCAGGCGCCGAAGCCGATAGCCATGACAACGAGGATGACGACGATCTTCTTCATGAGTGGGTGGGGTATTGGTTGAGGAGCGCGCGCCCGGTCGCAATTTCAAGGGCGACGCCGAGTTCGAGCATTTCCTGCCGGATCCGGCTCCGCTCCATCTCGCGCCCCGCAAGGGCTGCGCGGGCCGCGCTGCAGGAGAGTATGTCGGAATCGCCCGTTCTCAGGGCTGCTTCACAGGCATCCGCGACGCGCTGGAGATCCGAAATCGAGGCATCCACGGCGCTCGATTGCGAGCGGATGATCGCGAGATTGGCCAGGATCGTGCCCACCTGGGACCTGGCCTCGGCCACCCGGGCGACGTATTCGTCGAAGAGTTGCTGGCGCGTGGCCCGTCCTATCGCAACTTGTCCCTGGTTTCGGTCGAAGATGGGCAGATCGATTGTGACTCCGGCGCCACGCGTGCTGATGGGCGTCGTGTCATTCGCCCTGTTGATGTTGAGGCCGATCTTCGGGAACTGGGCCAGGACGGCCGCGCGCAGGCTCGCCTCCTGGCTGTCATATCCATATCGCAGGGCAACCAGGTCCAGGCGTCGCTCCTCAAGCCCCTGCAGGAGGCTGCCGGCTGCCGCCGCATCCGAAGAGAGCTTTGGAAACGCCTCCGCGGTCCTGAGCCGGACCACCGCGCCTTCCGGCTGCCCAAGCTCGAGGTCCAAGGCAGCCCGCTCGGAAGTGAGCTGCTTCTCGAGATCGAATCGGGCATTCTGTGCCTGGGTCCACGCGTCCGTTGCCGCGGTCAGGTCGACTCCCGTCTTCTGGCCGCTCCCAACCGCCTTTTGCATGGCGGAGGCAACGTCGGCCAACTGCGATTCCGTCTCCCGGGCGAGCGGCAACCGCTCCTCCAGTGAAAGGATCCGGAAGGCCCGCAGCCTCGCGTCCTGTGCCGTCTGCCACTCGGCCCATGCAACCGACAGATTCAACGATTTCGATTGCGCCTTGGCTGCTGCAACCGCGTCGCGGTGGGTCAGGAGCGACGTCACGTCCCAACTCAGCCCAAGGCTGGCCCCATTGACGACCGGTGGATTGTACGTTCCGTGGGGCCTGTCCAACGTGTACCCGAGCTGCGGATTGGGGAGAATACCCGCCTGCAGCACCTGCGCGTCGGCGACTTCCAGCTGGTCCCGCATGGCGCGCAAATCGCGGCTCAGGAGGACCGCCATGACCGCAATCTCATCCGGAGAGTAGCCGTTGCTCCCGTCGATAACGACCGGGGCAAGCAGGGGATGCCGAATGCGCGCAGCCTCGACCTTGACCGACTCTATCGGAGGTCCCTTCAGCGCGGCGTCGACAGCCGACCGGTCCAGCGGTTCCGGGCGGTACGTTGCACAGCCCGCAACAAGGCAGGCGGCCCAAACGACAGACGAGGGAGAAAATTTCATGCCGTTGCGCAGATCGATCGGAAACCAAAGGAAAATGGCCACGAGCGTGGCGAAGCAAACACTAATCGCCGGCAGACCGAAGCGGCACCCGCTGAAAGCGGGAAAGGGGAAAGAGTGCGAATCGTCATGGCGGGAGAAAAGGCAGACCGGCCTTCCTCGGATGCTACAAGAGGAGACCTTATGCCAGGATGACGCCGTGTTGGAGAAAAGGGCTCAATATCTTCATTCGCGGCCTTCGCCATGGATCTTTCGCATCCATTTGAAGCCACTGTCCAATATACTTTAAGACAATTACTTGTGTCTTTGCCGGAATTGACAGAATGACTTTTTAGGCCAAATGCGCATCGTCTTCCCGACGATGCCCTCCCTCTCCGAATTGTCAGCCGTCGGCCGCCTGCCGGCCCCCGCCGACAACGCGGCGATCGCGATTCGCCGGATCGAAGCCGGGACCGTCGTCGCGATCGAAGGCATTCCGACAGCATTCCGCCACACGGTGCTTGAAGGACACCGCTTTGCCGTGCGCCCGGTCGCGCGCGGAGCCTCCCTGCTCTCCTGGGGCCTGCCTTTTGGCGCCGCACTGCGGGACATCGAACCGGGCGATGCCATTTGCAATGCGCTGACCCTCGGGATCCTCTCCCACCGCGATCTCGGCGGGGCCGTATTGCCTCCGCAGGCGAATTTTGAGAATCAGGCCGCCCCGTTTGCCTTTTCCGAAGCCTCGTTCCGCCCCGGCCGGCAGGTCGATCCGGCGCCGGATGCAACGGAGAGGACCTTTGCAGGCTACCGCAGGCCGGGCAGCCGTGGATTCGGCACGCGAAACACCATCGTCATTCTGGGCACAACCTCGCGCACGGCGACTTTCGCCCGCCGCCTCGCCGACCGCCTGGCGCCGCTTTCAAGATCCAATCCGCCCTTCGACGGCATCGTCGCCGTCGCCCACACCGAAGGCGGCGGAACCGAACCTCCGAACAACCGGGCCGAACTCCTGCGGACACTTGCCGGGTTCATGGTTCATCCCAACATCGGCGCGGTGCTCGCCGTCGACTGCGGCATGGAACCCGTCAATAACGCCGTCCTGCGCGACTATATGCGGGGGGCGGGATATCCCCTTGATTTTCTCACCCATCAATTCTTCACGGTGAAGGGATCTCTCGGCCAGGCCCTCGCCGATGGCGAGGCGATCGTCCGGGCGTGGGTGCCAGCAGTGGCAAGCCAGGGACGGGAACCGGCGCCCCTTTCCGGGCTTCGAATGGGTCTCCAATGCGGCGGATCCGATGCCTTCTCGGGAGTGTCCGCAAACCCGCTTGTCGGGGCGGTGGGCCGCGAAATCATCCGTTACGGCGGCAGCGTCAACCTCGCGGAGACCGACGAACTTGTGGGGGCGGAAAACCACGTCCTGGCCAATGTCAGGGACGCCGCGACAGTCCGTCGTTTTCTTGAGATGCAGGCCCGTTTCAAGGAGCGGCTGGGCTGGCACGGGGCGACGGTCGAGGGGAATCCATCAGGCGGCAACCGCCTGCGCGGCTTGTACAACATCTTTCTCAAGTCGCTTGGGGCCGCGATGAAGAAGGACCCCTCGCTGCGGATCGATCACGCCATAGACTACGCCGAGCGCATGCTTCTGCCGGGTTTTTACTTCATGAACAGCCCGGGCAATGACCTCGAAAGCGTTGCCGGGCAGGTCGCGGCCGGCTGCACGGTGATCTGCTTCACGACAGGCAGCGGATCGATCACCAACTTTCCCTTTGTGCCGACGATAAAGGTCACCTCCACAACCCGCAGGCACGAGCTTCTCATCCATGAGATGGATGTGAACGCGGGCGCCTACCTCGACGGAACCCCCATGGAGGATCTCTGTGCTTCGACTTTTCGGTTCCTGCAGGAAGTCGCCTCAGGGCGGCGCACAAGGGGCGAAGCCGCCGGACATTCCCAGGTCTCCATCTGGCGGAACTGGCGTCAGACGGACACCACTCGTCTTGAAATGCTGCGATCCCGCCCAATTCCGGACGGGAAGCCGCTTGCCCTGGTGCGGCCCGCGGAGGCGCCGCCGGACCGCACCTTTCCGGCGTTCCGGTTGGACGACGGCCGCCGCGCCAGCGATCGCGTCGGACTCGTCGTGGCGACCAGCATGTGTTCGAGCCAGATCGCGCGCCTGGCCGCCGAGCGCCTTAATGCCAGCGGAATCGGTCTGGCGCACGGCATCTCGCGATTCGCGGCGCTCTCCCACACGGAAGGCTGCGGGTTTACAGGCGAATCCATGTACGCCCGCCTTCGCCGAACGTACGGAGGGTACGGCGTCCATCCGTCCGTGGCCGGAGCGCTTTTCCTGGAGCATGGATGCGAGAAAATACCGAACGATGTCATGCGCCGGCATTTCGCCGACGAGGGCGCCGATCCGTCCCGTTTTGGCTGGGCGAGCGTCCAACTCGATGGGGGGATCGAGAAAGTGCTCGCCAAGGTTGAGGCATGGTTTTCCAACCGTCTTTCGGAAATGCCGCCCCCATTGCGCGAGCCCGCCGGCCTCGGCGCCCTTTCCGTGGGATTTCTTGCCGACATGCCGCCGAAAGCGCCGACGGCATCCGCGTTTGGAGAACTGGCCCAATGGATCGCAAGGGCCGGCGGAAGCATCCTGCTTCCCGAGGGCAGCAACTTCCTGCGTGCCCCGGAATTCCTTTCGCGCACGATCGGCGCCGCGCCGCCACGCCCCACCCTGGCCTATGGGCAGCCGATTTCCCACCCAGGCTTCCACATTGTGGCAACCGAAACGGACCACCCGGTCGAAAACCTGTCCGGACTCGGTGGCTGCGGAGCCCAAGTCATCCTGTCCCTCATCGACTGGAGTGCGCAGCCGGGGCACCCGTTTATCCCCACCCTTCAGTTCGCAGAGTCCGACCGTCGCGGCAGGATCCCGGCGGATGAAATCGACGGATTTCTTACCGGGGACGCCGCACAGGACTCGATCGCGATCCTCGACATCCTGATCGCCACCTCGGCAGGGCGTCGAATCCCGGCGGCAATCGCCCAGGGAAACACCGATTTTCAGATTACGCGCGGCCTTCTCGGAGTTTCGACCTGACCGCGGACCCGCGGCTCGCGTTCGCCGCTCCGCACCCGCCCACCCGCCGCCCCAAGGGCGGCCGGCCTAGTTGAGTCTCTCTCCGGTCGCCGCCTCGAAAAGGTGCACCCGGTCCGTGTCAAAAAACAGCCGGACGGACTGGTTGATCCTGTAGGGCTGCGTGGGCTGGACGCGGGCCACGAAACCCGCCGGGCCGCCTCGAAAGTGCAGATAGGTTTCGGCTCCCATCGGCTCCGAGAGTTCCACCTTTGCCTCGACCTGCGCGCCCTGTCCGGTTGTTCCGGTCGATGCGTCGTGCAGATCCTCGGGCCGGATTCCCAAAACGACCGGCCTTTCAGCCCCTCCCTCCATTGCACGCGACGCCTTCGAGGGCAGCTCAAGCCGCAGCGAATCCGGCGCCCCGCCGTCCTCGGCGAACACGAGGCGGTCCCCCTCGCGGCAGATTCGGCCCCGGAAGAAATTCATTGGCGGGCTGCCGATAAAACCCGCGACGAACAGGTTCCGGGGATGGTTGTACAGGGCGAGCGGCGCATCCACCTGCATGATGTTTCCGTCGCTCATGACGCAGATGCGGTCGCCCATCGTCATCGCCTCAACCTGGTCGTGCGTGACGTAGACGATCGTAGCACCGAGGCGGCCGTGCAGCCGCGACAGCTCCATCCGCATCGCGACCCTCATCTTCGCGTCGAGATTGGAGAGGGGTTCGTCGAAAAGGAAGACCTTCGGCTTGCGCACGATCGCCCGGCCGACCGCCACGCGCTGCCGCTGTCCGCCCGACAGCGCCTTCGGCTTGCGATCGAGATACGATTCGATCCCCAGAAGGGAGGCCGCCTCGCGCACCCGGGCTTCGATCTCCGGCCTCGGGATCTTTCGAAGCTTCAGCCCAAAGGCCATGTTCTCGTAGACCGACATGTGCGGGTACAGCGCGTAATTCTGGAAGACCATCGCGATGTCCCGGTCCTTCGGAAGCACTTTGTTGACGACCCGCCCGTCGATCGACACCGAGCCGGCGGATATTTCCTCCAGTCCCGCGATCATCCGAAGTGTGGTCGATTTTCCGCAGCCCGAGGGCCCGACAAGCACCATGAATTCGCGATCCTCGACCGCGAGGCTGATGCCATTCACGGCCCTCACGTCCGCGCCGTTCTTCTCCGGAAAGATCTTGACGAGGTTTTCGAGTACGACTTTGGCCATTTTGCCGGGCTTCCAAGCCCGTTTGTGAGACAAGGCAATAGGGCTCCGGCGAAGGGCCGTCTATACCATTTGTCCGAAAACACCGCGGTCCGACGGCACTTGCGTTCGGGGCCGCCCGGCGCCACATTGTCCCTTCGCGTTCTTTGATCGGTTCGCACTCGTCCGATCCCAGCCCCATTTCTTACGGGGGTGTTCCGGATTCGACCCTTGGTTGGAGTGCGCTGCTGCCTGTCGAGAGTCGAGGGCCTCTCGTAAATCCCCCTTCGAACCAATAAGAGGCAACTACGAAGCAATGCCCATGGCCGCTTAAGGCGGCCACGCGAGCCCGGCGACACCTGCTAGCCGAAGCTCGCGACGACAGCAGGCATAGTACGCGGAGCCACTCGCGGGCTGCGTACCGTACCTTCACCCGGGAGTTGGCTTGGGGCTAAGCGCGCGTCGCGGCATACCCCAGGCGAGATTAAGGCGACACTATACATGGTAGAGGCGGCGTACAAAGGTCAGGGGCACGCGGGTTCAACTCCCGCCACCTCCAAAATTTAAGCCGCCCCGAAAAGGGCGGCTTAAATTTTGCCACGCCGTAGCTCGGGGTCCGCCCGAGCGAAGGCGGGCCGACACGCCCGCCCTTGCCAAAATGGCCGCATGCCCCCCTTCCACTACGTCTACATCCTAAAATCCATCCCCCACCCCAACCGCCAAGACGCCGAACTACCGAGCAATCGGTCCGTTGCCAGCACTCACTGGCTCGGTATCTCCACTGCGTAAACGTCGTTGGCGGTGCCCTTGAGATGCACGGTGAGCACTATCCACCGGAAATCGGGCGTCAGATGGGGATTGGGCTCGATATACTCGGCCTTCGGGTTTTCGTAGGTCGGAGAGAAATCGCAGATGCGCACGACGGGCACCTCCTGGGTCTGCGGGTTCCGTTGGTCGAGCCTGTAGATGCAAAGCCACGGATTGGTATGCTGGAAACCGTCCCCGACCGCCCACTTGGCGCCCGGGCCGATGGCATAATGGATGGATCGATTGTTGGATCGGTTGGAGGCGGCGACGGTCACACCTCCATAGGAGGCGGGGGCGACCGGCACGCCTCCATAGGAATATCGCGTCTCGACGTCGGTTTTCAGATCCAGGTGGGCGAGGGCCCCCGCGCTGCTGATGTCGTACCAGACGGATTCGCCGTCGCGATCCCAGAACTCATGTGTAATGCCGTCGTTCTCCAGCGGTCCCGTCCGCGGCATGGTCACCTGCCCCGTCGTCAACTCGAGCAGGCGCAGACGATTTTTGATGTGCACCGTGACAAAGCCTTCGTGGATGAACAGCGCCAGGTTCGAATTCGTGGGCGAGCCCTGCACATGTCCCAGCCAATTGTTGTCGTTATCCTGGAACACCACCGCGACCTTTCCCGAGTCGATGTCGATCGAATAGATGGCGTTGTGCCTCTGCATGTGTTCATACGCCGCAACCCAGTCGACCCGCCGCAGATGAGGGTCTTCCATTTTGGGCTTGGCCGCCACCAACTGGGCATGCTCTTCGGCGAGCTGATCGCAATAGGCGAAAAGCAGTTTGCTTTCATCCGCGGTGAAGCCAAAACCCGCGCCCTGCGCCAGCAGGCCGTGCGGGACGGTCGCGATTTTGCGGGTCTCGCCGCTGTCTAGATTCAGGAGGAAGACGTCGTCGCCCCGGTCGAACGCCGCGGACCGCCGATGAGGCAGAATGACGAGGTGCTGGCCGGTCTGGTGGGTGACCTGACGGATCGCACCGGTCCGGAGGCTCAAAACGAAGTAACCTTGGTCCTCGCCGCGCTTGCCGCTGAAGAGCATCAGGTCGCCATTGGCAGTGAAGACGTTCTGGTGGAAATAGAACACACTGGCGCTGTCGAAGCCGCTCGTCAGGTTGACGATCCGGGTGTGGGAGGTTGGATCTCGCCAGGCCAAGTCCGGGTCGTTGGAATGCTGCTGCCAGATCGAATCGATGGTCTCAGACGCAGGCTGGGCCACTGCGGAGGTTACTCCTGCTCCCGTGAGAGCAGCCCCGAAAGCCAGGGCGATGCAGGCGAGAAAACGTGCGGGGTTTGGCGACGTTTGCATAGACTGGATGATTAGACGAGCAGCCCGAAAAAAAGATGCTCGATCAGCCGATCGCGGACGGAGGCTTGGCGTTGCCGGCGCGTTTCCCGCGGCCGCCGGCTCCTGGCGGGCTTCGGCATCCGCAGCCTCGTCCTCTCGAAGGGTGGGGCCGTCCACCCAGCGTGCCGGTATCATGGCCCTCTGGATTCTTGCTGTGCTTAGACGCGGCGTGTGAAGATCAGGGGCACGAGTGTTCAACTCCCGCCACCTCAAAGATTTTTGCCGTCCCGAAAAGGGCGGCTTAAATTTTGCCGCGTCACAGCGCCGCGCAATGGCGGGTAGACGGGCTCTCTCAGAAAACCAGTTCCAAGTGTTGCCAAGAGCTCGAAACTCGTCTTACTGCGGTTCTGAAAACATTCCTACCGACCGACACCAAGACGACCCAAGCTCCCGTCTCCACTGCCTCTGAGGGCGACGCCATCGAATTGGAGGGCAGGGTCGTAACGGTCTTGCCGGGGACGATGTTCCGGGTGCAGTTGGCGAACGGCCATATCGTCCTTGCGCACATCTCGGGCAAACTGCGAAAGCACTACATCAAGATTGCCGCCGGCGACACGGTGAAAATGGAGATGAGCCCTTATGACACGAACAAGGCGCGGATTACGTTCCGAATGAAGGAAACAAATTCGACTTACCGCGCGCCGGTTCGCCGGCGATATTGAGCCGGAGTGCCGCAGAGCGGCCCGAGGACGGGCCCCAAGGGACTTCATTTAAGTCCGCTGCTGGCCGGGCCTTCGCCGAAAAGGCGCCTGTAACCGTGCACCGGCACGCATCGCCTCCCCAGGCCGAAACCCACCGCAAGTTTTTCAGCCTGACCCCTTCATCCCTTCATCTATCTGGAAGCGGTTTCGCCCAGGTGAGCGACGAAGGCCTTGATTTCCGCGATTTGGTTTGGATTCAGCCTGCGGTCGTCGGATAGCGCACGTTCCCGCAACTGCCCCGCACCCTCGGGGTCGCCCGTTTTGGCATGAATGGCGGACTGGCCGATCAGAATCCATCGATCCCATGGGAAAGTGGTCCGCGCAAAGGCCAGAAACTTTGCATCGTCGTCCGTAACGCGGTCCGAAAAGACGAGGGCTTTGGCCACAAGATCGAAGCTCGGGCGGAAACGAAGATCCAGATTGGCGGCCTGCTCGGCGAGATTGATGACGGCGCGCGCTTTATCAGGCGAGGCGGGATCGCCGATCCGGCTGAACCGGAAGGCTGCATCTTGCCAGACGGTGCATGCGCTTCGCGAGCCGTGCGCCAGCGCGTCTTCGACCGCCTTCTCGACGTCGGCCGGTGCCGCATTGGTGGCGGCCAGCGCTTCGGCGCGGATGTCGTAGGCTTCCGGCCGGCCGCGGGAGGCGGCCACGGCCGCATCCGCGTGGGCAACGAGGGAACCGTGCCGACTGACCATGGTCGCCTTTGTGAGGGCGATCTCCACCTCCATAGGGTCCGCCGGAACGATTGGGTCGTGGTTTTCGATTTCTTCGCCCATTTCGATTTTCAGCACATAGCGCGTGCTATGGATGAAGGCGGACAGATCGGTGTTGATCCTCGCCGCCCCGTCGGGTCCGAGAGCTTTGACCAAGGCCTCGTCCGCCGGAGAACCGTCGCGGAGCGCCTCCCAGAACGTGCTGAATGCATGCCGCTGCACCGACCACTTGGAAAACATGAGATACTCGACGAGCGCCCAGGACTCGTTGGCGAAAAGCACGCGGTTGTGTCCGGTAATCGCCTCCATCTGCGTCATGGTGAAGAGTTGGTTCACCGGGATAAGGGGCCATTGATTCAGTATTCGCACGGCGCCGGGAGTGATGTTGCCCACAACGCCGTGAGTGATCTCGCGCTTGTAGTTCGACAACATTCTCGTCATCCCATGCATGACCGCGGGCGGCGCCGGTGTTTTTAACGCCGCCAAATACCACATTACGCCGCCGGCAGACACCGCTTTTCGCGTCCAGTTGTTGTAATCCTGCCCGCCGATTCCTTCCTGCGCGGCGACCCCTATGGCCGTCCAGCCATTTTGGCTCCCTATCACGGAGGTTGTCCGCACTCCCGGTTCTTCCTCCGAGACATAGTCGATATTGGTTCCCTCCGGAGTGAGCGGCTTGAACGGGTCAAACTCGCTGTCGTCGGCAAAAAGGACGATGGTGAGCGGCCTGAGGGCGTCGGGCTTGACGACGACGATGCGGTCGAGGAGGCCGAGGAAATCGTCAAAGTCCGAGGCCACGCTCCGAGTCAGGCGATCGGAGGCGTGCGTGATGATCGTGTACCGGGGCGTCGCAAGCTTGCGCCATTGGGCGGCATTGAGCGGACCCGCACACGCCAATGCGATGATAAAGGCCGAAGAAACGAGGATCGCGTGCTTCAAAGCAACACCCGGACAGGATCCCTTCCACAAGGATGTACTCACGGCTGCCACCATAGCGGAAGCTGCATGAATGGTTCAACCGCTTTCCCAAGGCCGGCCAACCGTGCGCGGGGGTCCATGACGAAAACGGGACGACCTATTTCCCACCCACTGCTTATCTGAAAAAATTCGGAACTTTTCCCATGAGAACCGGGCGTTCCCCGATTTCGACCGGACAAATCCCGTCCTGAGAAAAACCCGGGCACGCGGGTTTAACTCCCGCCACCTCCACCAGTCCATTTGCGCCCATCTGCGGCGCATAGGTGTGCCACGCGCCACGCGCGGCGTAGATCCTTTTACACAGGTGAAGCGAACGCCCTGGTCGAAAGCGCCGATTTCCGCCGGCAGGCCAGCGCTCCGAGCGACAGCATTCCGGCGAGCAACATCGCGGCGGTATTCCCACCATCGGGCACTCCCCCTCCATGGGTCTGCACCGTCTGGGCGGTGACAAAGATGCTGTCTTCAGGCTGGGGCATGTACCCAATGCCGGTGACCGTCGAGCTGTCGACGCTGTTCAGGGAAATGGCCCAAATATTGGGGTTCGCGCCAGACTCGCTGGTCACGATTACGTCGCCGGCATATGGGTCAAACTGCGACGCCGGGGCCAACAGGACGTCGACCGGGTAAGACACGCCATAAAACCCTTCAAGGGGGTTTGTCTCGCTCGAGATATTGGCTGGCACGAAGCTGATTGATTCGGCCGACGGGATCGTGGCCACGTACGTCACCGTCCCGCCAGGGGAAATCGCATTAACATATCCGGTGTTTTCCGACGTGGTAAAGAGCGTCCCCGCGGCGTAGGTTCCGAACTGCTGCGTCGCAAAACCGATCCCTTCGGTGTCGGTTCCAAGGTTGGCCAGCAGGGAAACCTGACCGGCCGTTCCAATCTCGAAGATCTCGCCGGAGGTGGTCGTTACGATCATGTTGTCGCCGTACAGCCCGGTTGTGTCGAAGCCGATTCCGCGCACCTGACCGGCGCTAGGATGGAGTGTGTCAACGTTCGCAAACAGGGTCGCCGCACCGCCGGTGTTCGCAAACTGATAGACTTGTCCGTTGGCCCCGGAACCGGCGAAGATGTCGTTGGAACCGTAGCCGCTGCCATTGGGCGAAGCCGCGAGGACGACCTCGCCGGAGGCGCCCGGAACCGCCCCAAAAACGCTGATACTCCCGCCGCTGAGGTTGGTCGAGTACAATAAGTTGCTGCCGGAATACCCCCCCGTGCCGACGAACTCATTGCCAGCGAATGTGATGCCAATCGGCGACGCATTGCCAGAGTAAATGGAATTCAATTGGGTCTGGGTGACGAACGGCGTCGGGTTGAACGTTATTGCAGCGTGCGCTTGCGCGACCATGGCAGCCAAGGCGACGGCACACGCTCCGGGAAAGAATTTGCTCATTTTGATATTCATGGGTCGAACGCCGAGACGGCAGGAAATGCGGAGGAGTGAAAAGATAGATTAGCTTGTCGAATGATACTCATGAGCATTTATTATGCCAAGGGATGTAAATTCGTTCCTGTTTATATCATAAAATGATAATTGTAAATGTATTAAGAATCTCATGTTCAAACTTGAACATTTTCGCAACAACGCACCATTTGTAAACAAATCCGACATTTATTCTGACCCGACAGCCGCCAAAATGCGTAATTCATATTCAGATACTGGGTTAAGTGGCTTTCACGGCGTTGTATGATTTTCCGCCGCCAGATTCGGAATCTGGACAGCCTCGTTTTCGGCGGAGCGAAGGCGGGGCCGTTCTCCATTGCCGGTAGCATTGATCCGGATTGTGGGCGACGGATTCCCGGAGCGCCGTGGCTGGCGACCCCTGCCAACTCAGAACCTGTAAAAGAAGAGCATCGGTCTTTCCGAGCTTCCGCTTGCGACGAGGACCCCGCCGACGCTGCTGCCGAACGAGCCGCGTTCGCCGTTGATCATGGCAAGCAGGAGATGGCCTTCCCGGTCGAAGGCGGCGGCGCCGGGCCCGGCGTGGTAGGCCGTGCCGTGACCGACTGAACCGAGCGCACCTGTGTTCACGGTGGCCCAATGTTGGCGCGCAGCGTTGTTGGTGACGCAGACAGGTGGCGACCATTGCGTGCCATCGCTCATGGATACCCACGTGTCACCCAGGTCATTCATGTCGCCGGTCCTGGTCTGCATGATGGCGACCATTCGCCCGCCCGGCCCTTGGTAGGCCTGGAAGCCGTCGCAGACGCCTTTGAGGCCTTTGGCGGCGAGGATGACGGTCGGCTCATCGTCAGAGCCGATCAGATAGTCCCTGAAATTGGGGTGCTCGCCGGCGAGGTAGAGCGCAATGACGTGCTGGCGGCCCCTGGCGTCGACCAGCAGCGTGGGCATGTCGTACCAGGCGTGGAACGACAATTCCGGAAGATCAATGACCTGCCCTGCCTTGCCGTTTTCGACCACCTCGTAGCGGGATATCCCGCTGGCGGGGTTGTGGATGCTTGAAACGGCGGCGGCGAAGTGAGCCGCCCCTGCGGAATCGACGTAGCCGTTGAGCGTGTCCAGGCCGTCGCAATAGCCATTCTTTTCGCTCAGACCGCCGACAACCGGCATGAACACCTCGCGCGGCGCGCTGACAGCGGCGCCGTCGAGCGAAGCTTGAAAGACCTGACCGTTGCCAATGCCATTGTAGAGCCAATGGGGATTTCCCATGATGGGATTGACCAACTCAGGGTGCGACTGGTCCGGTGTCGTGTTCCAGAGCACCTGCGCGCGCCCTGCGGCGTCGACGGCGGCAAAGAAGGAGAACGAACCGGAGTAGGCCTGCGTTTCGTACGTGCCAAGGGGATGAATCGGCTTGATCTTGCTCCACTTGCCCCCTTCCAGCGCCCGGAACCAGAGATTGGTGCGCGAGCCGCCGCTGTGCGGGTAAATCGCGGCCGCCCAGTTCACCGCGAACCCGGCGCGCCAGATCACATAGATGCGATTGCTGGAGTCGGCCAAAACCTGGCAGCGGCCGACTGCGATGTTGGGCATGTCTTCCGAAAGATTTTCCGCCTCCGTCCAGGTCTTGCCGCCATCGGCGCTGGAGCGGTGGTAAACGGCGTAGGCGTAGGTGGTGCTGTGCTGCTCGACGAAGGCGACGTGAATGGTGCCGTCGGGAGCGACGGCGATCGAGGGGCTGCCGATCAGCATGTCATGCTGCGACAGCTTGAAGCCTTCGACGGGCGTGCCATCCTTTTGGGCCACGCCAAGCACGCCGTTCGCACCCTTTGCGACGATTTCGGACTTTTCGAGGGGACGAAACGGAATATTTTCCGGCGCCAATGCGGCGGCCGCCGTCACGGCTTCCGGAGCGGCGGCCGGCGGGTTCCCGGCCTCCAGTTCTGCCAGACGGCGCTTCAACGCAGCGATCTCGGCGTCGTTGGCGTTGCCGGCGGGCGCGGGTTGCGCCGGCGCCATCGACGCCATGAGAATCATGGCAGAGGCAGCCGCAATAAATCGCAGATTCATCATCCACCAAGATGTCTCGAAGACTGCCCGTTCGCAACTTTCCGCCCTCTACCAAACTTCGCAAAAGGTCTCCAAACATCATCATCGCGAGTACCGGTGCGAATGCCCCGCACTTGCCGGTCATGCCCTGGCCGCGTTGCGCGGACCTTCCGCCGGTGTGAGATTGCGATCAAGGGCGGCGTTGACATGGCGAAGCATTTGATCGCCTCTGTCGTGGTCAAATGCCATTTCGATGGATGCCTTATCATGGAAGTCGGAAAACCCGACTCCGCCGCCCGCTTTACGACATGAAACGCATCACGCCCCTCGCCATCGCACTGATCGCCGCCGCGCCCGCCTTCGGGCAGCTGGCCTACCCTCCCACAAGGACCGTTGAGGTTTCGGACACCTATTTCGGAAAAACCTACGCGGATCCCTACCGGTGGCTCGAGAACCTCAAGGACAAGGAGGTCTACGACTGGTTCAAAGCCCAGGCGACGCTCACGAACAGCCTGCTGGCGAAGATCCCCGCCCGCGACGCCCTCGTCAGGGAGTGGACGGACCTCGACAAGCTGAAGCCCGCCTCGTACCGAAGCATCGACTACGAGAACGGCCGCGTCTTCTACAAGAAGACGCTCGGCGGCGAAAACGTCGGCAAGCTCTACTACCGCGACGGATGGGAGGGGACTGAGAAGCTGCTGTTCGATCCCGGCACATACAAGGCGGGCGTGACAACGACGCTCGAAAACTTCGCGCCCGCGACCGACGGGCGCCACGTGGCGATCGCCTTGAGCTCGGGGGGCGCGGAATTCTCCGAGTTGCGCGTCCTCGACGTGGACAGCGGCAGGCTGCTGGCGGAAAGCTTCTATCCCTCGTACGGACCCATCGGCTGGACGCTCGACAGCACGGCGTTCTTCTACGACGCGGGGAAGGTCTCCGACATCAAGAGCCAGGAGATCGAGCAGAACCGCAAGACGCGCGTCCACAGGCTGGGTTCGGACTTCGCCGCGGACGCCGACATCTTCAGCGACGAGAGCAACCCGGAACTCGGCATCTCCGCGAAGGAGATTCCGGAGGCCGGAATCGACGAGTCGTACCCGGCCTACATCTTCGGCTCCGTGGCGACCGTGCAGAACGAGATGAAGATGTTCTACGCCCCCGTGACCGAGCTCGCCGGGCCCAGGATCAAGTGGGAGGTGCTCTGCAACACCTCGGACAATCTGGTTCGCGGCATGGAGTTCAACGGCGACTACGCCTACGCGGTGACCCATGAGGGGGCCCCCAAGTACAAGCTCGTGCGCACCAGCATCCGGCACCCCGACTGGAAGCATGCCGAGACCGTCATTGCCGAAGCCGCGGACTCCATCCAGGAGTTGTCCAAGAGCAGGAGCTTTTTGTTCGTCACATATTCGAACGGGGTCGTGGGCCGCATCGTGAAGTACGACCTTGCAAGCGGAAAATGCTCGGACGTGGCCCTGCCCGCCTCCGGCGACGTGTCGATCCGGTGCCCGGACTTCCGCTCGGATCGCGCCATCGTGACCATCACTTCCTGGACGTCCCCGACGACGCTCTACGATTATGACGCGCAGACGGAGATCCTCCATAAGAGCATATTCAACACGGACGTCACCTACCCCGGCTTTTCCGACCTGGTGACCGAGGAAGTCGAGGTGCCCGGCCATGACGGCGAGAAGGTTCCCCTGTCCATCTTCTACAGGAAGGGAACCCCGATGGACGGCAGCAGCTCCTGCATCCTGGAGGGTTACGGCGCCTACGGGATCAGCTACAGCCCGCGCTTCAGCGTCCTCCATTCCATCGCGTTGCACGGCGTCGTGGCGGCCTACGCCCATCCGAGGGGCGGCAGCGAGAAGGGCGAGGCGTGGTACAAGGCCGGCTACAAGACCACCAAGCCGAACACCTGGAAAGACTTCATCTCATGCGCGGAATACCTCGTGAAGAAGGGGTACACCAGCCCCGCGCACCTCGCCGGCGTGGGAACAAGCGCCGGCGGCATCCTCATCAGCCGCGCGATCACGGAGCGCCCGGACCTCTTCGGGGCCGCCGTCTGCAATGTCGGCTGCGCGAATGCCATGCGGATGGAATTCACGCCCAACGGCCCGGTCAACACGCCCGAGTTCGGCACCGTGAAGGATCCCGTGGAATGCCAGGCCCTCTACGAGATGGACGGCGTCGCCCATGTGGTTAAGGGCGTGAAGTACCCGGCGCTGATGGGCGTCGGCGGGTGGAACGACCCCCGCGTGTGCGCCTGGGAGCCCGGCAAGTTTGTGGCGGCCGTCCAGGCCGCCAGCGCGTCAGGCAAACCCGTTCTGATGAAGATCAACTACGACGACGGCCACTTTACCGAGGAGAAAACCGTCACCTTCAGGAACTTCGCCGGGCAGTACGCCTTTTTGCTGTGGCAGACCGGCAACAAGGAGTTCCAGCCGGCCAATTAGCCTGCGCCTTGAAACAGCGGGCTCGCCTTTCGAACCTCCCTTTAAAGACTTCACCCCATGTCTTCCGTTCCCGGCTTGCGTTCCCCGTATGCCAAGGTGGGCCGCCTCGTCTACTTCGGCCGGATGCTCGACAAAATCCGCCTTCACGGCGCCGGGAAACTGCCGGCGGAGTATGTCGCCAACCTCGGGGAGGCCCGCCCCAACCTCTTCGACGCCCGATGCTGCCGGTTCTTGCGCGTGACCTATAAGGACGTGGTCGAGCGCACAATGGCCGGCGGCACCGACAATGAGATCCTGGAATGGGCCCACAAGAAGGGGGGCACGCGAAGCGACGACGATTGCCTGATCTGGAACGGCCACATGACCCGCCTCGGCTGGCGGGACGAAACCAGCCAGCGGCTGCAGCAGCGTGTCCGGGAGTACCGGCTCGAGGGGCGATCGATCGAGACCTTTTTCGACATGATCGATGTTGACGAAGGTCGGAGTCCGGGCACCGCACTGCCCTGACGCGCGGCCGGCAAGTGCCGCGCGTCAACCGCAGTCAAACCGGGCCCCGGCGTCCAAGTCCCCTCCCTGCGAAACGCCCGGCCGAACCAGCCCCGGTTACTTGCCGATTTCCTGGTAGACTCCGTTGCTGACCACGGTGCGCAGGCTGGCTACACTGGCCAGCCAGTCGTTCATCCAAGGCTGCGTCAGGGAGTCCAAAGCCGCCGCGATGCGCTCCTCGTTCGGCCCGGACATTATCACCTCGTGCGAGTGGTCCGAACGGCCCGCGATCACGCGATAGGCGTTGATCTTGATGTCTTTCAGGCCGTGGCTGTCGTATGCCGCGCGAAGCTCTCCCAGGGCCTTGACGTAGGCGGCCTCGTCCTTCACCTGCATATCGGTGATGAACAGCCATTCGTTGTCGTAACCGCCCTCGAAATGCACCGCCGCAACCAGGATCGAGGGTCCCAGCTTGCGCATCGCGGCAAGGTGGTCCGAAATCTCATGGCGTTCGGGGACCTTCATGAGCGCCTCGAAACTCTTTGTCAGGGCCGCCGTGGAATCGGCAAAGCGGACGGCGTACACGGTGCCCGTGTCCTGGCCGGCAATGACGCCCCGGTAGACATGCGTAAAGTGGTCGGGGCCGCCGGCCGCCTTGAAAAGCTCGTTGGATTTTGCAATCCAGGTTGCGTAGCCGGACGGATCCTCGGTGGTGACCGCCTGGACGGAGGCAACCGGCATCTGCGGGGCAGCCGGGCTGGATGCGGCATCAGCGGCTTTCATTGCGCTGCAGCCGGCAAGAAACGGCAACAGGGCCGCGGCGAGTTTCAGGTACTTTTTCATATTGGTTTTCAGGGGTGGGCGATGACCCGAGTCCGGCGAGCCCGCGGTGGGTGCAGTTCGGCGAATGCGGCCTATAGGTTGCAGCGCAGGCCAATATATACAGTAATTTTTATTATAAGCAATATTACGTGTGTTTATTCCGGGCGCAACGCATGCCCCGCGAGGCACCTGCTATATCGATCGGAATTGATGGAAATCCGGCCGCGGGATCACGGCAACATACGGATCCTCTGCCAAGGCGGGACCGGTTCCCGCAACCAGCCAGCGCCACCATACGCGCGCGTTCGCGATATGATGGCCGCGACCAGCACGAGGAAAAATCCCGCAACAAAAGCGTCCGCCTGATTGTTGAAGAAAAGCAAAAGCCCGGTGCCACAGGATCCGGCAGGCATCGGGGCCGTAACTGCGCCCGGGCTCAGGGGGATTGCACCCGGTTAACTCCGAACCATTCGCCCTGAAACCGTGTGCTCGCCTTTCGAATTTCTCTTTTCAATCTCCACACCATGCCCTCCGATCCCGGCTTGCGCCGTCGATTCGTCCGGGCGGCGCCCTGCCCCAACCCCGATCCTTCGACCTGCCCATGACGACTCCCTTTACCCGGCGCGACTTCCTCAAGACCTCCGCCCTTGCAGCCGGCGCCAGCCTTACGACTCCCCTTTGGCAATCCCGCGCATTTGCGGCCGCCAGCGCCCAACCGGCCCCCGAGTCCGACTATCCGATTGCGCCCGGCCCGTTTCAACCGACCAGGGAATCCCTGAAGCAGTATCGGTGTCCGGATTGGTATCGCGACGCGAAGTTCGGCATCTGGGCGCACTGGGGTCCGCAATCCGCCCCTGAGATGGGGGATTGGTACGCCCGGAACATGTACATTCAGGGTCACCGGCAGTACAATCATCACCTCAAGACCTACGGCCATCCGTCGAGGTACGGTTACAAGGATGTAGTCCCGACATGGAAGGCCGAGAACTTCGATCCGGACTATCTCCTGGGACTCTACCGGAAGGCCGGGGCGAAGTTTTTCGTCAGCATGGGAGTGCATCACGACAATTTCGACCTGTGGAATTCGCGATTCCAACCGCGGTGGAATTCCGTGGCCACGGGGCCAAGGAAGAATATCGCGCAGATGTTCAAGGACGCGGCGGTGAAGCAAGGCCTGCGGTTTGGAGTGAGCCAGCACCTGCATGCCAGCTACGAATGGATGTCCACCTGCTTTGGCAGCGACAGGACCGGCCCGCTTGCCGGCGTTCCCTACGACGGGAACGACCCCCGATATGCCGACCTCTATCACCCAAGGCACGAACCGGCGGCGCAGCCGGGTGACGTCAGCAGGGTGCCGGAATCCTGGAAGCAGCAGTATCTCCTGCGGCTTCAGGACCTCATCGATCAACTCCAGCCGGATCTCATGTACCACGACGGCGTGATCCGCTTCGAGCGCTACGGACTGAAACTGGTGGCGCACCTGTACAACCGGAGCGCACAATGGCATGCGGGCAAAGTGGAGGCGGTCTACAACAGCAAGGGCATGGAGGACTGCCAGGAAGGCACGGCCGTGCTCGACTTTGAGCGGGGTATTGCGGAGGGCATCTGGCCCAATCCGTTCCAGACCGACACCTGCGTCGCCGGCTGGCACTATGATAGGGAGGCGCGGTACCGGACGCCAAAGCAGTGCATCGACCTGCTGGTCGATGTGGTCAGCCGGAATGGCACCCTGCTTTTGAATTTCCCGCTGAGGTCGGACGGGACGCTCGATTCCACGGAAATGGGAATCATCTCCGAAATCACGTCGTGGATGGCGGCCAACAGCGAAGGGATCCATGGTACCCGGCCCTGGAAGATTTGCGGCGAGGGCCCCAGCGTCGAGGGCACCGTGAGGGACACCAGCGTGTTCAAATTGCTGCCGGAAATTTCCGACACATCGCCGGGCGCCACCCGATCCGCCGGCTCGCGGGACAGCGGCAACAAGCCGCTGACGGCGCGGGATGTCAGGTTCACAACAAAGGACGGATTCCTATTTGCCTTCCTGCTCGGACGGCCGGACCGGCCGGACGCGCTCCTTGCGAGCCTCTCCACGCGCTCGCCCCAGCTTGAGGGCCGCAAGGTCGCCGACGTCACCCTTCTTGGCCATGGCGGCGGGCTAGCCTGGTCCCAAACCGAGCAGGGCCTGGCGGTGAAGCTTCCGGAGCAATTGCCGAGCGAACACGCAATCGCGCTGAAGATCGCGGGCGTCATCGGCGCATGAAGATGAATGTGGCGGCAAAGGCCGCACGAGCTCTTCGCCGACGACTCGCACCTCGCAGCTCACGCACAGTTTCCATGAAAGGAATCTCCCGCCTCCGTGCCACGATCATCCACGAAACAAAATGAGAATGCGAACGAACCAATGAACACCTCCGTCCCGATCCCGCGCCGCCATTTCATCCAGGGACTCGGCGGCCTGGCTGCTGCCGCGGCCGCATGCCTGGCTCTCCCCCGCACAGCAAGCGCCGACACCCGCGTTGCACGCATTGCCGGACTGAAGCTCAAGCTGTCTCTGAACGCCTACTCCTTCAACGGCCCGTTGCGGACGGGCAAGATGACCCTCGATGACGTCATACGCTTTTGCGCCGAGCAGGGAGTGGACGGCTTGGACGCCACCGGATATTACATGCCCGGATATCCGAACGTGCCGGAGGACGAGTACATCTACCGGCTCAAGCGGACGGCTTTCGTCAACGGCGTTTCGATCAGCGGCACCGGGGTGCGCAACGATTTCGCGACACCCGATGCAGCAAGGCGCAAATCCGACGTCCAGTTGATCAGGAACTGGATCGAGGCCGCGAGCAAGCTGGGCGCTCCCGTCCTCCGAGTCTTTTCGGGCGGCGCCGTGCCGGAAAGTCATACTTTCGACGACGTGCTGGCCTGGATGGTCGACGATCTCAAGGAGTGCGCGGATTACGGACGCAGGCACGGCGTCATCGTCGGGATTCAACCCCACGACGACTTCCTGAAGACGGCCGACCAGGTGATCCGTCTTGTCGATGCCGTGAACTCGGAATGGTTCGGAGTCATTCTCGACATCGGCAGTCTCCGGCAAGGCGACCCATACGCGGAGATCCAGAAACTGACGCCCTATGCCGTCTCCTGGCAGGTCAAGGAGATGGTCTCATCCGGCAAGACGGCGGTGCCTGTCGACCTGAAACGGCTGAAGAACCTGATCGACCAAAGCGGCTACCGCGGCTTTCTCCCGGTCGAGGCGCTCGACGCAAGGAACTCCAGCGACAGGGTCGCGAAGTTCATCGCCCAAGTGAGGCAGGAATTCGCGCTGTAAACAGGGGCAGTCCGCCATCTCCCGGGGCGGCGCGCGGATCGTCCTGTTGGAGAAAGTCCACTCCCTGCAGGCGAACGGGCCTGATTCTCCAATACCTGGCTAGATCTTCTCGCTCTTTTCGTAGACGATCAAATCGCCCTTGCCGCTGAGGTCGCCGGGATGATAGCGGGGGATCGGCAGCTCAAGCTGTTTGAACTGGACCGGGGCGATCCGCTTGTCCACCAGGCCAAGCGCCACGGCAACGCCAAAGATGATCGCTTCGGGCCTCGGCGGACAGCCGGGAATAAAGTAGTTTACCGGCACGGCTTTCTCGACGGGCCCGAGAACGGGATAGCTGTCGTACCAGATGCCTCCGCCGCATGCGCACGAACCGATGGCAAAAACGAGCTTTGGGGCGGGCATCGCATCGTAGGCGCGCCGCAGCGCCGCCGCCGTGGCCCGCATGGCCGGGCCCTGGCAGAGCATCACGTCGGCATGGCGCGGCGAACCGACCAGCTTGATGCCAAAGCGCTCCACGTCGTAGTACGGCGTGAGAACATTGAGCACCTCGATGTCGCAGCCATTGCAGCCGCCGCTGTTGGCGTGGTACACCCAAAGCGACCGGCCGAACATCCTTTGGCAGAGATTCCTCAGCATGGCATTCAATCGAGTTCGAGGGTGATGTCGTCCGCAGGCGCCTCGCCCGCCATGTAGGATTGGGAGCGGAAAACCCAGCGTTCGTTGGCCAGGTCGTCGAAGCGGTAGCCCTTCATCTGGAGGCGTTCGAGCGCCGTGGGCTCCTTGAAGCACCGCCCGCAACGCTGGCACGTGCTCATGAACAGCTCCAGACGCTGCTGGAGGTCGCCGATGCGATTGGTGCCGGTTTCGAAATCCCGGCTCATCGTGATGGCCTTTTCGGGGCACACATCCGCGCAGCGTCCGCAATAGGTGCAGCGGCGGCCGAGGTATTGGAGGATTCGAATCTCCTGGCAAAGGTCGATCACGAGGATCTCGCGCGCGGGGCAGTTGTTCGCGCATCCCGCGCAGCCGATGCACTTGGCGGCGTCAAAAATGGGCCGGCCGCGAAACTTCGCCGGAGTCTCCTGGGCCTTCGCCGGATAGGGCAGCGTCACGCGCCCGGCCTTCAGGCAGATCACCGTTTCCTTGAGTTTGCTCAGAAGAGACATGGGCGGAGTTCCATCAATGGCCGTAGCCGGCGAGGACCAGCGCGACGAGCGCGGCGACCAGAAGGCCTGCAAAATAACGGATCGCCTGGTCGACCCGATATCGCGCGTGCGTGGCTGCCACCCAGGTCACGAAAAGCGCAAGGCCTGCCGCCTTTGCCCAGAACAGGATCCAGCCCAGCGGGAACACAAGCCCCGATCCCCACGGCAGGAAGAGCGCCACGAACAGGGCGCTGTGGATCACGAGCCTGACCATCTGGGCGTACTTGAAGAGCGCGAGTTTCGGCCCGGAATACTCCATCAATGGGCCCTCCATCAGCTCGGTTTCGGCCTCGGCGATGTCGAACGGCAGCCGTTGGACGAAGGCCGGGAACGACAGCAGCATCACGGCGAACATGATCAGGCCGGACCAGGGAATGCCGTGGGAAACGTACACCGAGCCGCATAGGACCGAGTCCAGCCGAAACGATTGCGCGTGAATGGCCCCGACCACGATCGCGATGACGAAGAGCGGCTCCAGCGCGATCATGATCATCATCTCCCGGCTGATTCCGACCAGCGAGTACGTGGATCCTGCGGCAAGCCCGGCAAGGAGCGTGCAGATTCCGCCCAGGGTCAGCAGGTATATGAGCAGGATTGCGTCGCCCGCCGGACCGAGCGGTGCGGCAAAGCCCATCGGCACGAGGCAGGCCAGCGCCAGGGCGGAGGCGAAGGCCAGATGAACCGCAAACCGCTGCATGACCGGCGATTCGCCGGACTCGATGTCCTCCTTGCCCAGCAGCTTGAGCAGATCGAAGTAGGGTTGCCGCAGCGGCGGACCCTGGCGGGACTGAATCAGGGCGGTGATCTTGCGCGCGACCCCCTGGAAAAAGGGCGCCACGAGAAGCACGGCAACCACGTTCGCCAGTGCGCCCGCGATCATCCAGATCAGGCGCGGATTCATGGCGCGCCCTCCGACGGCTTCCTGCGCGCGAGCGCCAGGAGTTCCTCCTGCGACCAGACCCTTGCCGCGCCCGACTTCAGCTCGATTGTTTCCAGCCGGTCGGTGCAGGAGAAGCACGGGTCGATGCTGCCCAGGGTAATCGTCATGTCGGCGAGTTGCTGGTCCTTGATCATCATCGGGATCCCCTGGAGATTCTGGTAGGTGGGGGCGCGCACCCGCCAGCGGCGGGGCCGGTTGTTTTCGCCCGTGATGACGAAGTGATGGCTTTCTCCGCGCGGCGCCTCAACCGACGACAGCCCCCAGCGCCCGGCGGGCAATTCGTCGGGAATCGGCAGGGAAAGAGGCCCCTCCTTCATGTCCGCCAGGCATTGGCGGATGATCCGGATCGACTCGAAGACCTCCGCCATCCGCACAGCCAGGCGCGACCATACGTCGCATCCGTCCGAAGTGATGACCTTGAATTCGACCCGGCCGTAGGCGGCGTACGGATGGTCGCGCCGGCAGTCGATGTCGACGCCCGCCGAGCGCGCCACGGGACCGACGAGCGCGGCATTCTTGACCAGGGTCTTGTCGGCGACACCGATGCCGAGCGTACGCTTCCGGATGTTGCGGTCTCCGCTCACGGCGCCGACCACGGCGCGCCATTCGGCCTCGAGGCGCTCGAGAATTCCAAGGAGCTTGGCCTTCATCTCCGGGGCAATGTCCCAGCGCACGCCGCCGACGATGCAAAGGCCGTAGGTCTTCCGGTTGCCCGTGATTTCCTCGGCTATCCGCATGACCGGCTCCCGGATTCGGAAACTCTGCATGAACAGCGTGTCGAAGCCGACGATGTGGCAGGCGAGTCCGACCCACAGGAGGTGGCTTTGCAGGCGCTCGATCTCCAGCATGACCGTGCGGATGTATTCGGCGCGCGGCGGCGCCCGGAGCGCCGCGGCGCTCTCGACCGCCTGGACGTACGCGACGCTGTGCACGCAACCGCAGATGCCGCAGATGCGCTCGGCCAGCAGCGGGATCTCGTTGTAGGACATCACGGATTCGGCGAGCTTCTCGATTCCGCGATGCACCATGAAGCCGCGGTATTCACACCCGCGGACCATCTCGCCCTCGACGTAGAGCCGGAAGTGGGCCGGCTCGTCGAGCGTGGGGTGGAACGGGCCGAACGGAACGACCGTGCACCCCGCCGGCGGGTCGTCGAAGGAGAACAGGCGCGCCTCGTCGAAATCTGCCGGGACGAAGTTCCAAGGCACATCCTTGCGCAGCGGATGCACGTTGTCGGGCCAGCCATCCGGCAGCACGAGGCGCTTGAGATAACGGTGCCCGACGGGTTCTATGCCCACCAGGTCGCGCATCTCCCGCTCGGCCCAGCTCGCGGCCGGCACATCCTCGCAGATGCTCTCGACCCGCGGGCAGTCGGCCGGGAGCAGTGCGGCGACGCTGACGAGGATGTGCTCCCGGTCAAAGGCGAAGTCGTGCACCACCAAAAACTTGCCGGAAAACGGCCTGTCGTCAGCGCCGATGGTGGTGACATAGCGGGCGTCGAGATCCCGAAAAAGGTGCCGGCAGACGGCCTTCACGGAAGCGGGCTCGACAAAGACGGTCAATCGTCCGTCGTCGGGCAGGTCCGCGCGCTGCATGGCGGGGCCGAACTTCTGCTTGAGCGCGATGAGTTTTTCCCGGGCTGTCATGTCAGGGTTCCTTCGCTGCGGAAGGACGGGGCTGCGCGTGAGGGCGGCCGCCGAGCCAGCCGAAATAGCGCTTGATCTCACCGTAGAAATTGTGCGCGACGTACCGGTGACATTCCTCCTCGTGCGCGTAACCGCACAGCCAGGGAGTGTCGGCGCGCCGCGGCGCCGCACCCAGCCGCCCGATCGCCCACGTGGCAAGGAACAGCAGCCCGAGGACTATGGCGAGCACGAGCGGCGCGAACCGGGCGGCGGAGCCGGACGCTTCGAGTCCCCATGCCGGCCCGCTTGCCACGGGCGCCGCGCCGGCGAGGATGGAGCCGTAACCCTCGCGGCTGGCGTCCAGCGCGCGCTGCACCAGGCTGAACGCCACCGCCGGCACCGTTCCGAGCGCCACGCAGCACAGGGCGAAGAACACCTGCGGAAGCTGCATCGTCCAGCCCACTTCAAGCCGGCCCCGGGCCGCCCGGTCTGCGACCAGATCGCTTGTGCGGGACAGGAAACTGACGCCGAAAAACTTGATGAAAGAGGCGAGGGTCAGGGCGCTTGTAAGAATGGCTATCACCGCGCACACCGGCAGGTAGCGGGCGTAACCCCCGCCGAGGATCGCTGCGACGTAGATGCTCCACTTGCTCACGAACCCGTTGAACAGCGGCACCCCCGAAATCGAGAAGGAGGCGACCAGCGCGGTTACGGCCGTGAGCGGCATGAACCGGATCAGGCCGCCCATCCGATTGAGATCCTGCGTTCCGGTGGCGTTCAGCATCGAGCCGGCGTTGAGGAAGAGGAGCGCCTTGAAAAGCCCGTGGTTGAGCACGTGAAGAAGCGCCCCGAAAAGGGCCAGGGCAGCGAGCGCGGCGGCGGCGGGTCCGGCCCCCGGCAGCAGGGCCATGCACGCTCCAGTCCCGAGCAGGATGTACCCCACCTGCCCTATGCTGTGGAAGGCGAGCAGGCGCTTGGACTGCTCCTGCTTGAGCGCCTGCATGGTGCCGGTGAAAAGCGTGATCGTGCCCAGGACCGCGACGATGAGCCCCCAGCGGCCCAGGGGGTAGTCCGCCCTCCCCGCCGGCGGGACGAGCCACAGGAAATAGCGCAGCAGACCATAGACTCCCGTCTTGATCATGACCCCGGAAAGCATGGCGCTGACTGGGGAGGGCGCGGCCGGATGGGCGTCGGGAAGCCAGATCTGGCCGAATGGCCACATGCCCATCTTAATTCCAAAGCCGACAAGGAAAAGGCCGAAGGCGATGGTGGTGGCGCCGGCCCTGGAAGCGAGCATCAGGGGCAGGTTCGCGCTGACCGTCGGAAAATCGTACTTGAGGCTCGCAGCCCCGCTTGCGGAAGCTCCGGCGGAGGCAAGCACCACCGCGCCGATCATGGTCGCGGCGCAGGCGATCTGCATCATGACGAGGTATTTGTTGGCCGCCCGGACGTTTTCAGGCTTGCGGTGCTCGAAGCGGATCAGGGCGTACCCGGGCAGGGTCATCAATTGCCAGAAGATGAAAAAGAACCACATCATGTCCGTCGTGCTCGTGAGCCCGTACATCGCAGCGAGAAAAAGCAGGAAATACGGGTAGTAGCGCGCGACGCCGTAATCCCTGTAATGGCGCATGTAGGTCACAGAGTAGAGGGCCGCCGGCACGGCTATCAGGGCGGCCAGCATGAGGAATACCGCGGTCAGGCCGTCCACGTGCAGGCGCAGGGCGAATCCCAGTTGCGGGAGCTCCCAGAACTTGGCGGGCGACGGCGACGGGCCCGCCGTGAGGACGCGGGCGACGGCGCCGAAAATCAAAACGGCCGGGCCCGCCGTGACGGCGAAGCAAAGCCAGCCCGCAAGCGTGCGGTAACGGGCCAGCAGAAGCGTCAGTCCCGCTCCGGCTGCGCACAGGAGAATCGAGGCGACCACAGCCTGTTCGGGAGTCATCATGCGGGGGCGCGCGCGGCGCACGCTTCGAGCAGCCAGTCGCGCAGGATCTCGAGGGTGGCCGCGACGGCGGGGCTCAGCCGTTCGGCCGGAAGGAGTGACTGCGGTTGGACGCCGAGCAGCCATGCGCGGGTCCTTCCCGAAGATTCAACCCATCGGGCGAGCAGCCCCAGCGCGATCCGGTGGGTCGACACCTGGGGAAACCGCTCGGCCATGGCCTTTGCGTCAAGCCAGACGGCCGAGCCGGGCGTTCCGCCGAAGTCCACGGCGTCGAGAAACACAACGTCGTCGAAATCGCCCCCCGCGGCACGGCCGACCGAATTCTCGGGCGCGGTGCCGGCGATGATCACGCCGGGCAGGCCCGCGCGGGCGAGTTCCCCGGCCAGGCGCACGCCAAAGCCGTCGTCGCCCGCCCCAGAGTTGCCGAGGCCCACAAGGCAGACCCGCCCATTCCCGCAGCGTCCGATCTGTTGGCGGAGGTCCATCATCAGATGTCCTCCCCCAGCCTGTGGATCTGCTCGTACGTGAACACGGGGCCGTCGACGCAGACATAGCCGACGCCTATGCAGCAATGCCCGCACTTGCCGACGCCGCACTTCATGTAGCGCTCCAGGGTCGACACGATGTTCCGGTCCTCGAATCCAAGGGCCTTCAAGTCCCGGATGACGAACCGGAACATGACCGGAGGGCCGCACACAAAGGCGATCGTGTTGTCCACGGGCACCTGGACGCCGGGCCGCTTGAAGAGGCTGCCCACGACCCCCACATTGCCGGTCCAGCCGTCGGCCGGGCGGTCAACGGTGAGATGGCAGGCCACGCCGGGGATTTTTTGCCATTCCAGGAGGTCCGCGGCGTACATCAGCTCCTTCGGTGTCTTCGCGCCGTAATAGATCTGTATCTGGCGGTACTTGTCCCGGTGCTGGAGCGCATACACGATGCAGGAGCGCAGCGGGATCAGCCCGATGCCGCCTGCGACGAAAACGAGGTTCCTGTCCCGGTACTCCTCCATCGGAAAGCCGCGTCCGTACGGGCCCCGCACCCCGAACCGGTCGCCGGCCCTCAGCCTGTGCAGGGCGGCGCTGCAGGTGCCGACCTGTCGGATCGTGATGAATGTCTTGTCCTCCGTGGGACTGGGGGGCAGCGAGGCGGGAAATTCACCGACGCCGAAAAGGGACACCTGCGCGAACTGTCCCGGCATGAAGTTCCTGAACCGCGCCTGTTCCTGCGCGTCCTCGAAATGCCAGAAGAATGTCTTCACGTCGGCGATGTCGTCGCTCACGCAGTCGAGGATCGCCGTCTTCGGCAGATAGATATTGTCAGCGGGCGGCAGGTTCATGGTGATCGGCCGCCGCTGTCTCGCGGCGGATCATCTCGACGACGCTCGGCATGCCGACGTCGCCGTGGCACACGGCAACGCAGCGGCCGCAGCCCACGCAGGCCATAGAAAGCTCCCTTTGGATGAAATAGTGCGCCAGCTTGCGGAAGAACCGGCGGTTGCGCCGGTCGTGCACGGCCCGCCGCGGATTGAACCCCCCGGCCATGCGGGTGAAGCCGCTCAGGGCGCAGGAGTCCCAGATGCGCACCCGCTCGACCTCGCCGGGCCCCGTCTCGCGATCGCTGACCGTGAAGCACGTGCAGGCCGGGCAAACGTAGGTGCAGCCGCCGCACTCCAGGCAGCGGCGGCCGATTTCCTCCCAGGTCTTCTCCAGGATCTCCCCCCGCGTGATGTAGCGGACCGTGGCCGGAAACCAGCTCGTGTCGATCTTGAAGCGCTTCCGCACGTCCGCGAGGATTTCGCGGCGCTTGTCGACGTGGGAGGGCATCGCCGGCTTGAAGATCGGTTCGGCGAACATCTCCTCCCCGGCCGGCGATCCGGCCGCAACCAGGAATTCGCAGCCGAGATCCATGAGCTGCAAGTCGAAGTGGTCCCGGGCGGCGGGCCCGGTGTCCGCGCAAACGCAGAAACACTCGTCGCTCACGTCGCGCTCGGGATCGGTGCATACCACGTTCACAAGGAAGAGGTTCTTCCGCCGCTTCTCATAATAGACGTCGCGGTAGTCGCGACCGAGGTAGAACCGGTCGAGGTGATGGATTCCGGCCACGTCGCAGGAGCGGATCCCGAAAATCGCGCGCTTGGGCTCTTCGCATGTCGGCTCGATCCGCAGCTCTCCGCTGGCGGACCGGACCTTCAGCAGGCGCTCGATCGGTGGAAACACATAACGTTTGGGCGGGTAATAGGGATTGGGCAGGTGCAGCTCGATCCGCGCTCGATTCTCGTCGGTCACCGGATCGAACGAGGTGTCCCGCCCGCGCCCGCAGAACGGCGCCAGAACCTCGTACCCGCGCGCGCGGAGCAGGTCCACGATCTTGAGCACGTCCGCCCGGTCGACAATGCGGGCCTTCATGCGGACTCCTTTTCCACCCGGACTGGCACGAGGGAGATGCCGTCTGCGCCCGTTCCGCAGAGCTGCAGCCGCACCTGGCGGACAAAGTAAGGCACGAAGACGGCGCCGCACCGCATCTCCGGCGTCACCCTGGCAGTCACGGCCGCGGACCCACCGGCCGAGCGCAGCCGGATCTTGTCGCCGTCCCGGACGCCGAGCTGTTTGGCGTCTTCAGAGTTCAGTTCGACGAAGCCGTCGGGGTAATCGAGCAGCAGGATCTGATACTCCCGCTTGAGGGTCTCGCTGTGCCGGATCAGCACGTTTTGGTGCCAATAATACAACGAGTGGCCGAAGATCAGCGTAAAGGGATAATCGCCGGAAACCCCGCCCTCGGCTTGCCGCCGGGGAACCGCGACAAACTTGAAACCCGGCCCGGTGGAATCGTCGGCGAACAGAATCTGCGTGCCGAGCGGGCGGTCCTTCGTGCAGGGCCACTGGCGGCCGTATTCACGGGCGAGGTTGTCGTAGCTGGCAGCGCCATAAAAAGGCACGACCGCGCCTATCTCGTCCATCACTTCCTCCGACGAGCGGTATTGCCAGTCTGCGCCCAGCGCCCGGGCAACCTCCATCAGTTGCCACCACGCCTGGCTGACTCCGGGGCGGGGATTGACGACCTGCTCGGCCAGCTGGATGCGGCGGTCCGTGCTCGTGAACGTGACGCGCTCCTCCCCGAAGGCCGTAGTCGGGAGGACCACGTGGGCGAGTTTTGCCGTTTCCGTGAGAAACAAATGTTGGACGACAACCAGTTCGCATTGCTGCAGGGACGCGGCTGCATCGCCGGAAAACGCCGTACTGACGGGATCGTAACGGCAAAGCCACGCCGCATGCACGCGTCCTCCGCCGCGGTCCGCGAGAACTTCCCTGGCGGTCAGGCCGTTTTGCGCGGGCAGCCGGGTCCCCCAGGCCGCCTCGAGTTCCGCGCGCGCCGGGTCGCTCGCCACGGCGCGGTAGCCGGGCAACCGGTCGGGCATGACTCCCATGTCGCAGACGCCCTGGAGGTTGTTCTGCTCGGTCAGGGCGAATATCCCGGCGCCCGGACGGCCGATCTGCCCCGTGAGCAGCGCAAGGTTCACGATCGCCTCGACGTGCTCGGCCGCTCGGGTCTCGATGCCTGTTGAATAGAGGATGGCGGCCGACGGGGCGCGGGCGTATGCGAGGGCAGCCGCCTCGATCAGCTCCGCCGAAACGCCGCAATCCTCCGCCGCGCTCGCCAGATCATACGAATTCACGCGGGTGAGGAACGCCTTGTAATTGAGGCAGCGCGCATGGATGAAGGCCAGGTTCGCCATGCCGCGGTCGACAATCACCTTGGCCATCGCGCCGTACAGGAGGCTTTCCGTTCCCGGCTTGATCTGGAGGAAGAAATCCGCGCTTTCCGCAACTCGGTGGCGTCGCGTGTCGATCACCACCAGCTTGGCACCCCGCAAACGCGCACGAAGGACGATCCCGCCGATCGTTGGCATCTGCCGGGCCAGGTCCGCGCCGTCGACCACGATGACATCGCTGCGGGCCAGGTCGCCGACGGAATTGGTCGTCGCCGGCACGCCGAGCATGTCCAGTAGCACGTTGATCGAGTTGTGTCCGTAAACGCCCGCACCGTGATCCACGTTGTTGGTTCCAAAGACGGCCCGCGCCAGTTTTTGGAGCAGATAGGCCTCCTCGTTCGAGCAGCGCGGGGTATTGAGGAATGCGATCGAGTCGGCGCCGTGCCGGGACCGGATTTCCCGGAGCCGGGAGACGATGAATTCCAGCGCCACCTCCCAGGTTGCCTCCTCCAACCGCCCGTTCCTCCTGATTAGCGGAGCCGTGAGCCGGTCCGGCGAGCCGGCAACCTCATGGACGTGCCATCCCCGCACGCATATCCGCCCCTCGTTTGTCGGGTGCGACATGCTGGGGTACGCGCCAATCACCCTGTCGCCGGCCGTCTCGAGGTAGATGCCGCAGCCCGTCCCGCAGAATGTGCAGGTTGTCAGTCTGTGAGCCATGCTGAGGCGGACCTGGGTCCGTCCCGCTTAGATGACGCCGACAGGGGCTGCCGGTTCATGTTTGAACTCTGGGTTATTCCGCGGAGAGCGCGGCCGGTGCGTCCGTCTTCTCCGCGGGGATGGCGTGCGGAGTTTCATTGCGACGCGACGCGATGGCAAGACACCCCCGCCCGCGGCCGAGGGGAATTAGATTGGCAACCGCCGTCATTACCTTTTCTGACGATCGGCATCAGCCCGGGCGCGGCAACCACGCTGGCCAGAGGGGAATAGGTTTGTCACCCCGGCCGCGCGTGCTTCACGTGGTGCAATCTTGATCAAGATTGCCCCGGTCATTGCCCTGCTTTTCGCGATCCCGTCATTGCTTCGGGGGGCCGACGGCGCCGAGGAATGGAAGGAAGCAAACGCGGGCGACGGGATCGTGGTGTCGACCCGGTCGGTGCCCGGCTGGGGAATGAAGGAGTTTCGCGCAGTGATGCGCATGCAGGGTTCGCTCGGCAGCATCGTCGCCCTGATGGAGGACGTCGGCGCCTACACGCAGTGGTTTGCGGACTGCAAGGAGGCCCGCGTCCTTTCTTCACAGGGGCCCAAGGACCGGCATGTCTGCTTCGTGAACTGGACTCCCTTTCCCGTGTGGGATCGTGAGATCGTCTCGCACGACACATTTGAACAGGATCCGGCGACCGGCGCCGTCACGGTGAGGCTGCACGGCGAGCCCGATCTGATCCCGCGAACAGCCGGCCGGGTGCGCGTGCCAAAGTTCGAGGGAACCTGGACGTTCACGCCGCTCGCCGGCGGAAATGTCGAGGTCGTGTATCAGGTCCGAAGCGATGCCGGGGGGAGCCTGCCGAGCTGGTTCGCAAACGCGACGGTCTCCAAGACGCCGCGGAAGACGCTTGACGCGATGCGGCGCATGATCTCCGGGGAGAAATACAAGGACGCGCACCCGGAGTGGCTGCGGTAAGCACGGCAAATTCGGCGTCCCCCCTGCCGGGTAGTTGCCCGGCATAAGCAGATTTTGACTTCGCGACGGCAAGCCCTCCTCTTTCTCCCCGTTCCCCATGAAGATCCCCACCCTGATCCTGGGCCCCGTCCTGGGCCTTTCCCTCGCGGCCGGCGCCCGCGCCGATTCGAGCGACGGCCGGCTCGATGTCTATTGGAATGACGTGGAAGGCGGCGGCGCCACGCTGATCGTGACCCCCGCCGGCGAATCCGTCCTTATCGACACCGGCAATCCAGGGACCCGCGACGCGGACCGAATCCGCCGGACGGCCCTCGCGGCCGGGTTGAAGCGGATCGACTACCTCATCACGACTCATTTTCACATAGACCACTTCGGCGGCGCGGCGGCCCTGGCAGCCGTTATGCCGATCGGCCAGGTCTACGACCGGGGGATTCCCGACCACGATCCCGACCACAACCCGAGCGACGCCATTTGGATAATGACGAGTCGGCCCTATCGGACCTTCCCGGCCACCGGCCGCAATCTGGTGACGCCCGGGCTCGTTCTGCCGCTCCGGCAGGCGGAAGGCTCCGCCGCCCTGCGAATCCGCTGCGTCGCCAGCGGCGGGCGGTTTGTCGACCCTCCTCCCGCGGCCGGGCCAAATCCCCTATCCGGCGAGAACACCGCAAAGACTTTGCCCTCGACGGACAACGACCTGAGCAGCGCCTGGGTCCTGGACTTCGGCCCGTTCCGGTTCTGGGACGGCGGCGACCTGACCTGGAATATGGAGGCCCAGGTCGTGACGCCGGCCAACCGGGTCGGCCAGGTGGACGTGTACCAGGTCGACCATCACGGGCTGGACTTGAGCAACAATCCGGTGCTCATCCACAGCCTGGCGCCGACGGTCTCGGTGATGAACAACGGGATCAGGAAAGGCACCGCCAAGTCGACGATCCTGGGACTCCGGTCGTCTCCGGGCATCGCGGCGATGTACCAGGTGCACAAGAATCTCCGGCCGGACGATCCCGAGGACAACACCGCGGACGCATTCATAGCCAATCTGGGATCGAATCCGAACACCTGCGACGGCAACGTCATCCGGATGTCCGTCGACCGGGCGGGAAACTCCTACACCATCTCCATTCCCGCTACCGGATTCACCCGGACGTACACGACCCGGGTCGGCAAGCCCTAAAGTTCTCCGGCCGGGCAGGCCTCTCGCCGTTCCTTGGGGCCTCTGCCTGCCGCCGCCCTCCGCGGCCTCATCCCACCGCGGCCAGCGCCCGGTTCATTCGCCCGATCGCCTCGTCGACCTCGTCCGTGTTCTTGAAGCCGATGACAACGGCGTCGAGTTCCGGCCTCGACATGGCGAAGCGGATGGATTTCTCGCGGTCTTCCGGCGCCTGAAACTCGCCGTTGCCGATGATCTTCATTCCGATGACGCCGCGGCCCTTTGCGCGCATGGTCTTCAATTCGGCCAACACGGGGGTCACGTCGTTGGGCTCGACGACCTTGTTCCACTTCTCCGGGATCATGCCGTCCACATGGTGGCCCTGAGGGTTGACGCGCACCAGGTGTACCTCCGTCCAATCGGAGGCCACTGCGGCGCGCAACGCAGGAAGATCGTGGCATGAGACGCCCTTGGCCCGAATCCACTGCTTGTCCCTCGCCTGATCAAATCCGTCCATGATGCGTTTCCATTCCTCCGTCCATCCATCCTTGACCATGCAATGGATCAGCATGCTGTCCACGTAGTCAGTTCCGAAATTCTGCCGGTGGCGGTCGATCCGCCCAAGGATGTCTGCGGGTTTGCCGTCAATCTTGGACTGGATGAAGAGCTTTTCCCGCGGGAGCCCCTTGATGGCGTCGGCGATCCACCCAAAGGTGGAATAGGCCTCCGCGCAGTCGAAGTAGCGGATGCCCTGATCGTAGGCGTAATGGACGAGCTTGATGAACCCATCCTTGCCCAGGGCCGTTTGGACCTGGCCGCCCATGCTGCCCGTTCCCATCCCGAGCCGGCTGAGCTTGAGGCCGGTCTGGCCGAGGGTGACCTCGTCCACCGCCGTGCGTTTGGGCGCGCCTTGGGCGCCGAGCATAGCGCGGGGAGCCAGCGCAACGGCACCGGCGGCCAATGACGAAAGCCTGACGAACTGACGGCGGCTATATTTTGAATTCATGGAGGTGGGGGCTGGTTCGGAGGCTTCAAAGTCGGCGTCGCCTCGCGGCCGGGCAATCGTGCCGCTGGTGGTCGCGCTCGTGGGAATGTGCGTGGGTGGCGTCCATGACCGCCAATCTGGACCTGTTGGGCCAAGTTTTCAAATCGCTTGTCGCTCCGGCGCGTGCGGCGAGTGCGTGATTGCCACGGGTGTCCGCAATCCCCAATTTCCCGATCGCCGTTGGTCCAGCCTCCACCCCGCCAGTCCCGATGATCGCCACCCCGCCTTTTGCCGGCCTTGGAACCCGTCGCCTCCCCAAATGGGCCTTAAGCTCCCTGGTGACCGCACTGCTTTGTGCAGGATCGCCGCGGGGGGCCCGCGCCGATGACGCGCCAACCTGGGACCCCGTCCCGCCGGAGGACCTGGCCGGAACCCATTCCGCCGCCTATCCCGACGCGCCCGCGGAGGTGCTGTCCTGGAAGCTCGAGGTGGACGACACAAATTTCGAGCACGAGCGCCAGACCCGCGAGTATATCCGGTACAAGATCTACGATCCCGCCAGGGCTGAGGAGGTCACCCGGGTCTCCGCATCCGACGCAACGGTGGAGGGCATCCGGCTGTTCGCCACCGAGATCCACGGGCGCCTGATCCTGCCGGACGGCAGCATCCGGGTGATTGGCAAGGAATCGATCCGCGAGCGGGCGCTGCAGCGCCGCGCGGAGGAGGACTCTCTGGCCCAGCGTCTGATCGGTAACGCAGGCACCGTGGTCAACGAACAGTTCTTGGCCGTCGAGGGGCTGCAGGCCGGCGCGGTCCTGGAGTTCCAGCTCCTGAGCACGATCAAGAGCCAGTTCGCCAGTTTCAGCCGCAATCTGCAAAAGGTGAATATCCCGGTGCGCCACGCGGAATGCACCGTCCATCTCTTTCAGGGGCAGGAGTTCAACGGGACGGCCTTTGTCGTCAACCCCAACGCCCTCCACGTCGGTCAATCCTTTGACAAACGTCATGCCACGCTCCAGGTAACCGCCGACAATCTGCCGCCCTTGGTGGACGAGCCCTTCTCCCCGGCGGTCAGCAGCCGCTCCGTAACGGTTTTTGGCTATGAGGATCTGACGGTCATGCGCCTCCGGCACAGCAACACGAATGCGGTCACCGTAGGCGCCGCCGATGGCCCTTGGGCGCCGATCGCGGCAAAGGCCTGGATGCTGTCCGAAGACGCCGCAAAGGCGCCCGATCCCGTCACCCACCGCGCGTGGGAACTTGTCGCGGGGGCGGCTTCCGAAACCGAGAAGGCGCGGCGCATCCACAATTTTGTCCATCAGTTGTTCGTGAAATTCACGCAGAGCCCCGTCGGCAGCCGGGAGCAGATCAGCTATGCCAACGGGGCGCCGCTCGACAAGGTGATGGATTTTGACCAGTATCTGAATGTAGCGGTCTCCCCGAGTGACTTCCTCTGGCTCGAGATTGCCATGGACCGCAAGATCGGTCTGGAAACCCAGATGGTGCTGTTGCCGAACCGGAACGTGATGCCGTTCAATCCGCGCCTGCCGTCCGCCCTGTTCCTGCCCCGGTACGCCGCCCGTGTCCGTGTCGACGGCGCCTGGCAGTTTTCGCTGGCCCCCGTGCAGCAACTGCTGCCATTCGGCTGGCTCCCCTGGCGCTTCCGAAATGGAGCCGCTCTGATCGCCCACGACGGCAAGCAGGAACTCGTCAGTGTCCCGCCAGAACCGGCGTCGAAATCCACCGTCGAAAACAGGGGGACCTACACGCTTGGACCCGATGGCAGCCTCACAGGCCACGCCCGCTGCAGCTTGACGGGCGAACCGGCCGTCATCCGGCGTCCGCTGCCGCGCGATTCCAGCGCTGCGCGATTCAAGGAGATCGTCGCCCGGAATCTGAAGGCGGAGTTCCCCGGGGCTGCAATCACGGTGACTTCGGTCGACCGACTCAACGATCCCGATGCGCCGCTCCAATTTGAGTACGATCTGAACTGGCCCGGTTATGCGACCGCGACCAGGACGCGGCTGATCGTCCGGCCCTCGGTCATTCACGGACAATTTCGCTCCCCGTTCGCCGCCGCCGAGCGGAAGAATGCCGTGGAATTCCCCTACCATTGGAGGGAGACCGATGACGTCTCGCTGCAGCTGCCCGCCGGCTATTCCCTGGAAACCCCGTCGGCGCCTCCACCGGCTGTCGTCGGCGACGTTCTCACCTACAAAACCGAGATCGGTCCGCTGGCGAAGCCGAATCAGATCTATCTCAGGCGCGAATTCATCTCCGACCTCAGCGGCGCGCCTGCGAGCGCCTATCCAACCCTCAAGCATTGGTACGATCTGGTCGCGCAGAGCGATTTGCACGAGCTGGTCCTTGCCAAGTCCAACGCGTCCGCGGCTTCACCCCTCGCGGCTGCGCCATGATGCGCGGCGCGTGGCATCGGCCGGCCGGCCTCCTGGCAGCCGCCCTCCTCGCGGTCTCCTCCGCGGCGGGCGAAGCGCCGTCCTGGCTGCAAAGCTGCCTGGTTCCCGCGCAGCCGCCGTGGCGCCCGGATTCGGCTGCGATCCAGCTGCTGGACTCCAGCCAAACCCGCTTTCTGACTTCCCACCGGGTCCTGATGACCTATCGATCGGCACGCCGTGTCACCCACGAGGAGGGCTTGCCCCATCTGCAGTTCCTGATGCCGTACAACGCGGACACTGATCGCATCGTCAGCGCCGAGGGGTGGATCGTGCCTCCCGACGGCAAGGGCGTCCGGTCCTACGGCCGCGGCGCGTTCGTGGACACCATCCTTCAGCGGGACCTGAACTTATGGGATGCGGAGCGGCTCCTGGTCTTCGAGGGGGGCGGCCGGGTGGCGATGGGAGGCACGGCGGCCTGGGAGGTGCAGGTCGAGCGCGATTTGGGAATCGCCAATGTGGACGCGCAATTCGCGGCTCCCATGGAGACCCTCCGCTCGGTCTTTGAAGTGATCCCTGCGCCCGGCACAAAATTGGAGTGGTTCGCGGACACGCCGCGCCTCCGCGACCCCAAGGCCGGCGCAGTGGGCGGTTCGCTCCGCTGGGAACTCGACCGCCTGCCGCGCCTGCCCGAGGATGTGCCTCCGGGGTTTATCCCCGATCTGCTGCGCGTGTCGGTGCGCTGTGTCCCGGCCGATCCGGCGGCGTCCCGGATCGAGACCTGGGAGAACTTTTCCCGGGCCGTCGCGCAGATCATGGACCCGAGTTTGGATTCAGGGGCCGCGGTGAAGGCCCAAGCCGACGCGTTGGCGGCGGGCAGGACGGCGCGCTGGGACCGCATCCGCGCCCTGACCGGGTTTGTTCAGAAGGAAATCGTCTATCTCTCGATTGCCATCGACAGGACGTCAGTGGCGGGATACCGGGCCCATCGCGCAGCGGACGTGATCCGCACCCGCACCGGCGACTGCAAGGACAAGGCCACCCTGCTGGTTTCGATGCTTCGCGCGATAGGCGAGGACGGGCACGTGGTCCTTCTGAACGCGGCGGATCCCCGCTATGTGCGCGAGGAATGGCCGTCCGCCCAATTCAATCATGCCATCGTCGCAATCCCCGCGGACGCGGACACACCGGCCGGATGGCCCGTGGTGGACGCCGGCCGATTGGGCCGGATTGTGATTTTTGATCCGACCGATCCGACAACGCCGCTGGGCATTCTCACATCGCCGGACCAGGGCGGATTCGGGCTGGTCGTGGATGCGGACCGGGGCGTGCTCGTGCGCTTGCCTGTTTCCGACCCGAAGTACGACGGGATGACATGCAAGATCGATGCAGCCCTGGATTCCCAGGGCCGGCTCGCCGTGAAGTTCGACGAGGTTCACTCGGGCATCGACGCCGCCACCTGGCACCTGCGGCGGTGGAGGCTGACCAGAGAACGGTTTGAGCTGCTGCTTCAGCGGCGCATCCGCGAAGAGAGCCCGCTCGCAGGCGACCTGAAATGGGCGGACGATTGGGACCCCGTCGGCGCCAAGTACCGGCTGACATTGGAATTCACCGTCCCGACGTACGGCCGCGACGCGGGGGGCGGCCTGGTCCTGCTTGCGCCCGACATGCTGCTCACCGGATTCGGAATTCCCCATTGGCAAGGCCGAAAGGAAGGCGTCTGCTGGCTGAGAACAAATGCGACCGACGAGGAGATAAGGCTGGAGCTGCCGCCCGGTTGCAGCGTGGAAGAACTGCCCGATCCGTGGAGCGAGGATGGGAAGACGTTTTCCTGCCAATTGTCCTACCGCATCGAAGGACGCACCATCGTGTACCAGCGTTCCTTCCGGCGCAGCGCCGCGTGTTACGGCGAGAGCGACTATCACGACCTCGAGGGGTTCTACCAGCGGCTTTCCGCAGCCGGGCGCCGTCCGATCATCCTGCGGCGGGCTGCTGCGGAGTCTTCTCGGACACCACCTTGATGACCTGGTAGGAGGCGGGTGTCGTGCCGACGTTCCTGAAGGCCCGCCCGTCGTTCGGGGCGAAATAGAAGAGCGATCCCTCCTTGATCCGGCACGTGACGCCGTTGACCTTCGCCTCGATCACACCCGATTTGACGACAAATAGCTCGTCTCCCGGATCGCGCATGTTGGGAAGCGTGCTCTCGCCGGCATTGAGCGTCGTTATATGGCTTTCGAGCCTGAGGAATGTGCGGGTCTTGGAGTCGACAACCGCGCGGCGGGAACCCGTCTTCGTGGGCGCCGCCGGGAGAGCCTCGCAATCGATCACGGACGTGGGGAGCATGCCCGGCACGGCCTGTGCGGCGGCCGGCTTGTCCAGGACGGTATGAACGGCGCCCGTGTAGAAATTGATGACGTAATACGTGGCCGGCTTGTCGCCGACGTTCGTCACATTGTGCACGTCGTGCGAAGCGAAGAAAATCAGGGAGCCCGGCGCGGCATGCTGTTTCTGGCCATTGATCGACACATCCAGTTGTCCGTCACGGAGCAGGAGGATCTCCTCCCACGGATGGTGGTGGGGCGGATGCGAGGGCATTCCCGGCCTGAGGGTCGTGATGTGCACCTCGAACTTCTCAAGTGTCGGGGTGGGCGCATCAAAAACCGCCCTGTACAGGCCGACCGGGGTGATCCTGGGCGTGAGCGAGTCGAAATCGACGAACGACGTGCCCAGCGGCGTTGTCTCGGCCGGCGGAGCGTATTTGGCCAAGTTTGCAGCGGGCGGCGGCTGCGCCACGGCAGCGGCGGACAATGCGGCGAACACAAGCGATGAATGTCGGAGCAAGGGTGTCATGGGGGATTTGGTTTATATGGTATTGCCTTTTGCGAGAACCGCCAGCTCCCGGAGGAGGCGCTCGTTCTGATCGGGCGTGCCCACGGTGATGCGAAGCCATTCCGGAAGTCTGTAGGGAGCGAGTGGCCGGACGATCACCCCCTTGCCCTGGAGCGCGGCGAACCAACCCGCGCCGTCGCCCACGCGCACAAGAATGAAATTGGCCTCGCTCGGCACCCATTCGAGGCCGATCTCGCGCAGGCCCGACTCAATCCGCCGGAGGCCGGCCCGATTCTCCCGCGCGCAGCGCGCCGCGAATTCCACGTCGTCCAAGGCTGCGACGGCCGCCGCCTGGCCGATGGCGTTGACGTTGAACGGCTGGCGGACGCGGTTCAGGAAGGCCGCCAGCTCCGCCCCGGCGTAACCGTACCCCACCCTCAGGGAGGCCAGGCCGTATATCTTGGAAAACGTCCCCAGGCAAACCACGTTGCGGCCCTCCCTGATGAGCGGCCGAAGATCGGGCGCATTCTCCTGGTATTCCGCATAGGCTGCGTCGTACACCAGCGTCGCATGGCCGGGCAGGCCGCGGGCAAAAGCCAGCAATTCCGCCTCCGCATTGGCCGTGCCGGTCGGGTTGTTCGGGCAGGCGACGAATACGAGCCTGGTCCTTGGCGTGACAGCCCGCGCCATGGCTTTCAGGTCGTGACGGAAATCGACAAGGGGCACCTCGACCGGCTTCGCGCCGAACAGGAGGGTGACCAGCTTGTAAACCACGAACGCGGGGGCCGCCATGACCGCCTCGTCCCCGGGGCGGAGAAAAACGTGGCCCAGAAGCTCGAGGATCTCGTTCGATCCGTTTCCCACTATGAACTGCCCGGCGCCCAGGCCGCGGGCCTTTGCGAGTCTTTCGCGAAGCACGATGCAGCCGCCGTCGGGGTAAAGCGCGCCCTGCTCCAGGGCCCGTCTTGCGGCCGCCAGCGCCTTCGGCGACGGGCCGAAGGGATTTTCGTTCGATGCGAGCTTGATGATGTCCGCCGGATCGAATCCCAGTTCCCGCGCGACGTCCTCAATCGGCCGGCCGGGCTCGTAAACGGGCTGTGTCAGAACGGCGGGATTGACCAGGGCTTCCAGCTGCATTGGGCCACGAAAGCACAATCTCGAAGGAACGTCAGGCCATAATGTTCGCGCGCCGTGCACTCGGCGGCCGGCGCAGGACGGTCCCCGTCGCGGGTGAAATCCGCAGTCCAACCAGCGGGCGATCAGCCGGCCCCTCAGACCGACGGCCGGCCTTCGGCCGACAGGTCCGCAGGCCTGAGCAGGGTGACGCCGGCCGCCTGCAACACCGCCATGGCCCTGTCCACGTCGTCAAAGCAGGTGATCATGACCGCGTCGCCGGTGCGCCGGGCATAGGCGTACATGTACTCGACCGAGAGACCGTGCGGTTCCAGCCCCGTCAGCACCGCTGACAGCCCTCCCGGCCGGTTGGGAAGGCACAGGGCGAGGACGTCGCTGGACGTGGCTGCGAAGCCGGCGGCTTCGACCACCCGTCTGGCCCGGTCCGGTTCGGCCGTGATGAACCGGAGGAGACCAAACTCTCCCGCATCGGAAAGCGTCAATGCGCAGAGGTCGACGCCGGCTCCGGCGAGCGAACGGCAAAGGGCGGAGAGCCGGCCGTGCTGGTTTTCGAGAAAAACGGAGATCTGTCGGATTTTCATGGCGATCGCGTCAGGGGTTGAGGTCGCGCTGGTCAAGGACTCGCCTGGCCTTGCCCTCGCTTCGCGCGATGCTGCCGGGCTGGACGAGGGTGACCGCGATATGCAGCCCGGTGACCTGTTCGATGCTCCGGGCGAAACGCTTCTGCAGCTGTTCCATGGCGCCGACGCGGTCCCGGAGCATCTCGCCGGTAATCTCGACGCGCACCTCCATCTGGTCGAGTCCGGACCGCCGCGTGAGCACGATCAGGTAGTGGGGCAGGCTCGCCTCGGTCCTGAGCAGGGCGGATTCGATCTGCGACGGGAATACGTTGACGCCATGGATGATGAACATGTCGTCGCTTCGCCGGCAGACGCGTCGGATGCGCCGAATCGTCCGGCCGCAGGAGCAGGGCCGCGGCTCGATCGCGGTGATGTCGCGCGTGCGGTAGCGGATCGCGGGCATCGCCTGTTTGCTGAGGGTCGTGAAAACCAGCTCCCCTTCCCGGCCGTCGGGCAGCGGCTCGAGCGTCTCGGGGTCGATGATCTCCACAAGAAAATGATCCTCGAAGATGTGCGGCCCGTTCCGGCACTCGCATTCGCAGCCGACGCCGGGCCCGACAATCTCGGAAAGCCCGTAGATGTCGTAGGCCTTTATGCCGGACGCGTCCTCAATGTACTTGCGCATTCCATCGGACCACGGCTCGGCCCCGAACAGGCCGCGCTTCACCTTGAGATCCCGCCTGAAGTCGATTCCCATGTCATGCGCCACTTCTATCAAGTGGACGAAATAGCTCGGCGTGCCGCATATCGCGGTCACCCCGAAATCCTTCATGAGCATGATCTGGCGCTCGCTGTTTCCGCCGGAGGCCGGCACCACGGTCGCCTCCAGGGCCTCAAGGCCCGCGTGCAGGCCGAGTCCGCCTGTGAACAGTCCGTAGCCGTACATGTTCTGCACGATGTCGCCGCGGGTGTAGCCCGCGGCGAGAAGGGAGCGCACGATGACCTGCTTCCAAACCTCCATATCCTGCGCGGTGTAGCCGACGACGATCGGCTTGCCGGTCGTTCCGCTCGAGGCGTGAAGGCGCACCACCTCGGCCATCGGCACCGCGAACAGCCCGTACGGATAGGTGTCGCGCAAATCCGACTTCATGGAAAACGGAAGCTTGCGCACATCATCCAGGCTCCGGATGTCGGCGGGCTTGATCCCGCGCGCGTCCATGCGTTCGCGGAAGAGCGCCACGCGCCCGTAGGCAAGGGATACCACGGTCTTGAGGCGTTGCAGCTGCACCTCGCGCAGGCGGTCGACCGGCATGAAATCGAGGGCGCTTTCGGGGAAGAAAGTGCCCTCAAGATCGTTCCAAAGGCGTGAGATCATGGGTTCCTCCCAAGCTCGAAAGCGGCGCCGTTGGCGGCATGGAACCTTGCGGAAAAATGGGCCCGCAGGCTCTCGCCCCAGACTGACTCGGGAAAATCGAAGTGACGGCTGAGCCGGCCGAGGAGCGCGACATTGAGCGCCTTGGCCGACGGGAGCCGGGCCGGCGGAATGTCCGCGGGCGTCAGCAGCAATCCGCCGGGCCTCAGATTTCCCCGCACCAACTCCACTTGCGAGGCATCCACCACCACGAGGAAATCGCAGGAGCCGCCGGGGATCATCGGACTGTGCACCTCGTCGCCGAAGCGAACGTCCGACTGGACGGAACCGCCGCGCTGGCTCATGCCGTGGACCTCGGCCTTCTTGACCTCGTGCCCCGTGCGAAACGCCACGTCTGCAAGGATGTCGGATGCCCGGATCACACCCGTGCCTCCGATGCCGGCAAAACGGACGTTGATCGCGGGCTTGGCGGTCGCGTTCATCGGGAGGCCGCCTGTCCGGGCTGCGCGGCCTTTTCGGGCCTGCAGGCGTCCGGCGCCCTGCCCTCTTTCTTCCAGGCGAGGATGCGGCCTGCGGCCAGGATGCACGGACTGCGGGCGACGATCACCGTGAGTTCGTCCAGGCGCAAAGCCTCGGCAAGCAGTTCCTTGAACTTCGCCTTTTCCCGGACCGGATTGACCGCAAAGACCCGCTGCACGCCCGCCGCACGGGCCATGTCCTCGTAGCTGACCCGGTGGGCAGCCGTCCCGTCCAGGCGGCGGCCCGTGCCCGGGTGCTCCTGCCGGCCCGTCATGGCCGTGGTCCCATTGTCAAGAATGACCAGCACATGGCCTGTTGCCGGCGGATTGTAAGCCATCTCGACCAGGCCCGGCAATCCTCCGTGAAGAAAGGTGCTGTCGCCAATGACGGACACGACTCGTCGGGCCTCCTCCGGCGGCAGCACGTGCCGCAGGCCCAGGCCCATGCCCACGGCCGCACCCATGTCGATCATCATGTCGATCGCCGCGATCGGCGGCAGCGCAGCCAGCGTGTAGCAGCCGATGTCCCCCGCCACGATGCAATCGAGCTCCTTCAAGATTTCAAAGCTGGACCGGTGCGGGCAGCCGGAGCACAGCTCGGGCAGCCGGCCGGATGGCGGCGGGGATTCGGGTCTGTTGTCGCGCGACAGAATTCGGCGCACCCGGTCGACGTCGAGTTCGCCGAAACGAAAGATCGAATCATCCTTGGCCTCGACGGCCAGCCCGGCGGCGGCGCAGCCGTTGGCCAGACACGGGTCGTTTTCCTCAATCACGACGCATCTTTCGACGGAAGCCGCGAAATCCGCCAGAACCCTTATGGGCAACGGATGGGACATTCCAAGCTTCAGGATGCTGGCATCGGGGGCCGCCTCGCGCACATGATGATAGCTGATGCCGGCCGTGATCACGCCAAGCGAACGGGAGCGCGGCTCCACCCGATTGGGGCCCTGTCCGTCGTTCCACAGCCGGATTTCATCCAGCTTTTGGCGCAGCCGCCGATGGGCGGGCCTGGCGTAGCCGGGCACCATCACGTGCGTGGCTATGTTGCGGACGAAGACCGGGGCCCTGTCACCCGCAGTCACGGGCGGAACCCGGGCACCCATGGCGAACCGTGGGCGGACCGGCGACTTCGAGTGGCATACCCGGGTCGTCATCCGGAAAAGCACCGGGATCCGCCAGCGTTCGCTGGTTTCAAACGCCGTGCGCAGCAGGTCGTAGGCATCCTGGGAGTCGGACGGCTCGAACATGGGCACTCCGGCGGCCTCCGCATAGCGCCGGCTGTCCTGTTCGTTCTGGCTGGAAGCCATCCCGGGATCATCGGCGACCATCAGCACATAGCCGCCGTCCACCCCCGAGTAGGCCATCGTGAACAGGACGTCGGCAGCCACATTGAGGCCAACGTGCTTCATCGCACAGATTACCCGGGCTCCTGCGAATGCTGCCCCCAAGGCGACCTCGGCCGCGACCTTTTCGTTGGGCGCCCATTGTGCCTTCCCTCCCAGCACGCCAAAATTCTCCAGGATCTCCGTGGACGGCGTGCCGGGATAGCCGGTGCCCAGGGCCACGCCGCAATGCCAGGCGCCAAGCGCCGCGGCCTCGTTTCCGCTCAGCAACAACCGGCCGGAAGGATCCTGGGATGGTTGCATAGGGAGTCCTTAGTGCGAAAGAGTCGCCCGTGTGTAGCGAGCATGAATTGGACTGTCGGCGCCTGCATTAGGTCTTTGCCACCGCGCCAAACGATCATCTTATGGAATCCCGCCCAACCCACCGCCGAATCATCGCTTGACTCATCGGGTCTCCCGGGCCGGAACTGATCTTTCTCCCCCACTCCCATGCTCAAACCCCAATGCCATCGGACACTGGTGATCGCAATCGTCGCCGCAGCCGCCTCAATCGGTTGTGCGGCGCGGGCTGCGGATGCCGCGGCGCCCGCACCTTCGGCTCCGCTCACTCGGGAGGAAGATTTCCGGCGGATGTTGACCCTGCTCCACCTGACAATGCCCGGCCCGCTGCCGGCGATGGCGGAGGATTCCAATCGGACGCCGACTGCCACGCTGCAGCCAGACGGACGCCATTGGGCGGACAGCGCGGGCAATGGGGTCGGGCGCTCGGTATGGGGCACCTGGACCAATTACGACGAGGCCAAGGCAAATCCTTGTCCGCTCACCGATCCGCTGCGGCTCAAGAGCGGTGAGGAAGTGCGGGATGCGGCAACCTGGTGGCAGCAACGGCGTCCAGAAATCCTGGGCGATCTTCAGACCGAGATATTCGGAAAGGCTCCCTCGCCCACACCCGCAGTCACCTGGGAGGTTGCAAAGGTCGAAACCGAAACCCTCGGAGGAACGGCGATCCTTAAGACGGTCGTCGGGCACATCGACAATTCGGCGTATCCGGCCGCGACGCCGCGCATCGAGCTGAAGCTTTGGATCCCGGCCGGCGCCGCGGGTCCGGTGCCCGTGATGGTCGTGGTCGATTCAGGACCTTCCGTGGCGCCCAACCGTCCGGCCGGGCCGCCGCCGCCGCCCGCGCCAGGGCCGGACGCGCGCGAGCAGCTTCTCGCGCTCGGCTGGGGCTACGGGACCTTTGCCACAGGCGCTCTGCAGGCAGACAGCGGCGCAGGACTTGGGGCCGGCATAATAGGACTGGTGAATCGGGGGCGGCCGCGCCAACCCGGCGATTGGGGCGCTCTCGCGGCCTGGGCCTGGGGCCTCAGCCGCACGATCGATTATCTGCAGACGGACCCGTCCGTCGACGCAACCCGGCTCGGTGTCGAGGGCCATTCGCGCTGGGGAAAGACGGCGCTGCTCGCAGCAGCCAGCGACCCGCGCTGGGCCATCTGCTACGCAAGCTGTTCCGGCGAGGGCGGCGCCAAGCCATCGCGGCGCAACTGGGGCGAGACGCTCGATGACGTCGCGGGGCTGGGAGAGTACCATTGGATGGCCGGCAATTTCCTCAAGTACGCCGGGCATTGGAACAATCTGCCGGTCGATTCGCCGGAACTGATGGCGCTTGTCGCCCCGCGTCCGCTATTCGTGACAGGGGGCACCCGCGATCAATGGGCCGATCCCCACGGCGAGTTCCTGGCGGCCGTCGCGGCCGGGCCTGTCTATCGGCTCCTCGGCAGGAAAGACTTGGGCACGACCGCCATGCCAGCTCCCGATGACGCCCTGATCGCGGGCGACCTGGCCTTTCGGTATCACAACGGCGGACATACCGACGCCATCGACTGGCCGGTCTTCCTGCAGTTTGCCGCCCGTCATTTCCAGGGCCAGGGTTCCGCCGCAGTTCGCTAGCACGCAAAAGGGGCGGCGTGATTTCCGACCCTTTTTGATGCATTTTTGATGGGTTTCGCCCCAGCATTTACTAACGGGGCGCAGGAGGAATTCGTATTGTGGCGCGGTGTCAGGAACTGCGCCATGAAATCAATCGAAATAATCCAGATCGTACTTTTCTTCGGCTTGGGAATCGCCCTGACGCCGATCGTCGGCCGCTTCATGGCCAAGGTCTTCAAGGGGGAGAAGACCTTCCTCCATCCGGTCCTCTTCCCTGTCGAGAAGCTCGTCTATCGGCTGACCGGCGTCGATCCAGACGAGGAGATGACCTGGCTCAAGTATCTCTGGGCCGTGGTCGCCATGGCCTGTCTCGGCTTCGCCACGCTCATGGCGATGATGATGACCCAGAAATGGCTGCCGTTCAATCCGCAGGGCCTGGACAATGTCTCCTGGCACCTGGCCTTCAATACAGCCTGGAGCTTCACGTGCAACGCCGACTGGCAGTCCTACTCCGGCGAATCGACGATGAGCTACCTGTCCCAGACGCTCGGGCTCTCCGTGCACCAGTTCCTGAGCGGCGCGATCGGCCTCGCCGTCCTTGTGGCGGTCGGACGCGCCCTGGCGCGCGCGACCGTCAAGACGATCGGCAACTTCTGGGTCGATCTGACCCGCTGCACGCTCTACATCGTGATTCCATTGTCGGTTCTTTGGGCGATACCGCTCGCCTGGCAGGGCGTTCCGCAGACCTGGAAGGCCTATCCGAACGCAACTCTCGTCGAGTCCTATACGGCGCAAGTCCAGAAGACCGATGACAAGGGCCAGCCCGTAACGGCACCGGCGCCGAAGATGGACAACCAGGGCAAGCCTGTGGTCGGGCCGGATGGAAAGCCGGTCATGGTCGATCAGCCGGTCATGGTGGACCAAAAGGTCGAAACCCAGCCGATTCCCGTCGGCCCGGTGGCCTCCTTCGAGTCCTGCAAGCAGCTTTTCACCAATGGCGGCGGATGGTACGGCGTGAATAGCGCCCATCCTTTCGAAAATCCCACGCCGCTCGCCGGCTTCCTCGAGATGCTGGCGATCATCGTCGTGCCCATGGCGCAGGTCTTCATGTTCGGCCTGTTGATCGGCAACAAGCGCCACGCCTGGTGCCTGTACTCGGTCATGCTCGGCCTCTACGTGCTCTCATTCGCGGTGGCCTGGTATGCGGAGGCCCAGCCGAATCCCGTCACCGACAATATTATGCCGCACATGGAGGGCAAGGAGCAGCGGTTTGGCGTGATGAACAGCGTGCTTTGGGGAGTTTCGGCCACAGCCATCGACAACGGCTCGGTGAATTCGATGCACGACAGCTGGATGCCGATCGCCGGCTTGATGCCGATGTGGAACATCCTGATCGGCGAGATCATGTTCGGAGGCATCGGATGCGGCATGTACTGCATGCTCTTCCACGTCCTCATCACCGTTTTCATCGCCGGCCTGATGATCGGGCGAACGCCGGAGTATCTCGGCAAGAAACTCGGCGCCTGGGAGGCGACCTGGGCCGTCATTGGCGTATTGTTGCCCAACGCCGCCGCGCTCATCCCGACTGCGATTTGCGTCCTGCTGCCTGCAGGCATTGCGAGCATGAACAACGCCGGTCCGCACGGCCTGAGCGAAGTGCTCTACGCCTACGGTGAAGCCGCAAACAACAACGGAAGCGCCTTCGCCGGCCTTAATGCGAACGTGCCCCTGTACGACGTCCTGCTCGGCGTCTCGATCATCATCGGCCGGTTCGCGCCGATCGTCGCCGCGCTCGCGATCGCCGGTCGGCTGGCGTCCAAGAAGACCGTTGAGGCCTCTGCAGGCACCCTGCCGGTCCATGGCTGGACCTTCGGCCTTACGCTGACCGGCGTCATCGTCATCGTGGCCGCCCTCACCTTCTTCCCGGCCCTTTGCCTCGGGCCGCTGCTCGAGCACGGCCTCATGGCCGCCGGCCGCGCGTTCTAATCCCAGGAAAACCATCTGATCCATGAGCTCCACCACATTTACCGTCGAATACTCGTCGCTCGTCCGCCAGGCGGTGATCGGCGCCTTCAAGAAGCTGAACCCTCGCGACGAGATCAAGAATCTGGTCATGTTCGTCGTGTGGCTCGGCTCCGTTGCGACCACGGTCTGTCTGTTCTTCGATTTCTCGAGCTTCAACCTCCAGATCTGCCTCTGGCTGTGGTTCACCTGCCTTTTCGCAAATTTCGCGGAAGCGATGGCCGAAGGCCGCGGCAAGGCGCATGCCGACGAGCTGCGCAAGATGCGGACAAAAACGACCGCGAAGAAACTGGTCAACGGCAACCGTGAAATCACCGTTTCCAGCAGCGAGCTCAAGATCGACGACCTGATCGTCTGCGTGGCCGGCGACCTGATCGCGGCGGACGGCGAGGTCGTGGAAGGGATTGCGACGATCGACGAATCCGCGATCACCGGCGAATCCGCCCCGGTTGTCCGGGAAAGCGGAGGGGACCGAAGCGCGGTCACGGGCGGGACCCGCGTCACGAGCGATCGGATCGTCATCCGCGTGACCGCGGAGGAGGGAAACTCCTTCCTCGACCGGATGATCGCGATGATCGAGGGCGCGCGGCGCCAGCTCACGCCAAACGAGATCGCGCTCAACATCGTTCTCGTCAGCCTTACGGCGCTCTTCATCGTCGTCGTCTTCGCGCTTCCGCCGATGGCTATCTTCGACCAGAAGGCCGCGAACCAGACCGGCGCCGTCCTGACCTCCCTTCCCGTCCTGCTTTCGCTGATCGTCTGCCTGATTCCGACGACGATCGGCGGCCTTTTGAGCGCGATCGGGATCGCCGGCATCGACCGGCTGATGCGGCGCAATGTTCTTGCGACTTCGGGCCGCGCGGTCGAGGCGGCGGGCGACGTCGACGTGCTCCTTCTTGACAAGACCGGGACGATCACCCTCGGCAACCGCATGGCGACGGAATTCGTGCCCGCCCCGGGGGTTGCGCTGAACGCGCTCGCGGATGCCGCGCAGCTGGCCTCGCTTGCGGACGAAACACCCGAGGGCCGGAGCATCGTCACCCTGGCGAAGGAGAAATTCCAGCTCCGGGGACGCGAAGTCGCCGCTCCCCACGCGATTTTCGTTCCGTTCACCGCCCAGACGCGCATGAGCGGTGTCGACCTCCCCGGGCGCAGGATCCGCAAAGGCGCATCCGAAAGCGTCAAAGCCTGGGCGGCATCGCAGGGCGGCAGCTACCCTCCCGAAGTCGCGAGCGAGGTGGAGAAGATCGCCCGCGCCGGCGGCACCCCGCTCGTCGTGGCTGAGAACAACCGCGTTCTCGGCGTCGTCCTTCTCAAGGATATCGTCAAGGGAGGCATCAAGGAGCGCTTCGAGCAACTCCGGGCAATGGGCATCCGGACCGTCATGATCACCGGCGACAACCCGCTCACGGCCGCGGCCATCGCCGCCGAGGCGGGCGTGGACGACTTCATCGCGCAGGCAAGACCCGAGGACAAACTCGCGCGCATCCGCAAGGAACAGGAAGGTGGAAAGCTGATCGCAATGATCGGCGACGGCACAAATGACGCGCCGTCGCTTGCCCAGGCCGACGTCGGCGTCGCCATGAACACGGGCACCCAGGCGGCGCGGGAAGCCGGAAACATGGTCGATCTCGACAGCAACCCCACGAAGCTCATCGAGGTCGTGGAGATCGGGAAGCAGCTGCTGATGACCCGGGGTGCCCTGACGACGTTCAGCATCGCCAACGACGTATCGAAGTATTTCGCGATCCTGCCGGCGATGTTTGGCCTGCTTTACGCGACGGAAAAGGGAGGCTTCGGCCCGCTGCAGTCGTACAACATCATGTTCCTGCACTCGCCGCAGAGCGCGATCCTGAGCGCGGTAATCTTCAACGCGCTGATCATCGTCGCCCTGATCCCGCTGGCGCTGCGCGGAGTCAAGTACCGGCCGCTCGGAGCAAAGGTGATCCTGCAGAAAAACATGCTCATCTACGGAATCGGCGGAATCATCCTACCCTTCATTTTCATCAAGCTGATCGACTTGATCCTCGTCGCCATCCATCTGGCGCCCTGATCTTGCCGCCCCGCGCATCCGAAAGGGAAATCCATGAAGCTCATCATTCAATCAATCCGCCAGACTCTGGTTTGGACCGTGATCACGGGCATGCTGTATCCCCTGGTCATGACCGTGTGCTTTCAGCTGATCTTCCCTCACCAGGCCAACGGCAGCCTGATCGAGCGCGACGGCAAGATTGTCGGCTCGGAGCTCCTGGCCCAGCAGTTCCAGGGTCCCAAGTACTTCTGGCCGAGGCCGTCGGCCGCCGGTTATGGGACGGGCCCCTCGGGGTTCAACGCCGGCAGCGGCAGCAATTTTGGGCCGACGAGCGCGCAGCTCCAGACCAACGTCCGGACCAATGCGAAGGCGCTGCGCGATGCGCACAAGCTCGCCGCCGACGCCCCGGTGCCGGCGGATTTGGTGTATGCATCCGCAAGCGGGCTCGATCCGCACATCAGTCCGGAAGCGGCCCGGTTTCAGGTATCCCGCGTCGCCGCGGCGCGCGGGATGGGCGAGGACCAGGTGAAAGCGCTCGTGGAGAAATTCATCGAACCCTCCCAGTGGGGTTTCCTCGGGGAACCCCGGGTCAATGTGCTCCTGGTGAACCTCGCGCTGGACGCGGCGGACGGAAGGAAGTCCTGAAGTGCCATCCGTCCTCCGGTCGCACTCCAATCCGACCGACAGTCCCAAAACCCCACCCTGCCATGAATTCACCGTCTCCGGAGACGTCCATCGCGCACTTCGGCATGAAGGCCGATCGGCTGCTTTTGCCGATCGATCTCGCAAAATGCCCGCCGGAGGCATTCCTGCTGGCAAACAACCTCGTCCCGCCATTCAAGGGCGAGATTGTCCTCCTGCACGTCCTGGATCGGCGGACGAATGCGGTTCCGTTCCGGGGGAGCGGAACCAACTTTCGCCGGGCTGAGCGTCTCCTGGAGCGAATCGGGAAGGAGTTCGTGAACTCCACCGTCGCGACGTCGGTTCGCGTGCGCGTGGGCACACCCCACGAAGAGATTCTTGCCGAAGCCACGGCCAATGACGTAGATCTCATCCTGTTGCCGACTTTCACCCCGTCCATTTGGAGAAGATGGCTCGGCCCGACGTGCGCCGAGACGGCGCGGAATCTGGTCGCGGGCACATCCTGCCGGGTCCTCGTCGTCGATGTGCGGACCCATTTCAACTGCTTTCGCCTCTGGCCAAGGGAGGAGCCCGAAGACCGATGGGCGGCATGACCCGAAACGAGACTGGTGGCGCATCCTCTCTCGGAGGCGTCGCGGCCGCTGCGCCGCCGCTGGCGGATGTTCCCAGTTGCCAGAATCTCCCCTTGGGCCGGGGCAGTTTTGAACCCTCCGGCGAGCCCCTGCTCGGCCCGGACCGGGTTCTGGACGGCCGATTCCTGATTCGCGAGGCCATCGGGCGCAGCCGCATGGCGACCCTCTATCGCGCGGAGGACATGCTCCACGGGCGGCGGAACGTAGTGGTCAAAATGCCCCTGCGAAGCATCGAGGGCGACCCGGTCAGTTTCACGCGGTTCCGCCACGAGGAGGAGATCGGACTCGGGCTCCATCATCCGCTCCTCCTGAAATTCCACCCGATAACGGCCGAGAAATGCCAGCCTTACTTGGTGACGGAATACCTGGTTGGCTGCACGCTCGACCATGTCCTCCACGCATCGGGTCCGCTGCCGGAGCGGGACGCGATGACGATCGCCGGCCTGGTCTGCGCCGCCGTGGGCCACATGCATGAGCAGGAAGTCATTCATTGCGACCTCAAGCCGTCGAACATCATGATCTGCCGCGACGGTACCCTGCGGGTGATGGACTTCGGCCTGTCTTCCCCGCCCATCCGGAAGCGAAGCGTTTTGGCCAAGCTGACGCCGATCTTCGGCACCGCCGAGTACATGGCCCCGGAGCAGGTTGACAACGGACCGATCGACGAACGAACGGATGTGTATGCACTGGGCGCGGTCCTCTACGAATTGCTCACCGGTTCGGTTCCATTCAAGAATGAAGACCCGTGGCAATCGGCCTTTCAGCGGACCACGGGCGACCCGGTCGCGCCGCGGGTTCTGAATCCGGCGCTCTCGCTTCAGGCCGAGGAAATCGTGCTGCACGCCCTGCAACGCAAAGCTGAGGATCGGTATTCGGGCATGGCGGCCTTTCTGGCTGATCTCAGCGAACCGGAGCGCGTGCCGGTGACGGGCTACAGTCAGCGCTTGCGCCCACCCAGGTGGAGGTTGAGCTTCCAGGCGACGCCCGTCCTCGCAGGCATATTGCTGGGCCTGGGCGCCCTTCTTTTCTTCGCTCTCCTGTTCCTGTTCCTGTTCATGCGTTTCCGGACCGCCGGCCGGTGACGCCGCCTTATCCGCCCTCCTCCTGTTGATGCCGTTTTTACGGAATCCCGGCCGTCTTTTATTGGCGCCATGGGCGCAACCGGGCTAGAGTGACGGGATGAACCCCGCGGCTGAAGTCCGTCATCTCTCCAGCGGATCCCGCGCCACCCCGGCCCCGCGGCAGGAAAAGGACCCCACGGCGTATTTTCCGCATATAGCCATCGCCATCATCGCCTTCATTGCGGGCATGATCCTCGGCCGCTTATTTGGACCGGAGCCGAGCGGCTCGGGGGCCAATTCCCGCCCGCCCGTCCCGGTCCAGCCGCATCCGCGTTCGCTTCTCCCCTGAAGGGCGCCCGGCCCGCAGCGTCGATTTGCGACGCCCAAGTCCTTGTTCTATTGACCAGGGCCCCGCTCCGCTGCAACTAACGGGGCATGCCTTGGCAATTTCAGGACGCCATCGGCTGAATGAAGCCCCATTTATCAGAGCCCCGGCGCGACGCCCCTTTGAGAACGCGCTGGCTCAATCGCACCGTGCTCGGGATCGGGCTGGCGTCGCTTTTCAGCGACTGGTCGCACGAGACCGCCACAACGGTCATGCCGGCATTTCTTGCGGCCATGGGCGCGGCTGCCTTCTGGGTGGGTTTGATCGAGGGGGTCTCGGACGGCCTTTCGAGTTTTGCCAAAATGGGCTCCGGCTTCTACACGGACAAGCTGAAGAGGCGGAAGCCCATGGCAGTCACCGGCTACGTGGTGACCGCGCTCGGCACCGCGTCGTTCGGGTTGGCCACGGCGCCCTGGCACGTGCTATTGGCGAGGTCGGGGGCGTGGCTGGGCCGCGGCGTGCGCACGCCCGTGCGGAAGGCGCTCCTCGCCGCGTCCGTCACAAGGGAAACCTACGGCCGTGCATTCGGATTTGAGCGCATGATGGACACGCTGGGCGCCATCGCCGGTCCCGCTTCCGCGTTTGTCCTGCTCCAGCTTTTCAACCATCGGTATCCCCCCCTCTTCGCGGCCACGCTCGTCCCGGGCCTTGCCGCCGCGGGATTGGTCGCCTTTGTCGTGAAGGAGAAGTCTCGCGCTCCCGTTTCACACGTCTCGTTTGGCGAACGGCTGCGACAACTCCCCTCCGGCTATCGCAGATTCGTGACGGCGGTCGGGCTGTTCGGAGCGGGCGACTTCGCCCATACCCTCCTCATCCTGCTCGCCACGCAGAGGCTCACTCCGATCGTGGGCGCGCCAAGGGCGGCCAGCATCGCCGTCGCGCTTTACGTGACGCACAACGCCTTCTATGCCTCGTTCGCATTCGTCGCGGGATGGATGGCCGATCGCATGCCGAAGAGAGCGCTCCTGGCCGGCGGCTATGCCATTGCGGCGGTCATGTCGGCCCTCGTCATTGCCGCGCGCCCGGGCCTTTGGACGCTCGGTTTGGTCTTCATATTGGGCGGCATATACGTGGCGGTTGAAGAGACCCTGGAGGATTCAATCTGCGCCGAACTTGTGGACGAACACCAGCATGGCATGGCCTTCGGCGTCCTCGCGACCGTGAACGGCTTCGGCGATTTCATTTCGAGCATCGTCGTCGGGGCCCTTTGGTCGGTCTTCGGCACGTCCGTGGCGTTCGGCTACAGCCTGATTCTCGCCATAGCCGGAGCGTGCCTCGTGCTGCGCCTGCCGGCCCGCGCCCCGGCCGACTGATTTCCAGGGCATTGCCGTTCCCGGAGAGTGCTGTATTGCATGGCGCCGGAAACGGGTATAAAGGCCTCGGCTCATGCCTACGGACCGGATTACCCCCTCCGCCCCAGCCCGCCGCGCCCTTTGGATTCTGGCCGCATTGCTCGCGGTCTACACGGTGACTGGATTTTTCATCCTTCCCCCCATCGTGAGGACACAGCTCGAAAAGCGCCTGTCCGCCGGGCTTGGGCGGACCGTCACCGTCGGAAACGTGCACGTGAATCCCTATGCGTTTTCGGTGACGATTGAAGGGTTTGACGTCAGCGAAAAGGGCAGCCCCCAGTCGTTCGTCGGCTGGAAGCGCCTCCATGTGAATTTAGGGCTGTTCGCCTCCCTGGCCGGCGAATGGGTGATCAACGATGTCGCCCTCGACGGCCTTCATGCGCGGGTCATTGTGAACCCGGACGGCACCCTTAACTTCTCCGACATCCTGGAGAAATATCTGCCGAGCACGGCCCCCTCCGCGGCTGCGGCGCCCGCAAAGCCGCCGCGCTCCCTTCACGTGGGCCGCCTCGCGATCACCGGAGCGCGGGTCGAGTTCTTCGATCACGCCAGGGCAAAGCCCTTCCAGACCATCATCGATCCCGTCACCTTCGTTCTCACTCATTTTCACACCGCGGGCGGCGCCGGTGCGCCGTACCAATTTGAGGCGACGAGCGAGGCGGGGGAAAAACTTTCCTGGACCGGGTCGCTCAGCGCGAATCCCGTTCGTTCCTCGGGCGCGTTCGCGCTCGAAAACGTGGCCCTGCCGAAATATGCCCCGTACTTCGAAAACGCCGTCCAGGCGAACGTCACAAGCGGGACGCTGGAGCTTCACGGGCGCTACGAGATCGATCTCGAGGAGACAAACCGCGTGCTGAAGCTCACCGGAGGCAAGGTCTCCGTGAAGAATTTTCAGGTCGTCGAGCGCGCCAGCAACCAGCGTGCCGCCGCCATTTCCACGCTCGAGATCGCCGGGATCGATGCCGACGGCGTCGCCGACAAAGCCAATGTCGAAAGCATCCGGCTGCAGGGCGGCGGCCTCACCGTCAGGCGCGACAAGGATGGCACGATCAATCTGCTGGCTTTGCTTCGAACGGACAAGTCCGTTCCCGGCCGGCCGGCCCCAACCGGCGCAAAGGCCGCGAAATTTGAGGCTACGGTGGGGGAATTTGCCCTCCAGGATTTCGACATCGACGTGAACGATTTGGCAGCGCCCAGGCCGGTCCGGTTCGCCCTGAACGGACTGCGGCTTTCCATAAAGAACGTGAGCACCTCATCGGCCGCCCCGATGCCCGTGCAACTGTCATTCCAGTCCCTGCCGCAGGGCACGGTGTCCGTCCAGGGCACGGTCACGCTCCGTCCCTCCATCGCCGCGGACTTGAGCTTCGACGCCGCGAACTTTCCGATCCTCCCGCTGAGTCCGTACCTCGAGGAATTCGTGAATGCGCGGATCATCCAGGGGACGGTCTCAACGCATGGCAGCGCCACGCTCTCCCTGGCGGAACCCTCCCCTTCGCTGACCCTTTCCGCCGACGCAAACATCGGGAAACTGGGCCTCATCGACGCCGTCAGATCGGAACAGCTCGCGGGTTTTTCCTCGCTTGCGTTGAACGGCCTGAAGGTCGCGACGGCGCCGCAGCTGAGCGTGTCGCTGGCCGAAGCGGTCGTCGCGGGACCCTATGCCAGGGTCGTCATCGAGAAGGACGGCCGGCTGAACCTCGCCGGGCTGGCAAGCCATGCGGCATCCGCCGGCGCGCAACCGGCTGCGGAGGCGTTTCCGCCCGCACCGGCCCCGGCCCAGCCCGTTTCGATGACGATTGGCCGGGTCGTGGTGTCGGATGGCGACTTCCGCTACGCCGACCGCTCGATTGAGCCCAACGTGACATTGACGGTCGACCGGTTCGGCGGGCAGCTCTCCGGGCTGTCGACCGCCAGTCCCAGCCGGGCCGATGTGGACCTGAAGGCGATGATCGGCGGTGTCGGGGCTGCGACGATCTCGGGCAAGATCGCTCCGCTCGGCGGAAATCCGTATGCGGACATCAAGATCGCCTGCAAGTCCGTGGATCTGCTGCCTCTGAGCCCGTACAGCGGGAAGTTCGCCGGGTATGAGATAGCGCGCGGCAGCCTCTCATTCGACATCGCGGCGAAGGTGGCGGATCACCAGATCGACATGTCGAATGTCGTCACGCTCAGCCAGTTCACCTTCGGCGATCCTGTCAGCAGCCCCGACGCCACGAAGCTGCCGGTGCGCCTGGGCGTCGCGCTGCTCAAGGACTCCAACGGGGAGATCGTCATGGATCTGCCGGTCCAGGGAAACCTGGCCGACCCCAATTTCCGCGTGGGAAAGGTGATCGTCCGCGTGGTTGTCAATCTCCTTGCCAAGGCTGCGGTTTCGCCGTTTTCGCTGATAGGGTCGATGTACGGAGGCGGCGGCGAGGAGCTCTCGTACCAGGACTTCAGTCCGGGTTCGGCGGTTTTGGAGGAGGGTGAACGCGGGAAGCTTACGACGCTCATGAAGGTTCTGGCCAACCGGCCCGGCCTGAGCGTCGACATCCAAGGCAGCTATGACGCGGCTGCGGACGGGTACGCCCTGAAGCGGCAGAAGCTCGCAGACCTGATCCGTCAAAGGATATGGGAAGAGCGCCGGGCGAAGGATTCGACCATTGCGCCGCCCGAACAGATCACCATCACCGATGTTGAACATCTCGCGATGCTCAAGACGCTCTTTGATGCGAAATTCCAGCCGGGCTCGACCTTTGGCACGCCGCTTCCCCAGCCTCCGGCCGTCGTCCCGCCCCCGCCCCAGCCGCGGCCGGGCCCCATCAAGCAGATTGTGGATTATATCAAGCGCCACCTGCCGTGGCGCGTTGACGCCGAGAAGGTGCAAAAAGCCAAGGCAGCCGAGGATTTTAAGCAGGCCACCGCCGCGGCCATCGCCACAGGACTGCCGGACGACGAGATGACCGCCCGTTTGGCGGACACGATGGAGGTAGGAATGGATGATCTGGCCGCCCTCGCAGCGGAACGCGCGCAGCACGTGCGCGACACCCTGGTCGATGTGGGCACAATTTCGCCCAATCGGCTCTTCCTCACCAAGGCTTCGGCCGGTGGAACAACCGCCGAGACCGGCAAGGGGCCGAGGGTCTTTTTCCAGCTCCGATAGTTGGATTGCTCTCCTTGCCGCGTAAATTCGCAGGGCGCGGGCATTTTGCGTTTGGCATGGGCGACCCGTGCGGAGACAAGTGACGAACCGCCCAACCATGCCTACCCGCAAAGGATCCTTCCGGCTCTTCCGCTTTGGCGGAATCGACGTCTTTCTTCACTGGTCATGGTTCCTGGTTGCCTACTACGAAATCTTCCTGCGGGGAATCGGGCAGTACGAGTCTCGCGTCTGGAGCCTCCTGGAGTACCTGGCGATCTTCCTGATCGTGCTCGTACATGAGTTCGGCCACGCGCTGGCGTGCCGCAGCGTGGGAGGAGAGGCGAACCAGATCGTGCTCTGGCCGCTCGGCGGCGTCGCCTACGTGGCTCCTCCGCCCAGGCCGGGTGCCACCCTGTGGACGATCGCGGCCGGACCGCTGGTCAACGTCGTCCTGATTCCGGTCCTGATTGCGATCGAGATGGTCGCCGGCCAAACGGGCCTTCTGGCGGAAAACCACGATCTGCAGATGTATCTTTGGGCTCTTCTGAGGATCGATATCGGGCTCCTGATCTTTAATGTGCTGCCCGTGTACCCTTTGGACGGAGGCCAGATCCTCCGGTCGCTGCTGTGGTATCCTTTCGGCCGGGCACGGAGCCTTTTGATTGCGAGCGTGATCGGGATTGTCGGCGTGGTCGCTTTTTTTGCATACGCGCTGTTGGGCGAGTCCATTTGGATGGGAATCATCTGCATCTTCCTGTTGATGCAGTGCTGGACCGGATTGACCCGGGCCCGCGCCATGGCCCGAATCGCCGCCGCCCCGCAGCGGGCGGGCGCCGCCTGTCCGTTGTGCCGCGCCGCGCCGCCCATGGGCGAATTCTGGACGTGTCCCCGGTGCAGGCATTCCTTCGACATGTTTGCGGGGCCGGGCGTCTGTCCGATCTGCAATGCGCAGTTTGGCGGAACGACATGTTTCGAATGCGGCCGCAGCAGCGCACCCAAGGACTGGCTGCCGTCCTCGTCCACGACGATCGACGTTTAGCCCGAAGATTTCACGAAGCACGTGGAATCTCACCCAAAAATGCCAGGCATAGAATTCCTCATGCTCCGTCAAAACATTCCAGCCAGCCTTCTCGATTACTCCGGCCCCGCTCCGGCGACAGTCGATGGTTCGGAGCACTATCTTGCGATCACACTGCCCTCGCGGGAACACCGCAGCTATCCGGACGTGCTCGATCTGTTGAAGAATTGCGGCTTTCTCGCCGAGCCTTCGAATGGCAAGTGGTGGCTCCGCGACCGGCACAAGACCCTCCAATTCCTCGCGGCGCAAGGGGAGCGGTTTCGGAAGGAATTCGGAGCCCGCTTTTCCGCGAATTTCGAGAAGAACACGGCCCATCTTCTGCCGGCGGAGATCGTCTGCACGGCCGCCGAGGCGGGCAGGGACTTCGAGGTCACGCTCGCCCTTCGCGCCGGTGCGGCCGGCGAGGCGGACGTGCGCTCGGCCCTTGTATCCGGCCGGGGTTATCTGGAGGCGGGCGGCCAGATCATCCTACTCGATTCCGACCGGATGCAACGGCTGGCCGACGCGCAGCGCGCCCTGGCGGGCGGCCCTGCAGGCGTCATCTCGGCCCGGCGCACCCAGCGGATCAGCGGCGCAAGGGTCGCGGAGATCGAGGGGCTGCTCGAGCCCCTGGCTCCGGGATTTCAGCGGCCTTCCACCTGGCGGGCGCGCAGCGAGGCTTTGCGCAATCTCTCCGTCCTCCCGCCGGCCGGGATTCCGCCCGAGTTTGACGCAAAGCTGCGCCCTTACCAGCGGCTCGGCGCAGCCTGGCTGGCGCACCTCCACCGCCATGAGCTGGGCGGAGTCCTTGCGGACGAGATGGGGCTGGGAAAGACGGTCCAGGCGCTTGCCCTCTTGTGCGCAGCCCGCGATCCCTCCGCGCCGCGCGCCGCCAGTCTCGTGGTGTGCCCGGCTTCATTGCTCGAAAACTGGCGGCGGGAGGCGGCAAATTTCGCTCCGGGACTGGGCACTTTCGTGCACCACGGCGAAAGACGGCTTTCCGATCCGGCGGATTTCCAGGCCTGCGACCTGATTGTCACGAGCTACGGAACCCTCGTCCGCGACGAGGACGTCTTTTCCGGCTGCAATTTCCTGTGCGTGATCGCCGACGAGGCCCAGCACATCAAGAACAGACGGTCCCAGAACGCCCGGGCCTTGCGGGCCCTCAAGGCCCGGAGCCGGTTCGTTCTGACGGGCACGCCGGTGGAAAATTCTCTCGATGACTTGAGATCCCTTTTTGAATTTCTCCTGCCCGGTTACCTCGAACGAACTCCCGCCGGCGCGCGGAGCGCCGACAAGGCCTGGATGGACCAGCGGCTCCGGACCCAGACGGCGCCCTACATCCTCCGCCGCACAAAGGGCGCCGTCGCGCCGGAGCTCCCTGCAAAGATCGAGCAGACCGTCTGGTGCGAGCTCACGGGCGCCCAGGCGGCCCTTTATCGGGCGGTCCAGGAACGGGCGGAACGCGACCTCATCGACCTGGCGGCCGGCGGCGCGAGCGAGGGGCGCCTGCGCCTCGCCACGCTGACGCAGCTCCTCAGGCTCAGGCAGATTTGCTGCGACCCGAGGCTGGCCGGGGGCGCGGAGCGTCCTTCCCAAGGTGATGCCACACCGGTCGGAACGGCCGCCCTGCCCTACGCGGATTCCACAAAGCTGGAGGCGCTTCGCGAGCTTCTTGCAGAGGCCGTGGACGACGGGCACCGCGTTCTCGTGTTCTCCCAGTTCACCACCCTTCTCGCGCTGCTAAAGGAGGACCTGTCTTCCCAGAGCCTTGATTACTGCTGCCTCGACGGGTCGATGCCTGTCGGCGCCCGGCAGGCCGAGGTCGACCGATTCCAGTCAACACGCGAGATACCCGTGTTTCTCCTGTCGCTCAAGGCCGGGGGCTCGGGGCTCAACCTGACGGGGGCTGACACGGTCGTGCATTTCGACCCGTGGTGGAATCCCGCGGCCGAGATGCAGGCGACCGACCGCGCCCACCGCATCGGGCAAACCCGCGTGGTCACCAGCTACAAGCTGATCGCCGCGGGCACGGTCGAGGAGAAGGTGCTCGGGCTTCAGGCCGAAAAACGGGCCCTGCTCATGGATGTCTTCGAGGCCAGCGATGCCGCCGCCTCCAGGCTTTCGCTGGCGGACCTGCGCTCGTTGCTGGGGTCAGCAACGGTGTCAGGAGCCAAGGACAAAATTTTCGGGCGATAGGAGTCGGTTTAGGAGGACGATTAATTTGCGCATAATGGCGGTGAGGGCGACCTTGGGAGCCTTGCCGCGAGCCGTTAGGCTTCGGTAAAAAGTGCTGAGGATTTGGTTATGCTGGCTGGCGGAGACGGCAGCCATGTAGAGGACCCTTCGAACGGCTGGGCGGCCGCCTCGGATGTGCCGCTGACCTCGATATTGACCGCTTTCACGGGCAAAGGGAGCAACGCCGGCCAGAGCGGCGGCCTGCCTGGAGCGGACCTGGCCGAGTTCAGGCATGAAGGCGAGCAGGGTAAGGACGGTCACCCGACCGACGCCGGCGACTTGTTCGAGGCGCTGCGCTTTGGCGGCGAGGATGGGATCGGATTGGATCTGCGCGTCGATCAATCGGTCGATGAGCTCGATTCGCTTTTCGAGGCGGCGCATTTCCGTTTTGGCGTCCCGA
>OCTA010000119.1_pt1 | contig 74561 bp, 112 predicted proteins | sample 1538991 | NCBI WGS metagenome assembly OCTA01 (sample SAMEA3539302, study PRJEB22396) | soil metagenome | biome: tundra; feature: field; material: soil | place: USA | collected 2010-05 | depth 0.15 m
CGTACTTCAGTGCAGAGTTATAAAAGGCGACCACTATCTCGCTTATTGGCTTGTAAAATGCGACTGTGGGGTAGAGACAAATATGCGCGAGCCTCCGCTGTACTACGACCAACGCGGCTCGTGTGGATGCGCTACTCCAGCGCATGGGATGGAGGGCACTCCCACTTACCGTAGTTGGTCACATATGGTCCAGCGTTGCACGAATTCGCGAAACGATGACTTCAGACTCTATGGCGGCAGAGGAATCCGGGTATGTGATCAGTGGCTGTCATTCAAGTCATTCATGAAAGACATGGGAGAAAGGCCCTCTCTCAAGCACTCTTTAGATCGCTGGCCAGACAAGAACGGAAATTACGAACCTGGTAATGTGCGCTGGGCGAATCCAATAGAGCAGGGAAACAACACCAGAAGCAACATCTGCATTGAGTGGGGCGGGGAACGCAAGACGTTGTCGGAGTGGTCGCGACTATTCGGGAAAGAGCGCTGCTTTATCCGTAGACGAAAAAACAGATTGAATACGCTCGATCCGTTGGTATTGTTTCAAGGTCTTGCACGGGAGGGCGGGGATGCAAGCTGAAAGCTTTTACAATTTGCCGATGGGGCTAATCACCGGCTTGCTGGTCGTGAGCACTGTCGGCGTGGTAAATGTTGTTTGGTTATTGGACCGCACCGCCCGTGCGCTCGAAGCGCTGGCGAAGAAGGACGGGGAGAAGCCGTGATTGTAGTTTTAATATGGCTAGCCTGTTCGGTGTGTGCCTATCTGATATTTCGTGCCGACTGGCGCAAGACTTTTAACGAGTGGACAATTGGGGAACGCAGGACAACAATTCTGATATGCGTCTTCGGCCCATTTGCTCTTTTCTCGGCACTGATCACTTATCCGTACGGTGATACCGAAAGGCGCAGGGCACTCGATAAACGGCCAGCGAGTTGGTAATGCCTGAAGCACTCCACTCCGCTACAGCCTACACCTTCGGTTGAGATTGAGACATAGCTTGCAGGCGCCGATTCACTTCAGTCTCGATCACCATAGCTGATAGCTGGCTCCGTTGCTCAGTGAGCACGACCTGCATCGTAGTAACGGTTTCTTTCAGGAGCACGACAGACTGATTCATGAGCCCCATGGCCGCTTCCTGATGTGCCGACATCAATTCAAGAGCCTGATCCTGCTTTTGCTGAGCAGTGGTAAGCTGAGCGGTAGTAGTAAGCTGAGAAGTAGTAAGCTTGCCGATGATGCCATAAAACGCGGTTAGACCGCCAATAAAAACTACGCCAATGGTGATGATGTTACCAGTTGACCACGTCGGATCAAAGGCCAAGATGGCTATAAAGCCGGCTGCGAAGCCTGCCAGCGTACCTGAAGGAAGCCAGGGGAGGTGCCAGTGGGATATGTCAATGGTCATAAGTTTCCGATAGCTTCCGTCACGCAAGCCTCATGCGCTCGCACCTGATGCTGGCCACGGTGGTAGCGCTGGCCTCGCACAATCGACCAGTTCTGGCGTTGTGCCCAGCGCGGGAAGATCAGGATCAGGACGTAGACGCCAACCGCACGATTGAATCCGCATGACTGCCCGAACTGCAAAGGGTTTGTGCGGAAATCTACTGCCGTGTCTGGATCACAGCGAGGTCGGGAAGCCATCGACCGAAGCGCTGGCGAAGACGAACATGGGAACGATAACGTCTGAAGAAATCATTGAGATGATGAGGCCTGCACCGAACGCGGCCGCGATGCTGATTACACCTAAAGGAATCTTCCACGTCCGCACGGACTCGCCGCTGTGGGTGAGGCTACCGGGGAGCATCGCTGGGACATTCAGTCCCCTTGGGCTTTGCCCGGCAATGACCGTTAACCTAAATCCACCACAGCACAAGATATAGCGTAATTTTCGAAAGTTACCCCACCGGAAGTGTCCGCTTGACGAGATCTCTGAATTCCTGTAAAAACTATTGACACGGTCATGGAACGTGAATAGAATTGATCTCGGATCACATCCGAACGCGGGCCACGGGCCGGGGCCTCGAACTCCGGCCTCCGCGGAAACCCTTTCGAGGAGGGATAATGACCACCACCAAGCCTGAAGGTTCTCCAGCGGACACGTACTCTACATTCGAGCCGAAGTATGGCTGCATGGGTTCCAGTTCAATTAGGAGGCGAGCTTGGGGTGGTTACATCGAACGCCCTGGATACATATATGCTATCGGATCTGAATGCGGATTGATAAAACTCGGATGCAGTCAAGAGCCAACGAATAGAGTAAGCGCTGTCGCTTGCGACAATCCGAGCGTCGGACGTTGCTGGTTGATTGCCACGCGCCCTGTCGAGTCCATGCGTGCGGATGAAGCCTTATTGCACTGGTGTTTCACAGATTGGCACTCGCGCGGCGAATGGTTTACCGTGAAGATCTCTGCCGCTACGTCTGTGTTTGAACACTGGAACCAAGTCCGAGAGTTGGCCCTCAATGAGATGCCAGAGCGGTTTACGCTGAAGCGTTTCGTCGCGGGGCGCGTGTGAATGGAGCGACCCTGGTGGAAGTTTTATGGTCGGGATTGGCTTGCAGATCGTGAACTTCACAGATGCTCAATCGAAGCTAGAGGGCTCTGGATTACGATGCTCTGTCTGATGAATGAAGGATTGCCGTACGGCCACATGGCCGATAAAAAAGGGGCCATCTCTCCGAAGATGCTGGCGGCGCAGGCCTATATCAGCGTGGCGTACTGCTCTAAGTTAATAGTGGAACTGGAGACAAATGAGGTTTTCAGCCGGACCGAAGCCGGGGTAATATTCAGTCGGCGGATGGTTAAGGATGAGAAGATTCGAGCAGCGCGTGCGGCCGGGGGGATCAAGAGCATCGAGCACCCCCTTACCCATAAGCCGAAGGGTTATGCGGAGGGTACCCATTCAGCCACCCTTAATCTTAAGGATAAGGGGACCATCCCTCACGCGAGCGCGCGAGCGCTGACATCTGGGGGTTCTGATTCTTCAGGAGAAAATAAAAAGGATGCCGCATTGTCCGTCCCTGACGCTGAGGGGCGTTTTGAGTCGCTAGCTGAACGTCATCCAGTCCCGGAACGCTGGGGGGCATGCAAGATAAAATACATGGAACTCGTTATGACGGCTACAGATCCGCGTAGGACAGCGGATTTACTGGACGAGTACCTGGATCTCTGGGTGATTTTCTGGCGGGAGTCTGGACGTGATCACCCGACTGGTTTGTACAAGTGGCTGCATGACGGGGACTGCTTCCGAAAACCTCCGGCTGTAGTGCCTTGCCAAGCCGCTAAATCCAAGACAGCGGCGACGTTCGACCAACTCGAGAAGGAATCAAATGGTTGACGAAAAGTTTGCTTCGGCTCAGATAAAACGCCTCACCGGATTAAGCTTTTTCCCAACGGAAAAAGAGGCTGTACGGGAACTTTTGATGGCACTTCGAATTGCTCCAACCGAAAAGATCGGCAAGTCCACCGTGGACTATTTTCTCGCCACCGTAACCGAATGCCCCAAGCCGGCGCAGATCCGGGAGAGGGCGCAGCCGCCGGAGGAAGAGGGGTACCAAGCCCCGGGCCCAACGCGCTGCAACGCCTGCGGTGATACCGGATTCGTCCGCCAAGTAATCACGCGCAATGGCCAGGAGTATGACTTCGCAGCACCCTGTGGCTGCAAGGGACTGTCAGTATGAGTGACAAACTCCTCACCCGCCCCGATAGATGCACGACATGCGCTTACCGGCCTGGAACTGAAGCCAACAAGCAGGAATCCACCCTCCTGAAAGCTCAACTGTGCCTGATCTCCGGTGAGCTTTTTCTCTGCCACGAAGACCCGGCAAGGATTGCAATCTGCCGAGGCTGGCACGATGCGTTTGCTGTACGATTGCGAGCCGGAAAGTTGGAGAAAGACCCAGAGAAGCGTGCACTGGCCGCAAAGCTTTCCGACGCCTTATGCGACTCCGAAGATGCTGTACTAGCTTCCCAGCATGACCTGGCAAAGCAGTTGTACGATGCGGCCGTGGCGAGAATGGAAATAGCCTAATGCCCGAAGACTTTGAACAAATCGCCCAGGATTTATGGAGAGCGCTAGCCATGGCTCACGAAGTGATCGCCGGCGCAATCGAGAATGGAGGCTTGTGCTCCCAGGCCGTTGAGAACTATTACTGGTGGGTTCGAGAGGCCATGGACAACATGGGCATGGGAGCGGAACCGTTAGCCCAGCTATTCGAGCACCAGTTGCATGAGGCGCTCTCATGCGACAACTGCACCGGATCAAAGGACGTCGCAAGCAAGGGTCCCGTACAATGATCCCCAACTGGAAGCGCCGACAGTTCCGAATCGAAGAAGCGCTCAAGTCCATGGACGGCGCCAGAGAGAAGCCAGTGGAGCGGGAAGTAAAGCCGATGGCCAAGGTGGGTAATCTGCATTTTCCGAAGATTCTGAAAGGCGCGAAGTGACCACTCGCCAACAGCGGCGCCTAGAGCTCGCCGAGCAAGTCTGCCGGCTGGTAACCCGTCATCAATCGTGTGGACTCGAACCCAAGGAGGGCTATCGACCAGACGTTGTGGCTGCCTTATACCTCATGCAGGTATTCGCCGAAAAAGAAGGCAATCTAAAAGCTGGCTCACTGCACTGGCTCGGAGAACTAGCCGCCGCGATTGAGAAGGCACTCCACGCCTGGATGAACGCAGTTGGATTGGATCCGAGGACGTTCGAAAAGCCTGAATCGCAAGCGATGGCGATGGATCTCGCGAAAGACGCGCTGGGTCCGGAATACGAAGCGGAGTACGAACAGACTGCGGAAGTTCCACCTCAACACCGGTTCTACTCCGGTAAGACCGCAGACGAACGAGCATTCACGCTAGTACAGGATTTCTCTTCCGGCCAGATAAAGACGCCGGACGAGCTGCGCATGGCGATCGCCGCGGACGTCCTCGAAGCTGAACACGTAGCCCGCCAGCCGTTTATCGATTACAGCGAAGTGATCTTTCGCGGTTGCGAAACTCATCGTACTGGGCAGATGAGCGGGGCCGAGGAAGAGGCATTCCATGCAGCGGTCAGCAAAGCCACTATGGATTTGCTGTGCGAGGCCGGTCGGTGGATGAATCTACAGGAGACCGTCACGAACGAGGAGGCTGCGCACTGATGCTTATCCGCCTTACCCAAGCCAACTCATTAGGCGGAAAGCTCAGCCCAATGATCATCAACACCGACCTCGTCGAGGCCGTCCGACCGGAACCAGACGGGGTGACAGCGCTCGAAATGGCAAGCGGACATACCCGCTGGATCACAGAGTCAGTGGAAGAATATTGGAAGTTGGCAAAGCCATGAAGATTCTCACGCTCTTGCTTCTCTCGGTCGCCGCCGCTGCTTTCGGTGAGCCGCAGTTATCCAATCCAATCGGGGCGCCGAGTGACGCGCTGTTTACGGACGCTGATTTGCTGGACATCCAGTACCAGTTCTCGGATTCAACCGCGACTTACTTTGCAAACGCCGGCATACAAGTGCAAAACATCATTTGCATTGACGTGCCCTGGCAATCAGGACTGTCCCAATGCAGCCCTAAAGCGGAGCTCTACATCATTCCCCAGTACGTGCCGGTCACTTACCCGCCACCCGCGGTACCGGTGCCCCCCGGGCCTCCTGTGACGCCGCCAACCTGCACTGTCAACTGCGAGCCTCCGCCATGTGTTGACTGCGGGACGCATCCCGCGGTTCCCGAACCCGGATATCTGGGCCTGATGATCCTGGTGCTGGTTGTAGTAGCGATCTGGCGAAAAGTGAGGCGCGCATGAAAGTGAAGGTCCTTAAGACGCTGCACTCCCCGCTAAGCTCGGCTGAGATTTGCCGCCGTAACGGCTGGAGACGTGGGAGTAGAATCGTTGGGGTCGAGGATCAGCGGGCTACAACAATCCGAATCACTGCAGTTGGAGACGATTACATATTGGCCATCGCAGACGACAGCGGCCACGAAGGCGAGTGGAATCTTACGTGCCGAAACTGGAGGCACGCGTGAAAGTTTCCCTCGTGACTCCCCGAGGTACGCGCATGACCCTGCTTCCCAGTATCGTCTCGCTCTCTGGTGCACCGCTGCGAACGTGCCAAACGCTTAGGCATTGCTGCCTCTGCACCAAGGACATCACGATAGGCCAGCAGTACCGCGACCGCGGCTTTCAGCGGAGAGCTCACGAGCCGTGCGTTCAAGAAGCGGCTCTCAAGATCAAGCAGGCTGGAGAGGATGAGGCAGCCTGGAAAGGAGGAAACCAAATGGACCAGGAAAAACCGGAACAACCGGAAAAACCGGAAAAACCAGAGAAGCCGGATAAACCGGAAAAGCCCCAGCATTAAGCGCTGTAAACTTGTGTGGGCGGGTCGCAATCTCAGGGCCGCCCACGCGCAATGAAAAAGGTGATGTAAGCGGCTTGGCCAACGAAGGACGCGGATGAACACGAAAACTACAACGGTGCGAACGCCATGATCTGGTGGACTCGCGTCACGCGCACGTACACCGGGCTACGGCTCTCGACGTTACATGCCGATCCTCGATGCCACTACCTTCACCGGCTAAACTCGGTCGGTAGTGTGCTCAGCATCAGCCTGGACGTACTCCCCAAGACCACTAACCTGAGAATTTGTTTTGAAGGCCGCATCCAGTGTTTGGTTGAGTGGGCTGAAGAGTTAGGAATGAGTAAGAGTACACTAAAAGACCGGATCAATCTTTGGAACTGGAGCGTTAGAAAGGCCTTAACGACACCAGTAGCACGCAGGGACCAATCATGGAGAGCACACAGTGCGTCTGCATAAACCGCTGAAGCGCACGCCTCTCAAGAAGCAGGGATGGTCCGGACGTGCTGCCAGGACGCCGATAAAGAAACGCCGGACGAAGCCGCGCAGGGGACCGCTGCGGGACAAGAATTACCTGGCATTTATTCGACAGCAGGAATGCGTCATTGGGTACAGCGCCGCGCTATTGCGAACTGATTGTCGGGGTCGCATAGAAGCCGCGCATGTTGGCCTGCGCGGCCTTTCGCAAAAATCGTCTGACCACCAAACGATTCCATTATGCGCCGGCCACCACCGGATACACACCGACTCGCAGCACAATCTGGGAAAGAACTTCTGGGAAGTGCATGGCCTAAACAGAGATCGGCTAATGAGGATCTTCCGCGAGCGGTATCTTGATGCGATAGGATTTGGTAATGGTTAAAGGTCTAAGCTTCAGCAGTGACCCGATGGAACGCCTTTTGCAACTCGTGTCGCCCGAACCTAATTCAGGCTGTTGGCTCTGGCTCGGAGACGTTAAGTGGAATGGCTACGAACTCCATGGCGGCGTCATTCCAGAAGGGTTAGAGCTTGATCATACCTGCCGCGTTCGCTGCTGCGTAAATCCCCGTCATCTTGAACCGGTGACGCATGCGGAGAATCTCAGGCGGGGCATAGGAGCGGAATTGACGCGGTTGAGAAAAGCAGCCATTACACACTGCAAAGCCGGGCATCCGTTAGTTTCTGTAGATTGCCGCGGTTCTAGGTACTGTAACATTTGTCGCAATAAGGCTAAACGTGATGCTCGCAGAAACGGAAAAGCATGAAAGGCATTGCGGCTGAACTGTGGGACCGATACGAAAGTGAGCGTGCGAATGCCCTAACGTCCGAGACGATTGCCACGGATCGTATGTGGCTAAATATTCACGCGCTAAGCAACCTGGATGCGGCCAGCGGAAGCGCCACGGTTTTGGTGCATGCCATAAGCAAGCGAGGAGACGGTCCTAGCCACCTGATCACACTCTCGCCCATGCAGGCGATTCATCTCGCTACTGAGTTGCTGGGAGCCGTCAAAGAGCTGAAGTTGTTTGAAGTGCCGGCGAGCCAGAGCGGGCTCAGAAAGCACCTGGATGAAATCGACCGTGAGCAGCGCGAAGATTACCGTCCCTCAGAGTTTCATGCTGCTGTGGATCTGCTACGCGAAGCGGAGAAAACACGGTGATCACTTCCAAACAGGTCAATTTGCTGTTGGCCAGATTTATCGCGAGCGGTGTGGTAGGTGACCGGACGCGAATGGATTGGCTGTACGAGCGGGGTATCGATTGTGAGCAAGATTCGAGGGGCCATCCCTATTACGAAGCTATGACGAACGCACAGTTGAATCGAGCGCTGAAAGACCTGGATTCGGAATGAATGATGAATCACAGTGCACTGTGCGCGAGTATCCACAATACGGCATTTCGATTTCAGTCCGAACTCGAATTGCAAGACGGTATCGCGATTCTGCTGGGGACCGATCCCCAGCAGCGCGAGGTTGTCCTGGGTCCGAAGGACAGAATCGATTTCCTGTTGGGTGGGATTGGAATCGAAGTGAAGACAGATGGAAGTCTGACGGCAATCATGCGACAACTGCACGGCTATGCTCAGTACGATGCCGTCCGTTCGTTGATCCTGGTCACGAACCGCGCACGTCATCGCCCATGTCCCGGCAGAATGAATGGGAAGATGGTCACTGTGGTTTTCATCGGAGGCGCGGTTTGAAGAGATATGGCACCATTTCGTTCGACTCGGAAGCCAAGGCGTGGCGCGTGGAATGCGAGCCGCATGTAGCCTTGCGTCTGAAACGCGTCTTTGCCGGTTTGGGTAAGGCTGCCAAACGCTATTACCTAATCTCCGATACTTTGGATAACGCCCGTGATCTGGAATGGTTCATCGATCGGTACCCGATGGTGGTCACTGATTCTAGCCGCTTGCGCGAGCGCGCCTGCGAACATATCGAGCGGATGGATATCGTCTCGCAACTCCTGGAGAATCGCCAGCCAGTGAAGCCGTTCTCGCTCGCGTTTCCTCCGCGAGATTATCAGAGCCAAGCGGCCGCCCTGCTCTTAGCCCGCGGGAGTCTGCTTTTGGCTGACGATGTTGGCATTGGAAAAACGCTCGTCGCGATTTGTACCTTCACGGATCCACGGACGTTGCCAGCGGTCGTGGTCACGCTCACCCATCTGCCGCGCCAGTGGCAAGACGAACTAAAGATGTTCGCTCCGAATCTCACAACGCACATCATCAAAAAAGGGACGCCCTACGATTTGACCGCTGGGCGTAAAGATAGAAACGGACAAATCACATTCGCGGATCGGTTGCCAGATGTCATCATCATGAACTACCACAAACTGGCTGGGTGGGCCGAAACGCTTGCACGGGTGGCACGGTCAGTTACCTACGACGAATGTCAAGAATTACGGCGCCGGTCCACCAACACGGCTCGATCGCTGAAATACGAGAGTGCGATGGTACTTTCGGCAGCCGTTAAGTTCAGGCTCGGATTATCAGCTTCCCCCATATATAATTACGGCGCCGAAATGCATTCTGTCATGGACTGCATCGCGCCTGGAGCACTCGGGACGCTTGGCGAATTCTCGGAGGAATGGTGCGCCGGCAGAACAGAGAGCGTGGCGAATCCCAAAGCCTTCTCGTTCTATCTTCGCGACAGCGGAATGATGTTGCGCCGCACTCGCCAGGAAGTCGGTCGCGAACTACCGGAAGTCTCCAAGATCGTTCACTACGTGGACGCTGACGCAGTCGCACTTCAGAAGGTGTCAGCGAGCTGCGCGGAACTAGCTCGAATGATCTTACGCGCCGGCGAAGAAAACCGCGGAGACAAGATGCGCGCCAGCGAGGAACTGTCTAATGTGCTCCGGCAGGCTACCGGCATTGCCAAAGCTCCGTACGTAGCTGAGTTCGTAAAGCTGCTATTGGAGAGCGAACGAAAGATCGTGCTCTACGGCTGGCACCGGGCCGTGTACGACATCTGGCTGGATCAGTTGAAGGAATTCAAGCCAGTGCTCTATACCGGGACCGAATCGCCTGCGGCGAAGGAAGCTTCGAAACACGCCTTCGTTTCAGGGGACAGTCGGCTCATGATAATATCCCTCCGTTCCGGAGCTGGCTTGGATGGTTTGCAGAAGGCGTGCCGAACCGTTGTGTTCGGAGAATTGGACTGGAGCCCTGGGGTGCACCTTCAAAATGTTGGCAGGGTTCATCGCGATGGACAACCAGACCCAGTAGCCGCTTATTTCCTGGTATCCGATTTTGGATCCGATCCGGTCGTAACAGAGATACTCGGATTGAAGCGCCAACAAAGTGATGCCATCACTGATCCAAATCTGTCGCTAATAGAAACGCTAGAGGCAGATCCCCAACGGATCAAAAAACTGGCAGCATCATACTTGGCCCAGATCGGAGTGCAGAAGGAAAAACATGAATGACTTCTTTGATGGGCTCACGCGCATGGCAGACACCTTCTTCAACCGGAGACCGGCACCCAAAGCGGAGAGCGAGAGCAAGGTGACCATCGGCGAGCTGATACGGCGCAAGGTCTCGCACGTCAGTTACGATGGAAAGCTGTACCGGATTGAGTGCAGCGAAGTCGAGGTCAAAGAAGCGTGATGCCAGTCTTTCATCCACGCCCGACCGGCGTGCTTCCAACTGGGAGGGCTCTGCTTCTCCTGACCATGACTACCGCAGAGTATGCCCGGAAGTGGAAGGGCACACAGAAGAAGCGACCGGATCTGGAGCCATTCTCCGAGTTCGGAGCTCCTTGCTCTGAGACTCCCGGGTTAAGCCCGCAACTACGCGCTAAAGCAGAGCAGCATAGAGATGTCCTGCCGAGCGTCCGGGAGATGGAGCAGAGAATGGAATTGGTAGCGAACCGAACGCGAAGTCGGACCAGGGTAGCGCGATTGGTCGAAGAGCAGATCTGGAACGAGGAGGCGTAGCGTTGGGAGAAAAGACAAAAATACAGTGGACCGCAACGCTTAACGCGGATGGATCAACCACAGAAGGGGCATCTTGGAATCCGATCCGGGCGCGTAATAAGGCGACGGGCGCCGTGGGGTGGCACTGCACCAAGCCGTCCGCCGGCTGTAAATTTTGCTATGCCGAATCGATCAACAAACGCCTCGGAACCGGGCTGAGCTACATCGTCCCCGCCGGGCAACAGGTTGAAATCTTTGTCAGTGACAAGATCCTGGAGCAGCCGCTCCACTGGAAGAAGCCGCGCAAAATATTCCCTTGCTCGATGACGGACGCGTTTGGTGAGTTCGTTGCGGATGACATGATCGATCGAATGCTAGGTATTTCCTTGCTCGCTCCACAGCACATTTTCCAATACTTAACTAAACGGTCCGGGCGCATGCGCGAACATATTCTCGGGCTTGAAACTAGACACACGCCGGACGGTAACATGCTACTCAGTCCTACAACCGTTCTTTTAGAATTAGCTCTTAGAAAGAACGCCATCCCATTCGGCCTCGACGCGCTGAATAGACCGTGGCCGCTCCGAAATTGCTGGCTTGGCTTCAGCGCCGAGAATCAGGATGCGTTCAATGAGCGCTGGGCTGAGATGGAGCCGCTGGCGCGCAAGGGCTGGCTTGTCTGGTGTAGTTACGAACCGAGTCTTGGACCGATCGATATGCGGCCAGCACTTGCGGCCGGCCTTCGCTGGGTGGTGATCGGCGGGGAAAGCGGACCAGGTGCCCGGTCATTCGACATCCAGTGGGCACGCGACGTTATTGCGCAGTGCAAAGAAGCCGCCGTGCCGTGTTTCCTTAAACAGTTAGGCGCGAAGCCAATCGAAAAGACATACACCCTCGCGCCCTGGAAGAACGGGGCACAGGGGGAGCCGGGGAATTGGTCCCCTGTGCTTCTCGATCGCAAGGGTGGCTCAATGGATGAGTGGGAGCCGGGATTGCGCGTGAGGGAGTTCCCCGCATGACCCGCGAAGAGTTCGAGGACGCGCTGGACAATCTGGAAGACCCAGGCTGTCTCTGCTATGACGAAACGGATCCCGATTGCCCGTACCACGGATTGACCGCGCAGCGCGAAGAGTTGGAACGCGCTGGACAGGAGAGATTACCGCTGTGAGCAGAGCAACGCACACAACCTCCCGCGGTTCCGGGCCAATCTCCGACTTCCCTCGCCGGCCGCCGAATTTAGGGAAGCGTGGACGAAGGAAGACAAAGCAACTGTGTCCGGTTTGCTTCGAAGGACCATTCGTCGCTAAGAAATTGAATCTGCACCGCAGAGAGATGGGGCACTAGCTTTGGCCTTGACCGATCTTGAGCGAGCGATTTCAGAACAAGCTGAGTGTGCCGATTACATCCGCTCTGGATTGCCAGATCAGATCGGAGCCTGGATGGGATTGCATGACTGGATAGCCGAGGAGGTTCTTTTGATAAACGAAGCAGTGACCGTACCCACGAAAAGCAGTTTGACCGGCGCGGTCTGTCCCGATTGTAAACTGCATCGTGGACACAGAGCGAACTGCCCGCGCGCCCAAGCCGAAGAATCTAAGGATTACAGCATTGAGGCGTACCGCGAATTCGTAAAAGCCAAGATTCTCCTGTCCGATGAGTTCGGATTTGAAATCGACCCCGCCGATATCCACGAATCACTGATGCCGCATCAACGCATCGGTACACAGTGGGGCGTGCGCGGGGGATGCCGGGCGCTGTTTGAGAGTTTTGGTTTGGGGAAGACCCGCCAGCAAATCGAGATCCTTAGGCTGATCCTGAAGCGATTCGGTGGCCGTGCATTGATAGTGGCGCCGCTCGGCGTGCGGCAGGAGTTTGCCAATGAGGCCCTAGCTCTAGGAGTGCCTCTCACCTTCATCAAGTCAAACGCAGAGATTGGCGAGGATGGGATCTACGTCACCAATTACGAGAGCGTTCGAGAGGGAAAGATCACTCCGAGTAAGTTCATCGCGGCTTCACTCGATGAGTGCGACGTTCTCGCCGGTTTCGGCGGAGTAAAAACCTTTCGTGAGTTCATGCGCGAGTTCGACGCGGTCAAGTATCGCTTTGTTGCCACGGCGACACCGGATCCCAACGAATACATCGAACTGCTTGCGTTCGCCGCTTTCCTGGGGGTAATGGACGTATCGGCCGCGAAGACGCGCTTTTTTAAGCGCGATTCAACCAAGGCAGACAAGCTGACCCTACATCCGCACAAAGAGCGCGAATTCTGGATGTGGGTCTCCACGTGGGCGCTCTTCCTGCAAACACCTTCGGACTTCGGAGATGAGTTTTCCGATGAGGGTTACGTATTGCCGGAGCTTGACGTTCGGTACCACGAACTCGAAGTCGATCACAGCACCGCGCTTCCAAATCGTGATGGCCAGGGGCAGTTGTACCGTGAGGCAAGCGCCGGCCTCAGCCAGGCAGCGAGAGAGAAGCGGGACACGCTGGACCTGCGGATGGCCGAGATGAAGCGTATTCTCGATGAAGAGCCAGACGAACATTTTATTCTCTGGCACGATCTCGAGGATGAACGGCGAGCCATTAAGAAACTCGTTCCCGATGCCGTGGACGTCTTCGGAATGCAGCGAGCGTCGAAAAAAGGGACCGAGCAGCTCGAGAACGCGCTCATTGACTTCGCGCAAGGGCGCATTCAATATCTGGCAGCCAAGCCCAAGATGTTCTCGGCCGGCTGTAATTTCCAAAAGCATTGCGCACGCGCGATCTTTTGCGGAATCGGCTATTCGTTTCGGCAGTTCATTCAGGCCATCCACCGGATACATCGGTTTGGACAAACACGAACCGTTGTCATTCACCTGATCTACGCCGAAAGCGAGAAGAGCGTGCTGCGAACCCTCATGGACAAGTGGGAACGCTATAAGTTGCAGTGTCAAAAAATGAGTCAGATCATCCGCGAGTACGGAATGGCTCGTGAAGCCTTGAAGCTTGCTCTTACGCGATCGCTAGGAGTGCCGCGGGCTGAACAGCGCGGCGCCCATCACCTGATGGTGAACAACGATTGTGTGGAAGAGCTCCACGCGATGGAGGCGGACAGCGTAGATCTGGTTTGCAGTTCTCCGCCGTTTTCTCACCAATATGAATATTCTCCGAACTGGTGCGACTTCGGCCACAGCGACAATAATGAGCACTTCTGGCGGCAGATGGATTTTATGATTCCACAACTCTTCCGGGTCTTGCGGCCAGGCCGGATCGCTGTGATGCACGTGAAAGACCGCGTCATCCCGACCGGCATTTCTGGGCTAGGGTTCCAGACTATCTACCCGTTCCACTTGGACTGCATAACGCATTTTGTGAAACACGGATTTGGATTCACCGGCATGAAAACCATCGTGACAGACGTGGTCCGCGAGAATAATCAAACCTACCGGCTAGGCTGGACGGAGCAATGCAAGGACGGCACGAAGATGGGCTACGGGCTGCCCGAATACTTGCTGTTTTTTAGAAAGCCGCAAAGCGATATCCAGAACAGTTACGGCGATGTTCCAGTAGAGAAGGCAAAGCCCGTTTGCGTATCTGATTCCGGCGAGCTTGTGCCATTTGATCGGGACCTTCCGATCGCACCCGGAACAGGCTACTCCCGATCGCGTTGGCAGATCGATGCCCACGGTTTCATGCGATCGAACGGCAACAGACCTCTGCGGCCCGAGGACCTGGGCGGTCTCCGGCACGAACAGATCTTTAAGCTCTTCCGGAATCACTCCCTTCACTCGATCTACGATTTCGAGGAGCACGTTCGTTTGGGAGAAGAGCTCGAAGCTAAGGGTATTCTCCCGGTCACTTTCATGCTTTTACAACCGCAGTCTTGGCATCCCGACGTTTTAACCAATATCACGCGGATGCGAACACTCAACAGCACCCAGGCCGCGAAGGGCAAAGAGCAACACTTGTGCGCTTTGCAATTTGACGTGGCTAACCGGGTCATCGCTCAATTATCGATGCCCGGCGAGACGGTGCTTGACTGCTTTGCGGGGATCGGAACGGTCCCTTACTGCGCGGTCAATCTCGGGCGCCGAGGGGTTGGGATCGAACTGTCGCCTAGCTACTACGTGGATGCGGCCATGTACTGCAAAGCAGCGGAAGAGAAAGTCGGCGCTCCTACGCTATTCGAGTTACTGGAACAAGAATCAGAACTAGAGGCCCCGGCAGAGGACTTTTCCACAACAGATCCTCAGGGAAGAGATGGAGAAGAAAAAGATTGAGAAAACTATTGACGTACCTGGGGGACCGGTGGTACTCTACTCATGCCAATGAAAAACGGTAAGCGCAAGGGCGAATATTCCGTGGTCAAGGTCCTAATGCCCAATGCGCTGCACGCTCTGGCAAAGAGCGAGGCAGCACTGGAACAGATTGAACTCCGAGAGCTTTATCGCAGGGCTGTGGAGGCCTATGTTAGGGATCGTACAAAGAGGGCATCATGAAGGAGGTCCCTGTCACATCCAGGAAGCATCCAGGCCTGGTTGCGCTGGTGGATGATAATCAGTACGAAGAACTATCGTCATACGCGTGGTCTCTTGACGGGTCTGGCTATCCACAGAGAAGCATAAAGACTTCCAAGGGTTGGAGGCCAATCAGGATGCACCGTCATATTCTGGGACTTATCGGTCGCCAAGGTGCTGACCACTGGAACCTGAACAAGCTAGACAATCAAATTAACAATCTTCGCCGCGCTTCCCAAAAGCAGAATAACCGCAATGGTGGGATCAGAAGGAATAACTCCAGCGGCTACAAGGGCGTGACGTACAATCGCAAGCGCCACGTGTGGCAGGCATACATAACCGCCGATCTTAAGCATTTGTATTTAGGGGCATTCAGCGATGCTCGGGAAGCAGCGCTGGCCTATAACGTTGCGGCCACCCTACATCACGGAGAGTTCGCCAGGTTGAACGAGGTTCCCGATGGACGTTGAAACTGCTGACCAAGTGCGCCCTGATCCTACAAAACTTTACGGGATATGCCACCAGCCCGATGGGACGGCGGTGGTCCGCGTCCCGAGGGTCACGAAGGTCGGAATCGGAATGGCGAGGGGTAAAGACGTCCGAGTCTATATCGGCACAGACGAACAGTGGCACGTTGCGGTAAACGAAGCAGCCAAGGAAAAAAGCCAACGAAAAAACACCGCCTTCAAGACCATGGAGGAGGCCCAGGAGTTCTACAACGCCCAACGATTGACCGCGCCAGAATGCATTTATCCGCGCAAGCTAGACTACTTCAGTTTCACGAGAGCTGCAGGCGACGGTACCTTCATCCCCGACTGGGAGGCGACCAAAGCTCATGGCCCAATGCCCCGCGAACTCGACATCATGTTCCTAGATCCGCGCCCTCTTGAGGCTGAATACCAGCTTTGGAGCAGTAGTGAACTTCGCTGCCATGGCGATGGCCAGCATGCGCTCCGCGTGTTGAAGATGGCCAATACCCCCGAGGAAATAGCCCTAGCTAATATCGCGAAGGAGGCTGGGCAAAAAGTTTTCCCGATCATTAGCGGCTGCGAAACTTGCGGTTGCCCATATGCGAAGCCAACGATGAAGGACGGAAAAGAATATGCGGCTGCTTGCAAACCGCATGCCAGGATAAAATTTCAGCTCCTGAACGCGCCACGCCTCGGAGGCCAGTGCCAGTACGATACAACTTCAATTCGTTCAATCTCTCAGCTATTTTCTTGCTTGTTTGAATTCTATAGATTTACCGGCCAAGGCGATCCGGCCAAGGGCTTCGTGGCTGGGATTCCGCTTAAGCTAGTGCTTTCGCCCTTTCGTGTAAATCACAATGGGCAAGCTGGTACAGCGTACTCAGTGAGCCTGGAGTTCCGCGCTGAGAGCGCCTTCAAACTGAAACAGCAACTCCTGAAGCACGCCATGGAATTCCAGAAGGTCATTCCCATGCCGAAGCAGATCGAAGCGCCGCCTCCAGACGATGAGCCGGAAGAGACCTTCGAGCAACAGGAACCAGCGGAAGCCGCCGCCTTTACCGCTGAATTCGTGGATGAACGCGGCACTGAGGTGGTCCAGCCAGGCAGCGTCGACGCAGCTCGTCAGATCGGGATTCATCAGATCGCAGAAACCTACGGCTACTCTCCAAATTGTGTCGAGGAATTTTACGATCAGCCAAACTGCATGGAGCTTCTGGACCTGAAATACGGCCCCCCTCCAAAGAATCTGCCTCCAGTAGCAGAACGAGTCCAGAAGGAAATGGATGCAAAGGCAGCGAAGAAGGCCGGAACCGCGACCACTCAGCCTGAAGAGACCCAGCCGCTCTTTGGAAAAGAGCCGACGCCGATACGCGAGGTTAAGAAGCCGTTCGAAGGATTCGGGAAAAAGAAGTAAGCCACCACATATACGTGAGCACAGCGAAGCCAGATTGAGTTGTAAAAACTATCAAGAAAGGAGGAAACACCAATGCCTTTGAATACGACCGAAACCGCTCGTCTCGCTGAATTGGAGAAAGTGCCGGTAGCTCAGCGCACGCCAGCACAACAGCAAGAGATCGCCAACCTCGAAAAGAAACAAAATAGCTAGGGTCTGCACCTGCACCGAAGAGCAGACGCTGTGCTCACGTATATAAGAAGCCCCAGGTCTAACGAGGAAAGAACAATGAAAAAGCCGAAGCAAACGAAACCGCGATCGCGCACGACCACCACCGGCACGCAATTGCCGGCGACTCCAGACATTGTCAGCGCCCTGCGTAACGCTCTGTCAGAATCCAAAGAGTACTGCGCTAAACAAGACGAGCTGATCGCCCATTTGAGACGCGACAGCATAGTGCAAGACTCGGAGTCAGAAGCCTACGATGGTCAGTGCATCGTGGTCAGTCGCGAGGATATTGAGGTCCGGATCTATTTTGGAAAGAAGTGAGGTCCGGGCCATGCAAATAAGAGACAAGGTTTCAGATTCTGGAAGCTGCGGATGTGTTCTCGTAGTTCTCGCCCTCAATCTTTTGCTTGGCGGAATTACTACGCAGTACGTTCTGAACGCATGGTTGCCGCTGATCCTTCATAGGGCCGTGTACGCTCCGTTCTGGCCTTGCGCGGTGGCCGGGCTGTTTCTTGGACAGTTTGCAATACCACTCGCGGCCCTGACGTGGCTACTGAAAGCGGCGGGTGTGATCTAGCATGCCTCAACGTCTCCCCATCAAAGCGGCCCGTAACATCGGCAAGGAATACGATTGCAAACAAGTAATCGTGATCGCCTGGGACGGCGAACTGACCCACATCGTGACATGGGGCAAGACGATCTATGATTGCGATCAGGCAGCGCGCGGCGGGAACAAGCTGAAAGAGAAATGGGGTTGGCCGGAATGCAACGATCAGCCAATCGCGAGTGAAGCAACTCCAGAAACGGATTGCGGAACTCCAGAAACGGATTGCGGAACTGGAATCGGCGCTCAGATCGGAAGGATACCGGATACCGTGACTGAGACGCGCCGCGAAGGAACGTGGGTCTACTTCGACTTCAAATGTCCAGGCTGCGATGCCGAGGGCAAGCTCGGTCTCGATACCACGGAAGGAATGAAACCGTTCGCGTGCCCCGAACATTGCGGCAGCACGTTTGTGTTGTGGATGCCGGCGGATAAGTACGAACTGAAGTGCGTAGTCCAGAGGTGCACCGCATGAAGGCCCTTACGCTCACGCAACCTTGGGGAATTATATACATGAGTACAGTGAAACCGTAAAGCCATGAAAGAACTAGACCCAGGCCACCACTACGCGATTGACTTGCTGGATTACGGCGGGAATGCGGTAACGTCGATTCGCTTCGTGAAGCGGATGGGGGAAAATTACCCAGGAAACCAGAGTGCTTACCCAGGCACAAATATCCAAGAGGTACTTCGGGCACTCATCGCCCGCGTCAAGTATCTCGATGGACAAATTCCGTGTGTTGAAAACAAACAACTTCTAACCAACTTGCGGGATAGCGTTCGGCTATTGGAAGAACGGGCCGCACACCGACACGGCAGGAGGCCGGACTGGCGACTATACGAAAAAGACGGGAGTACCAATGACCAGATTGAGCATCTGCCAACATGCAAAAAATGCGGCCACATCGGATGCCCAGAATGACGCGCTGTACTCATGTATATAATTCCCCAACCTTGGGCGAGCCTGGTAGCAATCGGCGCTAAGCGGATTGAAACGCGAAGCTGGCGAACGCCATACCGGGGAACTCTCGCGATTCACGCTGCGAAGGGCTTCCCTAAGGACTCGCGCGATTATCTCGATACATTCGTTTTCTTTGGTGCATTCAGGCCCGACCACGCAGCCATGCTAAAACGCGAGGGGGTCCGTCTCGTGCCCAATGCCTGCAAACTAGAGGTCGCTGGATCTCTTCCGCTGGGCGCAGTGATCGCAACGTGCAGGCTGATATCCTGCTTGCCAACGCGAGAGCTTCAGAACAACCGGATCATTGAGACCGATTTATTTGCCAAGGCTCCAGTGTTCAACTTAGACGATCAGGAGCGAGCATTTGGCAATTACGATCACGGCCGCTGGGCATGGCTGCTCGCTGATATCGAGCCGCTGCCAGAACCGGTTCCAGCCAAAGGTGCCTTGTCGCTCTGGGAATGGGAGCCTCTGGCATGAAACTCGAAGTCCTTAAATCCGGCAGCGATGGCAACTGCACACTCGTGTGCTGGAACGGCGTACGCGTGTTGGTGGACTGCGGTATTCGCAAGATCGACCTGTCAGGCCGGTTAAGCCGGACCGGCGAAAAGATCGAGAACATTCTCGCAATTCTCCTATCCCATGGTCATGCAGATCACACATCCGGACTGCTTTCCGTAGCCAAAGCGATCGAGCCGCACATTTACATGACAGCCGGCACGCTGCAGGAAATTTATCTACACGACTACACGCCCAAGATGACAATATTCCGGCCGGGCGACTTCATCCGAATCGCGCAACCAGATGACGTGATCGCAGGACTTGAGATCGAGACTTTTCCTGTTCCCCACGACGCCGCGGAGCCAGTAGGATTCATCTTTCAGGCGAACGGCGCCAAGGCCGGCATAGTGGTGGACTCTGGATCCATTACCGAGCTGATGGCCGAGAAGTTGATGGGCTGTCAGGTAATCATCATGGAGTCGAACTACGATTGCCGCATGCTCGCGGCCGGCGGACATCCAGTAGCCTTGAAACGGCGCGTTATGGGCGAACTGGGCCATTTATCCAACCAAGCGGTAGCGGAGTGGGTCGAGACGGGGATGGACGCAAAGGTGGAAACGCTTGTGCTCTGCCACCTATCGCGCGACAACAACAATCCCGAAGTGGTGAAGTCCGTGGTCGGCGCCGCGATTCGAAGCCGCGGGCTGGAAACGCAACTGCATGTCGTAGGGTTTGGATGTTCCTCGCCGGCGTTTTACACCGAAGGGGGAACTGACAAGGCGGTCGTGTGGCCGCCTGAGAGCGCGGTGATCTGGTGATTTCCCGAGCACTTCGGTCCCGACAATTGTTCACAGAACTGCAAATTTTTTTGGGCGAGTTCGACAAGAATTACTCGGTAGGGCTACAGGTAGGAGTTTCGCATGCCAGCTAGACGATTGTTGATGGCCGAGCAGTGGGATGGGTTCTCCCGCAAGGTCATGCCAGCCGATGCGCCACAAGTTCAGCGCCAAGAGATGCGCCGCGCTTTCTACGCTGGTGCCCAAGCAATCCTTCACGGAGTCATTGCCGCCTTCGCTCCGGAATCTGAGCCAACAGTGGAGGATCTCCAAATCATGGCAGATCTCGACAACGAATTGAGCGCATTCGCCGAATTGGTGAAAGCAGGTAGAGCGTGAATAAAATAGTTCACGTTCTCCTTCACGGTTTAGCTCGTTGTGGCTTTTCAACACGAGTTCCGCGGGATTGGCCAGCAGATCATTTCTGGGTCGCCATTTATTCCGCCGTTGATCCGGCGATCGCAGACATAACCTGTCCGCAGTGCGCAGCCATTGTAGCCAAGGAGCTATCACAGGGATGATCAAGTTCACAGGCGAAAACGAGAACAAGGAACCGGTCCTCGGGTTGGGACTGTCGGGCGAGAACTGGCGCCTCTTGCTTGCCGGGAAGCCAATTACGATCAAACCTTCTGAGATGGGCTTGCCGTGGCCCGGAGAGATATTCATCATGGGCGGGGCTACAGAACAATCCATGACCTACGAACTCTCGAAGTTGGGCGTTTTACGGGACGTTCCAGTGCGTCACTTCGATGAGACCGAGGAACAGAAATGAACGAGAAGCAGCGCGACATGGCGCGACACGCTCTCGGCTTCCCGAATGCCAAGAACCAGTCCTATCGAAACCACTACAGTATCGGACCTGGTTCCGAAGGCCACTCGGATTGGGAGGAGTTGGTCTCCCAGGGGCTCGCCGTTAAGCACACCAGCAAGCTCTGGGGCGGCGATGACATGTTCCATTTGACGCTCAAGGGAGCGCTCATGGTCCGTGGACCAAAAGAGCACGTCGGCCGGGAAGATGCTGAGGACATGCGGAGACTGGAGGAAACAGTATGGGACGCGAAGTAAAACGGGTCGCTCTTGATTTTGACTGGCCGCTCGATAAAGTGTGGGGCGGTTTCTTGAACCCGCATTACGCCGGACACTGTCAGGATTGCTCGGTCTGCGGTGGATCTGGCTACTCCGCGGATGCGAAGCGGCTCCAAGGCCTGTGGTACGGCCATATTCCATTCAAACCGGAGATGACGGGCAGCACGCCATTCAGCGAAACTGATGCCATCGTTCGAGCACGCGCAGAGGCCAACATCGGGCACTCGCCAGAATACTACGGAACGCGCGCCATTGTCAGAGAAGCAGTCCGACTTGCCGAGCTTTTCAACGCGCGCTGGATTCACCATCTGGATGCGGACGACGTTGCCGCACTTATCGAGGGCGATCGCTTATGGGACTTGACTCAACGCAATCCGCATGCACCCGAAGGGTACGTCCCAACACCTAGCGAAGTTAATCAGTGGAGTATTTGCGGTTTCGGTCACGACGCAATCAACTGCTGCCTGGTTATAAAAGCGAAATGTGGCCGCCTCGGATTGCCTTACCTATGCTCGGCCTGCAATGGGGACGGCTCGATCTGGGATTCTCCCGAAAACAAACGGATCGCTGAAGAATGGCAGCAAGAGGAACCACCTTCCGGTGAGGGCTGGCAGGTATGGGAAACGGTCAGTGAAGGCTCTCCAATTACGCCCGTGTTTCCGAGTGCCGAAGCTTTAATCCTCCATCTCGCCGAAAAAGGTGATGCCTGGGATCAGAAGCGCGGCGATCCTGGATGGGGAATTGAACGCGCCTCCGCTTTCGTGAAAGCAGGTTGGGTCTTTTCAGTTCTCGGGACACCGGACGGAAGAATACTGGAACCACGGGATATCGCTTTGGAGTTATCCGAATGATCGTCGAATCGACAGAGCCAAGAGTGATTGGGAGCACGGTGGACATCCCAATGATGGAGGTTGGAACATCTCCAAATGCTCGCGGGAAGATCAAGCGAACAGCAACGGAAGAAGAGTACATAGCCGATTGCCTGGCCGATCCGACTTGTCCAGAAGAGACAAAACCACTTCTCGTTGTCACTGGATCCACGGATCTTTTCTGGTACGAAGTGGAGACCGACTAATGGGCGTAAGAATCATAGCAATCCGCTTCGTGGACATCGGCCCATGGGAGCACCTGGAGAGCAAGGTCGGGATTTTCACGATCCTTTCCGGCACGAACGCACAGGGCAAGAGCACGTTCATCCAGATCATGTTGGCGATTTTCAATGGTGGCCACAGCCCTCACCTGATTCGTCGCGGATGCAAGAAGGGCACGATCACACTCAACCTGTCCGATGGCACCGTCATCGAACTGGTGATCACGCAGCAGCGTTCCACGCTGACCGTCACCAATTCGGCCGGTGAGGAAGTGAAGGCGCCAGCGACCTACGTTCAAAATCTTGCCACCGGATTCGCCCTGGACCCAATCGCCTTCATCGACGCCGGCAAGAAAGGCTCCGTTGGCGTCAAGGAACGCCTGAAGTTCCTCCGCCAGGTTCTAGGCTCGAACTACACCGCGGCCGAGCTGACCGGGGCTATCGGAGAAGCCTCGGTCTGCCTTCCCGATTCGGCGCCGGCCGACATGGACGCGGATCAGTTCGACGGCCTGTTCAAGACGCTGTACGATAAGCGGACCCGGGCGAACACCGAAGTCGAAGACCTCCAGGGAACCGTAACCACGCTTACCAGAACGCTGCCGACAGAGCCGGAAGGGACCGATTGGCAGGTCGAAGTGGCCCGGCTGCGCGGTGAAAAGAAAGCGCTAGATGAAGAGAAACTGTCCGAAATCAAGAAGATAGACGACGAGAAGGCCGATTTCCTCGCCGCAATCGCCTTGAAGTTGAGCCAGGATCTCGATGCCCTCCGCAAAAAGTTCGATGAAATATGCGAGGAGGCCAGAAGCGAAGCCGCCACTAACTCCGACGCAGTGCGCAGCAAGGCCACAGCAACCCGCCAGGAGTTCGACGCCGCGGCGGACCCTGTGATTCAGGCGAAAGTGTCGGAGTTGACCACGGCCGAGGAACGGCTGAAGAGCGCCGTCACCATCCAAACCACCAAAGAAAACATCGAAACCATCCGGAACAAGTCTCGGGAAGCCGGCATCCGCGCGCTGAAGTTAGACCAAGCGGTGAAGAACCTTGAAGAATTGAAGCGATCGAAGCTGGCCAGCATGCCAGTAGAAGGCCTGGAGATGCGGGAAGGCAAGCTTTACGTGGACGGCCTGGACTTCGATACGCAGGTGAACACAGCACGTCAATACGCAATCGCCTTCCAACTCTGTGCACACGGCGCCGGATCGCTACAGCTCATGGTGTGCGACCGTGCGGAATCGCTCGCGGAAGCAACGACTTGGGTCGAGTTCGAAGAGGCCGCGAAAGCTTCCGGATATCAGGTGTTTGTCGCGCGGGTTGATGACGGCCCGCTGAAGATCACGGCTAAGAACTAATGCTCACCAGTAAGTTGACAAAGGCGCAGTACGAATTGCTTGAAGATTTTGGGCTGAAGCGTTTAGATGACTCAGCCATCCCCGTTGAGGAACTTCGCAAAGCGGTTCATCGCGCTGTTCTGCTGTTTCCTTTCAATAGCGTAGAAGGCTTTGAGCATTTTGCTGCTCCGTCTCTGCGAACGCGATTTAACGATTGGTACGATTCGTTGCGGGGGCTGCGGAAACCTGCCGCTTTCGTGCTGCTTATGCTCCCCGTGGTTTTGCTGCCGGCCGCCGTGCCCATGGTGGCTTCTGGGTATTCGCCATTCGGCTGGGTGCTCGTGCTCTGTGGTCCACTTTGGGGTGGACTGATGTTCTGGCTGCGCTGGCCGAGGATAACCCAATGATTCGCAGCATAGGACTTCCAGAACTGATCGTGATTGGTGCCGTCTTTATACTCCTGTTCGGAGGGAAGAAAATAGGAGAGTTGGGGAAGGGCGTCGGAGAGGCACTCCGGGAACTGAAGAAGACCGCGGTACAGGCGAAGGACGCAGAGAAGGAATTGAAACGGTGAGCACGCTCAGAACGGCACTGGAGATCGGCCTGGAGCGCGCGCTGGTCCGTGAGCACGTCATTCCGCCGATGACTCATCCGCTGTCTTCGGCTTGGCACCAGCCACCGCGCCGCGATATCGAGATCGATGACAAGTACGCCATGATGTCTCGGCGAACGTTTGAAGCGCTCCACGAGTACTCCTGCTCGCTACCGAGTGGCGTGTACGAAGGCAAGATGTGGCGGCGAGGGGAACCCTATATAGAACCGCGATCGGTGTGGTATCTCGGCTGGTTCGGGTGCAGCGACAAGCCCGATAAGGTTTCGATCAACTGGCGGGAGATTATAATCGTCGAGGAGTCCCGGTGATTTTTGCGTTCGATCATCGACACAATGACGGAGACATTTGCAGCGTTCGAACATGCGACTTCGCACGCGCCAAGCCAACCCTCGCAGGTGACGAAGTGTTCAACGATGTGCCTATGCTTATTGTGCGCGTCGCAACGGCAGAGGAGTATCTAAGTCAAACGATTCCAGCGGGATGGGTAATTCCTCCCATTGAATACGGGTGTGACAACTTCTATGAAATCAGGACCGACTGATGACGCCGCAGCAGACCAATCTCGACTTTCGCCCAACCTCCCTACGGGAAGCCCGCGCAGCAGCGAAAGAAGGCATGGAGCGCACGACGCGCCACGCTGATCCGATTTGGATGGAAGCCGCAATGGAAGCTATTCGAAAAGTGTGCGTCACTTTACCAGACTTTATCAGCGATGCAGTGTGGTCGGTCGGAGGACTGGAGCACTCGGTTCATGATCGGGCGCTGGGAGCGCAGATCGTGAAAGCGGCCAAGTTGAATTGGTGCAAGAAGACCGATCGCATGCGGCCTTCGGTGCATTCGAATGGAAGCGGCAAGCCGGTGTGGGTGAGTTTGTTGTGGAGAGGGCAATGAAAAAGCTGGAGCTCGCTGACAACCTCACCTTGCCAGTAGATTTCTGTACGCATGGTCCGCGCGCGAGATATTTTATGGTTGAAATGAGAAAGAGGAAACAATGGCCAAGAAGATTCGCCTGTTAAATTCGAACTTTCAGTCCGCTTTCGTAAAACTGAGCGGCCAAACTGCTCGAAGGGATATGCTGAAAACCTGCAAGCCTCACATTGCGCTCGTCGCGCTATCGTGCTTATCCTTTTTGTTTATCAGCGGATGCTGGGACACCGGTAGCGGCGAGAAGGTTGGACAAATCATCAGGCTGAATCGCCAAGGCGTGTTCTGCAAAACGTGGGAAGCTGAACTGATACGAGGCGGATTGAACAATGGATCAGGGGCCGCCTCTACCCTATTCACTTTCACCATTGAAGACGAGCGATTGGTTCCCGCCGTCAAGGATGCGCTGGATCAGCAATATGAGGTAAAAATCCACTACAACATGGAGGGCGTGACCTATTGCCGCTCGGATGGCGACGATCATTTCCTGAACGGTATCGAGAAACTCTCCGCACCGGGGCACCCTTTGCAGCTACAACCGCAACAAGCGCCCGACCCGAAAGAACAGAAGCGTCAGGAACTGTTGCGCCAGTTGAAGGAACTGGAACGGTTAAAATGAAGTGCCTCCTCGGCCTCCTTATTGCGATCTTGGCGTTGGTGACGGTCGACCTCGGCCTGATTGTCGAGGATAAGATCCACAGCATTCGGCAGCGTGGCTTGTTAGGTTTGTGGATCGCATCTCAGCCAAAGGCGAGCGTCAGCGAAAAGTCCAAACCGAAGGAACGGTTCGTGTCGCCCACATTATGGGTGCCTGCACCTGAAGATCACCCGCCGTTTAAAATTACCACCGGCCTGTTCATTTACGAAGTTAAGTATGCGCCTTTTGCCTACTTCCTCGATAACCGGTGCGTGGCCTTCACAGACAAGCGCAACCACTGGATCGTTCTCAACCGACAGCGCAGTACGGTGGAAGTTCGCGAGGATCTACTTCACGAACTCATGCACGTCGCAGTAGAGAACGCCCGCGAGGAGGGATATTCGTACGTGGAGCGCAAGGAAGACCAGAATCCAGAAGACGCGCTCATTGGTCCGATGGCGCCGGTACTGCGGGATATCCTTGTAGACAATCCGCTGCTGGTGAAGTGGCTCCTGAAGGCTGGTGGGTGATGGAGAGAGTTGACGCCTTCCTGATCTCGCTGTTTGAGCGCTTCGCGCACTGGACTCAGCGCGAGTTTGGAATGACAGCAGTGCATTTGGCGAGAGGCTGCTACTGCGTGGCGATACTCTTCAGAATATTCGGTCGGATGGTTCGTGACTGGGGGAAATGGGGAACTGTCGCTTGGGATGGCTTCATTGTGTTCTGGCTTGCCTTGCGCTTGCTAGAGGTTTCCGAACCGGCAAGTAGTTCGGGAAGCGTAATGAACCCAGAAAAGTGCAGACATCAAGTCGGCAGGATCCTTTGTGTAGTGCTAGTCGTTATCTTTTGGCCTCTAGATTGGCCCCGCGATATGTGGTTCGAGTGTGTCGTCCTAGCGATGTATTTCCAGGCCTGCGATGTCCTTCCGCCGAGCGCCTCACGCGTCAGGCAGTTCCTGCGATCGCTCGGCGGTTTGCGGCCGGCGGTGGATGCGGCGTGATCTGGAGATTCGCGCTTGATGCGAGTCCGCCCCGGACCAAGAAGAACAGTCCAATCATAGTTTCCGGTCTGAAACATCCGATACTGTTACCCAGTCAGGCGTACCGGGACTGGTTCAAGGCGCATGAGTGGGCGATCACTTCGATCCGCGTCAACTTGAACCGGCAGAACCAGATTACTCCCCACAACGGACCCGTGTCAGTGAATGCACAATTCTACTGCGACAATGATCGGGGCGATTGTTGTGGTTACTACCAAGCCCTCGGAGACCTGCTCGAGTGGCACACGCGCGACAAACACACCAAGATCGTAACCTACTTGGGGCTGATTACTGACGATCGTTGGATACGAGATTGGGATGGATCTCGGTTGCATCTGGATCGCGCGCGGCCGCGGATCGAAGTCGCGATCGAGATCCTGCCGCGAGATCAGCCCGAATTGTTCGAAGACTTGCCGGCAGAGTCCGAGGATCAGCCTCCGTGAACACTTAGATTCAATATCGTTTGGCTCCGTGATTGGGCATGGGAACCGCAAGCTCACGGCGTTGCTTCGTCGTCACGGAGAGCAGTCCACTCACGCTTGGTAGAACATTTGTTGACAACATTGTTGTTTTGCCGTATCCTCACAGGTAGCACACTCCGCCGATGGCTCATTGCAAACCGATTACAGATCAGGAATTGGAACAAGCGCTGGCCGGCGGCGGCGCGGTTCCGTCTGACCTCCGCATTGAGATCAATGATGAATTGCTTCGCCGGATCAATATCGAATCCGCCAAGAGACGGATCACTAACAAGGCGCTGATCGTCAAGGCGTTCTTGTTCCTCATCAAGAACGAGGAGGTCAGGGACTGATGAATCCCGAAGAGCAGGCCGAAATCTTGAAAGCCGCCGCGCACTGCATCAACGCAGCCGCACACTTGGTTTTGGTCGGAACCGTGCACGCAGAGAAGGCCGTCGCGCTGGCTAACCAGGGGCGCGAGCTTGCGGCGTTCGCGGTCGAGATGGGAAAGCAGTAAGACGCGCGCATGGCAGAACCGAGAATCGTCTTTACAACCACATGCAAAGGGCGTCTCCAACACCTGTGCCAAACGCTCCCCAAGAACATCATCGACAACGCAGACTACCCGAATGCCAAATTCGTCGTGCTCGACTACGGCGACCAGGGCGGACTCGATAGCTACCTGCGCTCCGCACACGCAGCCGATATCCAAAGTGGCAAGCTCGCTGTCTACCGCTTCGAAACAACCGAGCCGTTTCATGTGGCTCACGCGAAGAACATAGCAGCCCGCTGTGGGATTTTGGAGGGCGCCGACATCCTTGTTACCCTGGATGCCGACAACTACACCGGGCCCGGCTTTGCCCGGTTTATTGCTGACAAGTTCAGGGATTATCGCGACAGAGGAGTGTGGGGATTTTTTCTGTGCCCTAATTATGTGCTGATTCAAAGTCTCCCGCACGGGCCGAGTCGGCCGCAGCGTGGCTATGCGGGGCGGCTGGCCATCCGGGCGCAAGATTTCGTCAAGATGGGAGGCTACGACGAAACTTTTAGCACCTGGCGGGGCGAGGATATCGACCTGGTGTGTCGTCTCCGGCGCCTGGGCTATGCCATGCGTCACATCGACAATCGGTATCTCAACACCATCGCTCACAGTGGAGACGTCCGTTTCAAGGAATATCCCGAAGCACGGCAATATGAACGCAAGGAAGAGTTCAAGATAATAGACTCCCGCACGGAAACCGTAGTCAACTATGGAAAGTTCGGATTGGGCAGCGTCTATCGCGATTTCGCTCCCGAGCCGATCGAACTGGCTCCCGTGCCCACCCGAATCTTCGGAATCGGCATGCACAGGACAGCGACTACTTCCTTGCATGCGGCGTTTCAAATCCTTGGGTTCGACAGCTTCCATTGGGGCGAGGGCGAAGCTCCGCTGATCTGGGACGAAATGACTTCTCTTGGGCGCTCCAAAACACTGGAGCGGTGGTATGCGCTCTCCGACCTTCCCATCCCACTGCTTTACCAGAAACTGGACCAGGTATATCCCGGCTCCAAGTTCATCCTGACCGTGCGCAACGAAGACGACTGGTTGAAGAGTGTAGAGCGCTTGTGGAGCTACGAGTACAACCCTACCCGTCATCTGTGGGATGTTTATCCATTCTCCAACCGAATTCATACGGAATTGTACGGGCAACAAACGTTTGACGCCGCGGTGTTTCTCGATCGGTATCGGCGGCACAACGCAGAAGTGAGGGAATACTTCAGACAGCGCCCCGACGATCTGCTGGTGATGGATATCGATGCTGGAAGCAAGTGGCGGAACCTCTGCGGGTTTTTGGCAGTCCCTACGCCCACAGTTCCCTATCCCAACCAGACTCCGAGCACGTTCAAAGATGATTGGCTTTGGGGTAGTGGCGAAGATCACCCGCACTTTATGCCCACATACGCGCTGGAAGAGAAGCCAATTCCACTCCTGTTCACGCCTCCACTTCCAGCGCCCGCTAAACATCCTACGCCCACGTCGCTCACACGTAACCCGGTCTTCTGGAAACTCTCTTGCGCAGTACTCGCATTTGTCATCTTGTGGCTAATCACACTAATACTTCTAGCTAGGAAAGGATAGGAAGGATAGGTAATTACATATATGCCCTGGAAGAAAAAGAAAATAAAACATTACACCGGTAGGACTGTGACGTGGACACGAAGTCCATCAGATGAAGTATTCGAGGCCCTTGGGGCACTTACTCGGGACGGTCCCGCTACGGTCTTGGAAGGCATCGTCATCAAGACAACCCTCGAAGTTCAACGGACGGATGGGCGCATCGTCAGAGTTGACGCCGATCGGGTGAGGGTGATCGGGTGAACTTCTTGGAATACCTGCTGATTGTGGTCATGGTCTGCTGGACGATCTTTCTTCTGCAGGCACTTGTTCGCGCCGTCTATATCCACCTCACAGAGTTTATGCCAGCGGTGCGCCAATTTGAGGAAGTCAAAAAAGCCTTTTGGGAGAGCGAGGGCAGAGATGAACAGCAGATGTTGCTCGAGAAGGAAAGGGCCATCTATCGGCTAGAAGAGGAAGCGCACAGGCGCACCTTCGAAGTGTTTTGGTTTCTTCGAAAGAAACGGCTCAAGGAGGCGTCGTCTTGATCTGCTGGCTCACGGGATTACCATCTTCTGGCAAGACCACGCTCGGCACCGCCGTGGTCGAGCTTCTACAGGCCTCCGGCCGGAAGGCTGAATTATTGGATGGTGATGTGGTCCGCCGGGAATTCTGGCCGGAACTCGGCTTTACGAAGGAAGATCGTGAGGAGAACGTGCGCCGGCTGGGGATGCTGGCGGGAACTATCTCGCGTCAGGGGATCGCGGTTGTGTCCGCCGTGTCGCCCTACCGCGCATCACGCGATTTGATTCGCCAAGAGTCCGAAGACTTCCTCGAGATCTACGTCAATGCGCCGCTAAGCGTCTGCGAGCGGCGGGACGTGAAGGGGATGTACCGGAAGGCGCGGACCGGGGAGATCCCAACCTTCACAGGCGTCTCGGATCCCTACGAAGCTCCGCTCGATCCCGATGTGGAGTGTCGGACCGATCTCGAAACCATCGAAGAGAGCATTGCTAAGATCATGCAGGCAATCGCGCTCACGCTTCAGCCAATGGAACAGTTTGCCGGCGGCGGCGACGGAATCTAAGGAGCAACCATGTCAGATCTAATGGATAAGGAGCGGCTGCTCAAGGGGAACGGCTTGAGCTTCACTACTCAGGAGTATATCACTCCGCAGGGGTCTGAATCCATGGGGCTAATCATTCAAGTGCTTGCGTGCCTTCTCGGCGTTGTGTTACTCGTGGGCGGCGTGTCAATGGTGAACAACGGGAGCAAGTCGCCGGCTTCGGTGAACACTGTGGTGGCCGGCTCGGCGTTCGCGATGCTCGGTCTCGCTATTATCGCGCTGGTAGTGTTCAGGTAGCGGCTCATACCCGCTCCCCAACTGCTTTGGTCCGCCTCCCCTTATGATCCCGCTCGAATCATGTTTCAAGCTGCGAGACTTTCAAAGGCCGCATACATCGCTGCCCATCGGATCCCAGTAGGCGATTTCTGCTTGGCTTTGTTGATCCATTCGTAGTCGAGCACGGTGTAGAGTTCCCCGCCGACCGGTTCTGCGCAATATTTCGCCACGGCCGCATCTGTGATCCAGCCGGTCATTCCCCAAGTGCTGATTCGCGTCATTCCCGGCTTGTAGCCACAAGCCACAAAACAATGTCCGTTATTCGGATCGGGATCGCCGGCGACATCCCACACAAAACCGCTGTCGGCCGGTCCTGGATTGACCCAAGCGTCGGGAAGTTCGAGCCCGTACATCAGATTCCCGAAGTACTGAACGGCAAGCCGTTGCTCTTCCGGATTCGCAGGATCCACAGACAGCGATCCGGCTATTTTGTGGCTTCCATTGAGCGCATAGCCTTTATCTCGCCAGATGTTGAGCACGGTGGGTTCGTCAGCGCCATTGTCAATCGCTGGAAATCCGGGGGCCCCTTCGCAGGCAGAATAAAAAGCGTTGACCTCGTCGAGCGTAAATATCACCGAAGTACCTGTTGCGTTTCCGGTTAGGACTCCAATGATATGGCCCGGACCCGCGCTCGTGCAGTCGCCTTCTACGTCGTTTCCATAGACCTCGGCAAGCGCGGCCGCGGCTTTCTCGGAAAAGTCGAGCTCGGGCGGCGGCGCAGGCAACGTTCTGTCTAAGAAAGTTTTCATTTTGAGTTGAGGGCTTCGAGACAATGGCCGTCTGCGGCCGAAACAAAGCGTCCCAAGTTTGGGGTGCGGGATCATTTTAATGAGCACTGGTACTCTCCTTTGTATTGGTTGTATTCTAAACAGCTTTCTTCGAGTCCTTTTAGACAATCGGTTGTCCCTCTATTTCTCTAAACATCGAGCAGTTTGGTTAACTCTTCTTTCCCGGAATCGGAGGGTTCAACATTGAAGACGAACGTCCATTGGTCGGCGCTTGTAGGCTCATCGAGTTTGGCCGCTATCTCTGTAATGTCGTGGTCGTCGAGGTAGTCAACGCTGAAGACTTTGAGCGCTAGTCGGTTGATGTAACATTCGCGTTCAGGACTCCAGTTGCGGTTGGTCCCCGACGCTGAGCAAGCCAAGCGGCTGCTGGCCACGATGGAACGAGTTAACCAAGCCGCTACATTCGCGGCGGGTATTGGCTTCAATGCTAGCGTCTTCTCCCAGCCGTCGATTCACAAGCTCGCTTACCGGCAGATCCGTGAGCAATTCGGATTGTCGGCACAGATGGCAGTTCGCGCTATCGGCAAAGGGGTTGAGTGCTTTAGGCGCGACAAAACGAAGTGTCCGCGCTTTAAACCACACGGAGGCATCACGTACGACGAACGCATTATGGGTTTCAAGGGCCTCGACAAGGTGAGCCTTTGGGCGCTCCCCGAAGGCCGCGTGATCGTCCCGTTGGTTTACGGAGAATATCAGAAGGAACGCTTTGACCGCATTAAGGGGCAGGCAGACTTGGTCTACCGCAAGGGGAAATTCTACCTGTATTGCACCGTCGATCTGCCGAGTGCCGCACCGATCATGCCCGGTGATTTCCTCGGCGTTGATCTCGGCGTGGCTAATATCGCGAGCGATTCGGACGGCAGACGCTACTCCGGTTCCGAACTGAAGTCCGTCCGACATCGCAATCGTAGGCTGCGAACGAAACTTCAGAAGAAGCAGACCCGCGCCGCCAAGCGCCGGCTGAAGAAATTGGCGGGTAGGGAATCCCGATTCAGCCGCCACACCAATCACGTTATATCCAAGCAGATCGTTGCCGAAGCTAAAGGCACTGGCCGTGGGATTGCCATCGAAGATTTGAAAGGGCGGGGATGCAAGTTGATCTTTTCAACCCGCCGAGGGCGAGACCGCCCGACTTAGCGAATTGTGCAGCGGTACGCATAAGGTCAGCTAAAAGCCTCCGGCTTCGGGCGGAGCCGTTTATTTGATCACTGGCAAAATCGCCTTGCGGAACTTCGCGACATGGATGAAGCGACCCTTGTTATCGCGTTTCCGTTTTGGCTTTCGAGCGGCGCGAATTCGTTCGAAGATCGCGCGCATTCGTTCGGAGATCGGGCGAGCCGCCCAGCCGAGGACGAAGCCGACCAGTATCCCGACAGTGGCGCGGATCATTTTTGTCATTCAATCTTATGCGAATTGGTATTGGATGGTCATGGTCGGCTCACAGTGCAACGCCGTTCCTGTGTTGTTCAAAAACACTGCGACCTTCACCACCAACGTGTTGTCGGCCTCTAGCAACCCGCCCACGTGCACGTCGCGATCGTAAGCAGCACGCGACGGCTGGCCATCACTAGCGACCTGAACGTACAGAAAGGTGTTGTCCGCGATCAGACTACCGTTAACGCTCCCGCCCGGTCCGGTACTCGCCAACGCGAACAGCGCACCAGCGGAACTTCCGCCGACAATCGGCAGCGGCGTCCACATCAGAAAATCGCCCGCGACGGATAGAATCCGCGTGCGGAGTCCTGCGGCTGGTGTAAAGACGATGTTCCATGTGACCGAGCCCGCGTCGCCCCAGTCGCCTGCTCTCTTGTCGATGACGCCTTCTAGGTCGACGGTGAAGTTGGCTGACGCCATGTAAATGCCGGCACCGTTGCTGGGTGGGTTGACCGTGACGGTGGCTTGGAGTGACATTAGGGAGGGCCTCGGGCCAAACTTGGTGTGGGCCACAGCCCTGACCCAATAACTTGCTGGGTTGAAAGCTAGTGGCCCGTCCGGACAATGTCGTGCTGTTAGGCTGCGGCCGGCGTGAGCAGTTCCCAGTAGTACCAGACGTGCGAACCCATCGGTTCATTGATGACGCTCGCGAACTTCTGAAACTTGCCGCGCGCGTCGGTGAAATCCGTCCCGGCCGGTGACGTGTCTCCGTACACGGCGAAGTACTGGTTCACACCAGCAAGTATTTGGGCGCCTACCAGATCGGTTACTGTCGGCACGGGTGCTGGTGTCGCATAAGGCGGGTAGTCCGCGAGGTTGGTCGATACCTTGATCGAGCCGGCCGGTGGATTGTTCGGATTGTAGGCCGCTACTCCCGGATCGTTATCGCCAGGCGCGATTGTCGGCGGAGCTTGCAGCAATGACGGGACCCAGGTAAAGCCAAAGGCCCGACGATCCGACATCATCAGATATGGACCCCAGCCGTACACCATCGTCTCAGTATCGATGACGAATCCCTGCTTGGCTAGATTGATAGCGGTTTGCGTTCGGCCGTTTGGCGGAGCTGGTGATATCTCGACATCGACTTGCATGGACTGCAAGGCGGCAACTGCCGGCGGAAAACTTGCCCAATACGCCGCATCAAAGGCGGCCTGAGTTACTGGATTCGCGGTGGGTGTCATTTGAAGTGATTCTCTCCTTTGGTTTTTTCTCTTTCGTTTGTTGCCAGACCTCGGTTGATTGCGGCCCGGCGCCTACTGAAACCTGCTACCAGCGGACACTACCGTCGTTGATCAGCATAATATGCTTATATCCTCCGGGAGGCTCAAAGTTTACTGAGGCCTGCTGCACTGGAGCCGGCTGCACCGGCGTTTGCTGTATTGGATTCGCGGCCGCAACGGCAGCAGCACCGGCGGGCTCGGATGCGAAAGAACGGGGAGAACCACCCTGCGGGAGGTCGCCCTTCCATTCAAGCATTGGCCCACGGCTCAGTAATTTCTTGGAAGCTTTGCCGCTCGCCACGGCTCTGCTGCTCACCGATGAAGTCACAGAGCCAGACGTGTAGTTGATCGAGCCGAGCACAGTGTAGACTGCGGAGAACGTGGCCACCCCGCCGGCGGTCACCGTGCCAAACGGCGCCAGAACGAATGACGGCGGAAGGTTAGGAAGAAACGCTGCTTCGTTGGGCTGCTGGCCGATCAGATATTCCTTGAACGCCTGGGCGCCGGTGTTGGCGAGAGACGTGGCAGTCACGGCGCGCACCGCAACTCTCGCGCTCATGTTAATGATCCCGCCGCCCATCAGAGCCACCGCGAGCGGCGAGAGCCAGTTGATAGCCGCGATCACCCGAGACTTCTTGGAGTTGTTGAAGGCTTTGTCAGCGACGGCCTGCGCGCGGCTTTGATTCTCGATCTCAAGTGTCGGGAACCATTCCATTATCATTGGCAAAGTGATCACGACCTGGGTCGGTCCGTAGTTCGTGACGCCAATGTTGCAATCCTGCAGGGAGGTTATTCCAAGCACGTTCGTCTTGATGCTCTCGCACTGCGCGGTCGCGTGGATGGTCTGGCCTCTGAGCACCGCGTTAGGTACGCAGAGCATTGCAAGAACGATTACGATTCGCATGATGGACCTCCTTCTACAATGCTAAACTAGTTGTGGCGATCACTGCTTATAACAGCGCTCGCCACGACATCAGAGAAACTCAGGAGGTTTCCCAAATGCCTAAATCAGAATACCACGGCGCTCGACGCAGCACGATCTATGCCCTGTGTGACCCAGAAACCAGGGAAATACGATACATCGGGAAAACGTCTCGAACCCTCAAACAACGATTGCGCCAACATTTGCGCGATGCCGAGGAGGGCGATAAGTCGCGATGCTCTAGCTATCGTCTGCGGTGGTTGAGATCCTTGGGTGCGCAGCCGGTCATCGTTTCACTCCTTATCACATCCGAATCATTCGGTATAGAGATGGAGCGTGCAACCATCAAACGGTTTCGAGAATTGGGCTATCGGCTTACGAATACCACCGCCGGTGGAGAGGGAAACCCTGGATGGTGCCCACCGGTAGAATACAGAAACAGGATGAGCGCGGTCATGAAGGGCAAGCGGCACTCGGAAGAAGCCCGGAAAAACATGCGCGCGGCGGCGAAAGCAAGGGGCATCTCAGAGGCAGCGCGGATCGCGGTGACGGCACACAATAAGGGACGATCCCTCTCGCCGGAGCATCGCGCTAAGTTAAGCGCCGCCAACAAAGGGAAAGCCTCACGGATTGGCTTTAAGCAAAGTCCTGAATGGGTGGCCGGTATGCGCGAGAGAATGAAGGGCAACAAATATTCTGTAGGCGTTAGCCCTTCGGTTGAAACTCGCGTTAAAATCGGAGCAAAGAGCAGGGCTAGAAAACGGCTCCAAGGCTATACGCTGTCTGCCGAGCACAAAGCAAAGATCAGCGCCTCCCTGATCGGTAACACTTATTCACTCGGGCGTCACTTGACACCGGAGCACAAGCAGGCTATCAGCCGAGCACTTCTCGGCTCCAAAAAGCCTCGCCGGTCTCTTTGAGCACTCAATGCGCGGTTCTCTTTTCAATGACCGGTGGCCTTCATAAAGAGCACGATCGCCGCGATCACCAAGCCACCAAACCCGACAAGGTAGCCCCAGATATCGTGGCTTGTATCTCGGCTCCCTTTGGAATGACTCTCCATCGCAGTAAGCCGTTCATTTGCGTTCTTTTCAATCACGCCGATTCGTTCTTTGCTGTCCTCAATCTTGTCACTCAAGCTCTTATCGGTGCGGTCGATGAGGACGCTCAATTGGTCGATCAGTTTGGTGAAAGCCGCTTCGCTTTTCGTGTTCGCTAAGACATTGGATTTGTTCTGCTCGCCGACTGCTTCCTTCGCTGCTTGGAGCGCCGCCGTCAACGCAACGTTGTTGTCCCGACTAGTCTGCTCTGTCCTGACGTCTCTTTCCGAAAACTGGAGGGCGATGCTCTTGAACTTCTCATCATGCAGCGCCTGAAGCCGATAAACCGATGACTCAATAAGAGCCGGGAACTTATCGGTAGCGCCTTGCAGTAGCTGGATAGCCTTGTCCATCCCGGTCAGACGTGTCTCCAGCACGTCACGCAGCATCGACACTTCACGCAATGTTTGTTGCGTGGTCAGAACGGTGGGATCAGGAACCGGACGGTTACCTCCATTCCTTTGTATTTCAGAACGCTGGGGGGTTGTAGGATCTACTTTGTCAGACACGAGATTAGACCTCCGTGAGAGAAAATTTACTTAGGCTGCGGGCTTTGGTGCTTCGTCAACGCGTTTCTGGGCTTCGGCTATAATTGAATGAGCCGCACTGCTTTGAACAGTAGCGGCCCAGAAGCACCGAGAAAGGAAGTTCTCAGATGCCAAAGACAGAATATCATTGTTCATTGTGTGGTGAACCGTTTTACGCCAAACCGTCCTCCCATCGCAAATACTGCTCCAACGACTGCTATCATGCGACCACGAGGGTTCACGGTATGTCTGGGACAGCGGAGTACACGGCGTGGCTGGACTTGCGCAAGCGCTGCTATGATCCAACGTGCCTCAACTTCAGATATTACGGGGCAAAAGGCATAACCGTGTGCGAGCGCTGGAACAAGAGCTTTGTCGAATTCTTCAAAGACATGGGCCTAAAACCCACACCGGAACACTCAATTGAAAGACTCGATTACACCAAGGGTTACACGCCGGAGAATTGCGTCTGGGCCACTACATTTCAACAGCACCGGAATCGTTCCAACAATGTTCAGATCACCTTCCAGGGCGTCACAATGTGCCGGGACGACTGGGCTAAAGCCAAAGGTTTTAGTGTAGAAATATTGAGGTACCGACTAAGAAAGTGGACGATAGAAAAATCCTTAACTACACCCGCAATGCCGCGATACGGTAGAGCGCGTGGTAGGAATGGGTCTTTTATTGCGGAACGTTAGCTGCTGCTACTCTCACTGCGGCTTCTGGCGTGGCCGGAATCGTACCCCCGGTAACCGATGCGTCCTTAGATAGGAACCCAATAAGCGCACCGATGAACGCAATCTGCACTTTGAAGTCGTGAGCGGCTGCCGCAAAGCTCCCGTCTCCCGATGCTTGGACGACTCCAAGGGTGAGCGAGAGCAGTCCGACAACGGTCGTCTTCCAGGATTTAAAGCTGCTGATATTTGGAACGGGTATGTTTATTGTCACTAGAGGTAGGTGTCCTTTCACAATGACTTTCATCTTTCGTTTTGATATATTATCGCAGAGCGGCTGAAAAGGCGAATGGCAACAAAACTAAGCGGCCTCGGCAGGCTTTGACGGTAGCCACGGAGGGTTCCTCCCTAGTAAACGCCTCCTCCATGCTTCTGAATGGACAGCCGCTTTATGATGCGAGTTGGTTACGGGACTGTTGCGCTGAACTAAACGTCCCCCGTTTGCCCGGCTTCTCCTTTTTGAGATTCAGCCCCGTAATGTCTAGGATGCGAGCCGCGTGAGCCAGCCGGCGAGATCCCCGGCGAGCTTTGGGTTCTCGGCTGCGATCTCTCGATACCGATCGGCTACCTCAGCCCGGAATTGTGTGAGCAAGTTGCTGGGCGGAAGTGCATTCACCGCTGCGATGGTCAATTTTCCCATGACCCCGTCATCCTGAATCACCGCTCCACCGAGCTGGAGAGAGTTGACCGCTTGCTGCAGTTCCTTGACCGCGATCCCACCTTGATTAACCTCGACATCAAATACTTTGTTCGCGAGCGCCTGATCGAGAATCTCGTCGCCCAGCAGCGGTGTCCAGAAGAATTCGTGGTAGAGGTTGATCGCCTGGTTGACGGTCAGCGCCTGGACATCGGCGTCCAAGGAAGGCAATCCGTGTCCGGCGAGGAACGCGCTCGTGATTCCGTGGTTAACTACTTCGCCGGTGACGGTGTTTTTGAAATAGCCACCCTCCGCAGCAATCGTTTTTTGCACCGCTTCGCTAAATAATGCCATGTCCAATTCTACAACCACGGCGTGGTAACCCGACGGCCACCTCCCCGAGATCGCCCGCCAGATCACCACGCCGTGGAATCCGATAATATCACGCGCCAGTGAAGAAATGGGCGATGATGTAAAACAGCGCCAGCACGCCACCATAGCGCACCAGCAGGAAGATCAAAAGGGCAAGCACCAGCCCGGCAGCGAGCCAGATTTTCTTTCGGGTGGTCATTTTTCAAAACACATAGTTCTTGCTGCCGGCGAAGGAGAGCCCGAAATAGAAGCGCCCATACAGGTATTGTCCCTCCGCGTTAGCGGTGTTCGTTCTGTAGCTGATCGGGATCTTTCCGAGAGTTGTGCTTCCCACCGGCTGCCCGATCTCCGGGATCAGAATTGGCAGCGGAGTCAGGTCCGTGGGGTCGATATGCTGGACCGCCTGTTTTCGGGGCGACCAGGTCGCGCCTCCGTCCGTGCTGGTCTTGTAGTATAACCAACCGTCACCGTTATTGGGCAGCGGCTCATAGGCTCCCGAGAAGTTAGTATAAAAGCAGTAAAGAGCTGTCGCCGACGTGAGGCGCGGCGCGGCGCCTGGACGGATGGCGGCCGCCGCGCCGCCGCCATCCGAGCCAGTTGATCCAACGAGACCGAGGACGATCGTAAACGCACCGGTAGGGATACCTGTCGCGACGGAGAATGACGCATCAATCACGCTTGTGGTGAACGTGGGAGTCCCGACATCATCGAAGCTCAAAAGTTTGACCGCCTGAGCAGTTGGGTCATAGTAAGCGAGCAAGATATTAGAGCCTATTTGGATGGGTTGACTATAGAGACCGGGATATCCGAACGGAAAGCCGTCGCTGAAGCTTGAAATAACTACAGTTGAGCTAGTGGTTCCGACAAGAACTCCGCTTTGAACATTGCAATACGCCAGACTAGATGGACTGGTTTGAACTGCGAACGGACTGGTGGTGTAAAGGATGTGCAAAATCCCGCTCGCACCTAACAGCATTGAATTAGCACACATTCCGTCAGCACCGAGAACTTCAGGAAGGGAGCCAATCGACGAATAAGCGTTTGAAACAAGCTCACCGATAATGAGATGCGCTCCCCCTATTACAGTGAAATTAATTACATAGAGATGGTTCGGATCAGGACCGGCCAAAATAGAATTGTCGGGTTGCGGGACCGTGCCTGTTGTAGTGACAAGCGTAAAAGAGTCGGTGGTGAAATCAAAATACGCCAATTCACCGCTAGCACTGCTAGTGCTGCTGTTTGGATAAAACAGATACAATTTGGTTCCGAGCAAACAGGCGGCTACGCCTTCAGGTCGTTGACTCAAAACGGTACTAGATAAGACGGTCCATGTAGCTCCCGAGTTCGTACTTTTCCACATTTGTATAGGGCCTGGAGTGGGATAAGAGGCTTGGGAGGGGATCAATTGGTAGAGATTTCCATTGTAGTTGAATAGAAATGGTTGGAAAAACTCGCCCCCTGGATCGAGCGCTATGAAAACGTCAGATGGCATGGCTCAGTATTGCTCGCAGAGTTCGATCCACACGTCTTGTGCATTGGTCGTGGGTCCGGAAGTTGCCACGTAGCGGCCCTGGATCGTGAATTCGTCGACCACAACCGTTACTGGGGGAGATGGTGGGGGAGACGCGGGGATTGCCGCGAGTGCACCGACAATCGGGATCGCTTGGGGCCCGGTGTTCGGCGGCGATGTGATGAAGCCGGCGTCGATGTATACCTTGGTGTTGGTCAATCCGTCAGGAACGACGAGCGGCGCGGCAAGAATCGGGATGCCGTTCTTGAGGATCATGATCTCGAGCTTCTGGCCGGTCGGAGGAAGCCGAGCGGAGATGCTAACGTTGACCAGGATACCGGAGTGCTGGAAATAAACCAGGCCGGTGGGGATCAGGGCCATGGTCCCGGTCAGGATCAGATCCCCGCCTGCTCCAATATTGAAACCGTGAACCTCGCTGAAGGAACCGCTTCCCGCCGTGCTCCCACCACCACCGAGCGTTTGGAAACTACCGCTTAGGCTCCCACTACCGCGCGAAACGACGTGATAGTCTGTACCGTCCGAAATGAGTTCCAGAACCTCACCCGGAGCGACAAGAGTAATTGAGGTGGCCATTTTTGGAAGAGGTCTTCAGCGAATCAATCCGCTGGGTGTCGTGAACGTCGCCGGATACAGAGTGAGATCTTTCTTCAACTGAATGCGCCGGCCGATCATGAGGCTTGGGTCCGGAAGCACAAGCGTGACGGCGCCTGCGTTCCCTGTGTTCGCCACGACCATCTGCATAGTCTCGTCAAGTGGCGGGCTACTTCCCTGATTGTTGATGTAAAGACCCTGTCCGCGCGAATAGATCATTCGGTACGGTCCAAAACCGTCCCTCGATTCTTGGCCGAGGATGTCCGTCAGATACCCACGAATAAGTAGTTGGATGCCTGGCAGGTTCGCGATCGCCAAAGAAACGGTGATATCGCGGAATGGATTCGGATTGGGGAGTGCAGGAAAATCCGTCTGGTACGGATAACCATTTTCCACTAAGGCCCAGATAGAGGTGGCGTCAATTGGCAGTGCTCGATCCAGAACATGCGCAGTAGCGGTATTAGCGAGAACATTTGCTCCGAGCCCCCTCGAAGTTCCAAAGATAACCCAAACGACTGTGCCCTGATCCTGATTCGGGACTAATCCGGCGTGGCCGTCGCTCGCGTTTCTCCAACCAGGATCGTTCAATTCGAATTCATTGGACGAATTGTTGTAGCCCAGTGTGCCGACAATAAACACGTCACCAAGAATCGGATCGTTGTCTCCAGGAGGAGATGAGACTGGGGGCCCGCTGAAAATGAATTGCCCGGTAAGCGGATTAAACCCAGTACACAGCCTGGACCACAACGGAATTCTGGCATCAAGCGCTGCGTTGTGAACTCCGCCGATTCCCATCGTGCGGCCGGTGATAAAGAGAACGCGCCCCGTCCAATTGTCGGTGCTCGTGATATCCACGGTATCCGTAGATACGAAGGTGTTGCCGACGACCGGTCCGTCGATCATGGCTCCGAGTACTCCGCCGTGGACTAAACTCGCGCCCTTCACACGCACGGTTCGAAGATTCGGGTCAGGAGGATTCCATGTTCGAATCAGACCGGGCGGTGACGCAGGAGGTGAAGCGCTATCGCCACCAACCAAGGAAAGGGCCGTGGGCCCATATGCGTCGCTCGGTGGAGATGTCGGAGGCGAAGCGGGACCCAATGCTAGCGGCTTATTCCAAGCCTGAGCGGTTACGATGTCTACGAGTTCGCCTCCGTAGATGGCGTACTCGGTAAGGGTGGATGGGCTCGAGGGCCACTGCACTGTGAAAGTGATGCCGAATCTTCCGGACCCCGGAGGTGATGTGGGAGGCGAGACTGGCGGAATCGTGATCCCCGCCATCGCCGCCGGCAGGGTGTAATTCCCGTTCCCATCGTCTGCCGTGACGGTCACATAGAATGTTGTGTTTTCCGGTATGTTTCCAACAAGCGGCGGAGAAGCGGGTGGTGAAGATCCGGGAGATGTCTGGAAGAAAGTGATCGAGGTGATGATCGGCTGCGCGTTGATGGTTTGATTTACCGGCTCCATTCCGCGGACGCTGACACGAGGGTCAACAGCTCCGTGGGACAATGTCAGCCGGCTTCCGTATCTCAGATAAGTGAGGAAAACGTCAAACGTCCATTCGTTCGCCCACAGGAAGTCATCGACCCCACCGCGGACATAATAGGGTCCCCACTCCGGAGGAAGTGCCAGAGCTGTGTACTGGATGGATACCCAAGCCGATGTCACACCGGCCGCATTTATGGATTCCAACGCGAGTGTGTAAATCGTCCCGCGGAGCAGTGCTGGCAATGGAATTTGCGTTACGCTATCGTCAACCGTACCGAGAGAGGCCCAAAGACCTTCGGGACTCTGAACGAGCTGATAGCGGCCCGCGATTTCGGTCACATATGGATCGACCGGCGGGGTCCACGTTAAAACGGCATTGCCATTCTCATTGAAGATGACGCGCAAATTCGAAGGCGGATCCGGAACCAACAGCGTGTCCGGGACGCCTGGTACCTGGTAGCCTTGCGGGCTCAGGAGTTCGATGACTTCGAAATCGTAGACGGACGGATCTGTCTCCTGAACGTCTACTTCAACACCGAGGAGGGTGACGGAAGCCTGTTCTTCTTCCTTCTGTTCGATGCGGAATCGGGTGGATAGAACCTCGAGAAGCTTCCCAGTCCAGCCGAGGTAATCGAAGTCGAGCGCCAGGATATCCAGCGGGGCAATCTGGTACCCGTACATGTTGAACATGAAGGTACCGGTGCCCTGTTGGCGTCTTCGAAGTAATTCGATTTTGGCGATGCGCTGCGCGACCGTGTAGGAGATGGTGAACGGCAGTTGGATGTCGAGCCAACGCCGATCGCCTCCGTCGATGGTGAGGTTTTCGTCGTAGAAATAGACCGGGGAGCCGTTATTGTAGCCGTGAAACTCGTCTTGCGCGTAGCGCGGGAAGTCACTCGACATCCAGTTGTTGACCGGAGAGATGAAAGTACCCTTGACGCCGTTGTAGGTTTCCGAAATGGTTTGCAGCGGTCGCCAGCGGATTGGCCCGGTGGAATTATCTCTTACCCATTGGTCGTTAAAGGTCAGCGATGTTCCGGCGTAGGCGCCCGGGAATATTTTGAAGAGGCCGTTCAGATAGAGCAGCCGGCCGGCGCACGAGGTGAGCAGGTTTTTCAGTACTTCGCCACGTTTGATGGCGAGATTGAATTTGCCGTTGCAGGTGTACCGATTCTCAGTTTGGTACGGCGAAGTAAGAGGGATCGTGAGGGCAACCTGTTCATCGCAGATGTTCGCCGCCGCGATGAGTTGCGTGTTATCGATCTCAGTTCCGTACGCCGCCTTGAATCCCCAAGGGACATTCGAGAGATAGTCGGCAATGCACAGAGCCGCGTTGGTGTGGTAACCGGTGGTGCTGGTCCGGGGATCCAAAACGTCGTTTTTTCCGCTGATCAGAAAAGAGATTTGCGGTAAGCCGCCGGGGAACGCACTGGGCGCGTAGAGGAGCCTGAGAAAGACCGCACTCATACCGACGAGCGAACAATCGGAAGTCCAAGGATTTATGTTGTTCGTTTCGGAGTCATTATAGGCGTAGTTGTAATTGGCTTGATCCAGGATCGGAACGTTGTTCGCGCAGCTATGTCCAGTAGTTCCTGTGCCGCCCATGTTCGTACCTTGAGGGCCCATCCCTTGGAAGGTCTGGCCGAGAACTTGGTCACCGTACAGAGGCTCGAAATAAATGAGGTCCATGTAGGTCGGAAAGTTCGAAGTCGCCACGCCGCCGTTGAACGTGAATCCAACTCCGCCCGACAGGTAGTAGAACGTGAGATTGCCGCCGAAACGATCAATGATCGTGATCTGGAATTTCCCGGTCGCCCCATAGTTCGGCAGCGTGTTGCCCGAATCCTCGGAGATCGTTATCCAATCGCCGTCTTGCGCGAGCGGAATATCGCCGTTGAGCGTTACGGTGATGACACCGCCGCCTAGGCCCGGGTTGGAGCGAGAGATCGTGTTGATATTAACGGGCGTACGACCGCAATTCAGCGGGTTAAAGGAAGTTCCGGTGCCTACAGCCGACCCGGCTGGCGGTGGATGGTTCGACGCTCCCATCTGCACCCTTTGATTGTCGAGCCGCAGTTGCCAACCATTACCGTTTCCATCGTAAGGGCTGGTTGGATGCGCGGCGACCACGATCACCATGTCAAGGAATTTCTGTTTATCTCCCCAGTGATTGACGTATACCAGCGTGCCGCCTGTCGGGAACACGCCGTAACCGACTTCCCATGGGGCAACTGGATTGCGTGTGGTAGCAGAAAATCCAGCGAGCGGGCCTTTGGCGAGCAGGGTTCCAATGCCACTGAGAACCAGACCAGCCCCCGCAGTGATCAGAAAGAACCCAAGGGCCTGTCCTCCCGGAAGGGCCATGAACACGGCGCCGGCGACAATAAGCACGCCCCCGGCAATTGTTTCGATGATTCCCTTACTCATGTATGAGTCACGATACTAAGTACAAATTCCGACTACCTATTTTTCGATTTGAAATGAGGGAAACTTCAGATGCGCCACGCCCGGCAAGCTCTGCTAAGCGGGAGTGTGCCCCAGCCTACTCGGAGAGCCCAGTAGATCTCCCGTCCGTTCAGCGCCACGATACCCAGGCTGTGATCTCGACCTTTGGCCCGGGGGATGAGCACCATGTCGCCGCGGCTGGCGCAAAGCGGAGGGACTTCGGGAAGCGAATAGAGCGCGGCTACGCCTTCGGTGAGGGATTGGATGGAAGCACCGAGGCCCAGTTCTTTGGAGCGCTGAATCGCCTGCTGACGCGTACGGTAGGCGTTTCGGAAGGATTCGGCGATGTCAGTACCGGTCATCGCCAGAATCGCGGACGCAACGAACAAAGCACAATCAAATGAACCATGCCGGAACTTCGTCTGCTGGGAACTTCTCAGATACTCCTCAAGGCGCGCCGGCCAGTGCGGATCCCGAGTCACTTCCTTTTTGACTTTGCTGGCTTCGCCGCCGTTGCCGGCTTACCGGCCGCGGCAACCGCTCGTGCCAATTGTTCTTTCCAAGACTCGATGGTCTTGGTGAGTTCCAGATTCTCAGCCTGCAAATGCTCGTTTTCACCGCGGAGGGCCTCGGCCATCAACGTCAGCATGTCGCTCTGTGTCCGCAGCCGGGTGTTTTCCCGTTCCTGGATTTTGAAACGTTCCGCGCTCGCGCTTAGGGCTTCGACGGCAGAAGCGAGTTTGGCAGCGGAGGCCTCCGCTTTCTTGACAACATCGAAGTGCGCTTGGAATGTGGCCTTTGCCGATTCAATGTGTTCGTGGATGGTTGGCATAGTGTTGAGCCTCTTTCGTTTACCTTTTACCTTTTACCTTTTACCTTTTACGTTCCGACTTGGGAGCAACGCAGATTGAGTGTCCCGTCCTGCCGTCTGGTGGCACCTACGATTCGGAATCTAGAACCTCCCAAGATAATCGCGTCACCCGGCGTAATCACCATGAGCGGTTCGCCGGGTGCTTCTCTGAGCGGTTGAACATCCATGGTCCCATCGGCGAGACGGGAAAGGGAAATCGTTTGCTCGAAGCCATTCGCACGACGAAATATTGCGGTCTCTTGGAAGGGCATGACAAATACGTATTATGATGTATACTACAGGTATGAGAAAACGGAAATGTCTACGATGCGGTCACGAGTGGTATCCGCGCAAGCCAGGACGACCGGCACTCTGTCCTCGCCCAACTTGTCATTCGCCACATTGGGACACCCTCAGGCACAGCCAACCGACAAACCCAAAGTAACGGCAGGCCATGCTGAAACTCAAGATTGAGAACGGTGCCGTCTTCGGAAGTTGGACCGTCATCGGGCCGGCCGATCCGCACAAGCACGGAGACACTTTTTACTATCTGTGCCGCTGCAAATGCGGGATGGAACAGCCGGTGGCCGGAGTTTATCTCCGCGACGGACGCGCATCAAGGTGTCGGGCATGCGCTGGACGCGCACGAAAGGGAAAGCAGAACGCCAGACATGTCTACAAGCCGATTCCGATCGGCAGCGTGTTCGGGCAATGGACTGTTATCGGCGAGCCAGAAGCGACGGACTCATACGGCGTATACGTTTGGCCTTGCAAATGTTCGTGTGGCGCTACAGATAAGGTAAGAGGGCAATCGCTTCGTATTGGACATAGCACGAGATGTATCAAATGTGCCGACGCGAAACAAAGGGGACGCCCCATGGTATTCGATCTGACGGGGCAAACGATAGGAACATGGTTTGTTGTGCGCCGAATACCGGTCAAGGAGCGGACTCAAAGCAACCACTGCTGGCTCTGCCGGTGCACGCACTGTGGTAAGGAACGCGAGAGGTCTATGCCCCAACTTCGCAGGCGCGATGGCTGCCAAAGATGTATGGGAGATAAGCGACGTATTCGACCGTATGAAGCAATTTACAACGCGATTCGCTACAAGATATTGAACCGGAAGGATCGCAGAAATTATGAATTCAGCCTGACCTATGAGGGATTCCTTGCCATGGTGGAGACCGGTCGTTGCCACTATTGCTGGACTCCGCTGGTCTGGACTCGCCACAACGCCTCAGGGAATAAGACGTCTGCTCACCATCTGGACCGAAAAGACAATTCCCGTGGGTACACCGATCTTAACTGTGTGCCATGCTGCTGGCGCTGCAACTTCGGCAAGGGTGGATTTTTTAGTTATGAAGAATGGTGGCACATGACAGAGTGTTTCAGGAACGGAACACTGCCTATCCCTCCGGCTGATAAATATTTCACCCATGGATTTAGATATAAACTGCAAACTCATAAATTGGTTGAACTTATCGGAAAACCCCAAACCAAAGTATAGAGGCTGATACTTGTGACAAATTCCATGCCCAAATCTCCCGGATTAAAGATCTGCGCGTCCTCCAGAGTGTAGCGGCGGTCCGGAGCGATGTCCATATCCAAAAGCCTGGACTCGCAATTCAGCGCGATGGTGGAAGTTTCGCCGGAAACGTCGATTGTGGCTCGGTCAGTTCGGCCCTGCCAGGCGATGAATGGATCCGGAATCAGCGAGCCTCCGGAGAACAGGCCGAAGTAGATGACCACCGGCAGCGCGATCTGAAGATTCTGCAGCGCCTCGGCCAGGGCTGTGGAATCGATTCCAGAGAGGGTGATCGTGATGCCGCGGGCGTCCAAGCTCGTGCCGTCTTCGATCATCGAGATTCCGCCAAGGCTTCCTACTCCAGACCAGGTCTGGCTGTTCCAGACTATGTTTCCTGTGCCTGACCAGATGTAGAGTGTCTCGTTGGCGAAGCCGATTGATACGAAGATGGCCGGCTGGAGAAGTCCGGTGGTTAAAGCCGCGAGCATCGCTCCAGACATAGGACGCGGCATCAGATAATCCTTTTATTATTCAATGGATTGCGTTAAGCTCTGGGAATGATAAGCAACTACGCGTTGGGAATGTTTCAGGACTGGCTAGCGAAGCTCGCGCCGGCCGAAAGAATGGCCATTTTTGGGGCGCTACAAGATCGGTGGTGCCACAGTTGCGGGATTGAGGTTAACTTGTGCAAATGCCGCGGATACAGAAGAGAGATGGCAAAACTGACCCGTTCCACGCCGGTTCAATTCGTGACTTCCTTTATTCCCAAAGAGCCGGAAAACCTTCAAGTTAGCGAATCACAGGCCGAGCGACCTGTTGATGCCAGAGCCGCCTTACTGGAAACGCTCTGCAACGAACTCGATAGGAGTCTCGCACGCAAGAAAAACAAACGTCTCGACGCTGTGGCTTCTACCAGTTGCAAGGCTACGACCGAGTTCTTTATTTGATTTGCGGCCGCGCCATGGCGCTGGCCAGCTCCTGGGGCTTGTGTTTAACCAATCGGCAGTACTGAACGTCCGGACTTCGCAGGATCTTCCCACCCGGCAACTTGACGCCAGCCCGAAACCCATAGACGATCAACCGCTTACCCTGAAAGAAGAATGGACTCGGCCAGCGCGCGATCTTGCAGTAGACAAAGGATTTCCAGGATTTCGACAGCGCTTCCTCGGAGGCTTGGTCCACCTGAAGCTTTCGCATGGACTCGATTCCGTCCGTCCGCATCCGCTCGAGGAGGGGAGCCATGAAACCGAGATCCGTGGCTGGTTTATTCTTTGGTACAATCTGGGACAAATTGGAAAACACTCGCAGTTTCATGCTTTTAGAATCGGTGACTTGAGGTGAGTGACCAGTGAGCGATTTCCAACTCACCGACATCTCATGCGGCCTCGGAGCCATGCCATAATTTTCGCCGCGCTGCTAATCACGGCTGGCATCCCCAGCAGCAATCCGGCGATGATCAGATGGAATCGCGGCATTAACGGCGCTTCATGCATTGTCAGCCGAAGTTGCTCAGTTCCGTGATCAATTCAGGCGTTCGGTAGCAGTAGCAATCAGTTGCTTGACGGGGATCTACCTCCACGCCGAATCGCCGCAGCTTCGCAGCGAGTATCCGCGTTTTAATCATTGCCGATCTGGCAGAAGCTATCAACTTCCTTACAGCGTCCATGCTCGGCGCTTCCTCCATGTAGATCGGCTCTTGGACCTGCGTCAACAGTCCTTCAACATGCGCGGCGATGCCTTTGAGCGTCTCAGCGTACATTTGCGAATCTATCGCGAGCTTCCGTTCGCGCTTGACTGCCTCTGCATATTCGAGCACCGTCTGGCCAATCGTAATCAGGCGCGTCGTTTCTTCCTCCGGAAGATGCCCTGAATGAGGAGGAATTGTCGATTCTCCCAAACGCTTAAGAACCTCGCGTAGAAAAGTACGCAACTCAGGAGTGTTGGGAACGGAGTGGTAGTTGTAGAGAGGATCGGCAGTCCAGCAAAAGTCTCCGCTCGCACTCAAGTACAATGCCCCTCCGTCTTCAGTTACAAATGTGATGTCAATCGTTGACTTATCCATCCTTCAATTTTATCTCTTAAACTGGCCGATCACGTCGTCGACCTGCAGTTGAACTGGATCCCGTAAACCCTCTCGCGCGTAATCGACCACTTGACTAGGTTATTTTCCAGCCGCCAGTACTGACCTTGTAAATCGTTCGGGTACTTGGCGTCGAACGCCGCGGAGAACTGGAAGTAGTTCACGATCCCCGTCAAGGACTTGAGAAAAGCTACCCAACTCTGGGCTATAGCGTAGGGCATCGCAGGCATCGACACCGAAGCTCGCATGTAATTCGCCTGCCAGTCGAAAATCTGCTGCGCGCCGGTGAACGGAGAAACCGTGCCAGAGACGAGGTTAACTTGAAAAAGGTCGATCGATTCCGGCGCCGCCGGGACGCCTGGCATCGTGATTTGAGCTCCTGATGGCATAAAGTTAGCCTCTCTTTGGGCTCACCGTTCTCCGCGCCTGATCGTGCTGGGCCTGGAGGGACGTCGTGATGGCTGAATTATGCGCTGCGATGATGGCCTGCTTTACTCGAGATTCAACCACGACAGGATCCGTTCCCCGGGCGTCGATGTTGTAGACGTGCGAGTCCCCGCCAAGGCCCATTCGCCTTGTATTGGAGTTGCTGATCACCGATCCTGCGCTCGTTGCCCGAAACAGTTCCGGGCCGCTTTCGCCGACTAGCTTGGTATCGCCGGCAGTCATTGAACCGCCTTCAGCGAAACCACCGCTAGCCCCGCTCCCCAGCTCATCGGCGGAGGATGCCCCGCCCACGCCAGCAGTGCTTCCGGAAGCCCCTCCCATGCCAGCGATGCCTCCGACCGCGGGAGCGGCCTTTTCTAGTACAGAGCCAGCACCAGAAAAAACCGTGCTGAGCGTTCCAGGACCTTGGTAAACATTTCCGCTGGCTACGGGGATCGTCCAGATTGGATTCTGGGGACTCGTTCCGGCCGGATTAGCCGGAGCACCAGGCGTGCCACCCGCTCCACCTGCACCTGCACCTGCACCGGTCGTTGCCCCAGGCGGCAAGAATGGAGGAGTACTCGGTGGTCCACCGAAGACGCCAAGCCTTTTCAGTATTCCAATGATCCCACCGCCGGCAGTGGACGCGCCACCAGCCGCCGCACCAGGTGCACCGCTTCCGCCAGGAATTCCAACACTTCCTTTGCCGGCGTCCACGTCCTTCATCCAGAGGAAGCCGTCTCTGGTGCTTCCGTCGTGTTTGGTCAGACTTCCCTTCAGCTTGTCGGTTACCGGCGCGATCCCAGGAAACGCTTTGCCCAAGGCTCCGAGCCCAGTCTGCATGCCGCTCTTGATGGTGCTCTGAAGCGCTCCCTCTCCGAGTCCCTGGAACATTTTGGCGAAGTTGGTTTTTTGCCCGGTGAACAATTTGGCGAACTGGGTCGACAGATCGTCCACCATCTTGTTCATGGTGTCGTAGATGATGACCGATGCCTTTTTGGCGCTCTCCTGCATCTCGAGGAAAAAGGCTCGAACGCCAGCCTGTGCTGTGCCAGACTCCAGCATGTGCTGGACTTGAAGTTTCAACTGCTCGTCTATCTTCTTCTGGTAATCGATCATGAGCTCGGCCTGGGAGATCCCGAGTTTGTGCTCGGCTCCTTCCGCCTTGATCGCGGCCAGTTGCTCGTGCAATTCCTCCAATTGGTTCTGGTACTCGATCGTAGTTTTGAAGGCTGCTTCCCGGATTTTGAGCTGATGCGCAGCGAGATCTTCCGATCTTTCCAGCAACTCTCTTTGACCCATCCCCGCCATGCCTTCAGCGGGCTCGTCGCCTTCTTTGCGAATGGCCGCGACTTTCGTCTCAAGTGCGGCCTGTCTGGTCGCAGCCGCTCCCTTGAGGAGTGCTGCGGTCAGCCGGCCGGTTGCTTCGATACGTTCCTCGATCTTCGCAATGTCTGTTGAAATTGCGAGGGCATGCTCAGCCTCGGACTGTTTGATGGTTGCGTCTATTAGCTTCTTGGCCGTTTCGATACCATAGGACGCGGTGATTTCTTTGAGCTTGTAGGCCAGCGTTACCAACCGAACAGCTTCGGCACCCTGACGTTGAACGGTCGCAAGGGTGCGTTCCAGATCGATCTGGTCTCCGAGCTTATCGGTCGTGGCGGCCGCCTGCGTGATACGCTCTGCCTGTATCATTTGGCTTTCGGCTGCCTTCGCCCTCTCAAATATCGCCTGATGCTCGGCGTCTTTCATCCAGTCCTTCGAAAAGTACACCTCGGGCGTGATGAACTTTATCGCAGCGATAGTCGCTTGTGCATTCTTTGTCGCTTCGGCTCCTTTGCCGACGGCCGCAGTCAATTCTTCCTGGGCTTTGACCTGCTCCTTGACCTTGACCGTGGCCTTATCCAGTTCTTCGCCCCATTTATTTGTCAACAACTGACGCTGCCTCAGCACCTCGATATCGGCAGCGCTTTTAGCGTCAGTGCCCTCAGCGGCGATAACCTTGTCCTGTTGTATCGGTCCAACGAAGTTCTTGTCGGCCAAGCCAGAAACAGTGAACAGGCTTAACGGTTCGTAGCCTTCCTTTTTGCGGGCCTTGAGCTTTTCATTTACTTCCTCGATCGCCTTGATGGCCTCAGCCGTCGCCGCGCCTACAATTTTAGATTCCTCGCTAGCACCAATCTCCACGAACTTCGCTCGTGCCTCGTTCAACTGAGCACGCATCCTGTCGAGCATGTTTTGGATCGGCCGATCCATCTTGTTGGCGTCCAGGTCACCTTCCAGCTTCGTAATTGTTTGTTCCTTGCCTCCTTTTCCGACCGCTTCGTTATAGTGCTGGACCGCGCGGCCCAAAGCTACGTAGTCTTCATTGAGTTCGCGGATCTTTGTAGGATTGTTATCGCCCGCAATCTCAGCCTTGAAAGGTTTAACTCCGGCGCCGGCGGCCTTCGGTGCCGGAAGTACTCCCTCGATTTCTACGGGAGCCGCCTTTGCCCGCTCTATCGCTAACTGCTTGGCTATTCTTTTTCGCTCCCGTTCGAGATAGGCCAGTACGTCTTTATTCATCGCCTGAATTGCAGCATCTTCGTTCTTTTTTGCCTCTGCCTGGTCTGGCGAACCGGCTTTAGCTTTCAGGCCCTCCTCTGCATACTGGTTGATAACATTCTGGTGGCTGGAGGTGATCTCGTCGATTGCATCCTTCAGTTCCTTGGTACTGTGCGTGATATCTTCGGTGCCAGTCTCCCAGACCTTCCACCACGGAACCTGAGCGTCCTCGGCCATCTTGACTATTTTCTGGATGTCGTTGTCGAGCGAATCGGCAAGCTTGTCGGCTTCGGCGCGCGCTTCGGCGAGGGCTGTGGCAAGAGTGTTCTCGCGCTTGCCTGAGAGCTTTGCGATCTGTTGATCCAGTTTAGCGTTGGTGACGGCCAGCTCATCGTTGGTAGTTCGCATCGGCGCCGCTAGGCCACGGAAGATCTCGTCGACCTTCAGCCCGTAGTCGCGCATCTTGATGTACCAATTGTGCGCCTCATCCCCAAGCTTGGCCATCATCCCAACAAAGGCCAACCCGCCTATGATCGGAAAGGCCTTTTGAAGAATCGGGCCGAGTCCGAGCACGTTAGCCAGAAAACGTTCCGAAGCCCGAAGATTGTTCGTCCATGTGCCCTCCATTACGCGCAACGCTGCACTGGTCGCTTGGACGCTGGTGACGCCGTGTGATCCAACTCGTTTGCTGGCTTCGCCGAAGTCAATGATGGTCGCTTTGTTCTTGCCGACCTCGGAACGAAATTCGGCCGACCCGCCGGCAACGAATGTGACACTGACTCCGCCTACGCGTCTTGTGGCCATTTGATTACGCTACCTTCTGCGGATAGTTTGCTTTGATGGTATCTTCGAGCGATCTGGCGAATGCATCGATGGCAGGCTCTGCGGAAATGTCCGCTGCTGGCCGCATGAATGGATGAGGAGGCACCATACCCAACTCTTTCAGGTCCGGCTTGTGGCCTACCATCCTATGACCGAATTCGACAAATTGGACGACGTTGGAATATGGAGATCTGAACCAGCCGATATCGGCCACACCGCCGCTCTTGTCGTTGAAGAGCGCTACCTTGATCTGCATATTCTCCCGCAGTTCACCTTGATACTCCAGGATGCCGCCGGTACTTTGTTTTAGCGGAGTCTGAATTTGCAGTTCTTTGGCCATCACCTCGGCCGCAGCGTGCAGCGCATTGGTGAAGCCGATCACAACAATGTGATCCGGGAACTCCTCCAGCATCTCTACCACTTCGGCGATGCCGGTGACCTGAATGTCTCGATCCGGCATTTTATGCGCTCACTTCCGTGGTGGCTGGCGCTGGTGGTTGCGGATCCATTGGCGGCTCATCTTCGAACTTGCCCATGTGGACGTGTTTGAACACTTCGTTGAGAGCTCCGGAAACGGTATCGAAATCACGCGTCAAAAGATCCCCAGCTTCCTTGAGAGTTACGAGTGGCTGTGAGGTCCGCAAGAATGCGCAGACCAGTGCGCGAACTTCCGCCGTCGTCATCCTGCCGAGTAGCGGGAGCAACAGATTGAGCCCGGTCTCCGCTTCTACATCTGCCACCTTGTTGACATCGAAGCACAACTGAAACTCCCCGGCCTCAGAGTTCGGTGTGGCCGGCGGATCCGTCGCTAGAACCGGATCCAGTTTGAATCTAACCCACTTTTGTTCCACTAAATGTCTCCCTTGGTTCTCATTCTGCTGACCGGCGCGCCCACCAACTTGAATGCCTGCATGGAACTAAAGATCTGATCGCCGATCGATTCATTACTTTCTTCTTCCGGCAGCTTGTGGATCATGAAATCGTCGGCCTTCAACGGCTTCTTCGGTGGCGACATCGAGAAGTTCGCCGTGGTACACGCCACCAATCCGTTCAGGAACTCTTCGCGTTGCATGCGCTCGATCCTGACCTTTTGCAGCGCATGTACCTGGCGGGGAGTCAACTCGAGCCACTGGTCCTCGGATAGACCCAAGCCGTCCTGAGAAGTGGCCGCCGCCCAGTGCTCCATCCACTCCTGTTGCTGTTTCGGCTTCTCGGCCTTCTTTTGAGGCTTCTCTTTTGAGCGCTTCTCGGGCGCCGGCATCGACGCACTCCATGCCCGACCGATGACCGCTGTTGTCTGTCGGATGTCTCGCGTGAGCAGAGTGCCGGCCTCCTCCAACGTGAGATCGGCACCCGCTCTCCTCAGCGCAACAAAGAGCAATCCGCGGAGCAACCTAGTGGGAGCGTTTTCCATGCTCGCCCCGAGCATCTGGATACCGGTCAGCTCCTGGCACTCGAGCAGGGTGCGATACGTGAAGAGAAGCTTCCACTCCCTGCCCAGCGCCCGGAACGGAACGGCGCCGTGGAGAATATTACTAAGCCACCGATCAGGCAACGGTTTCGGTATAGCTACCGGTCATCTGAATTTCCACCGAAAACTCGATGGCCTTGTTGATCTCGAACGGCCCGTTTTTGTAATTGGACACGAATCCGTTCCCCGTCACCGTGTAGGTTTTGCTATTGCGTTGGACCGGCGCAATAATCTGGAACGGGAAAATCGTCTGGTTCACGGCGAGCGTCGTGATGTTCAACTGGCTCGCGGCGCCAATCCAGTTTCCGCCGAAGGTTACCTTACCCGGCTTGATCAAGCTAGGAATGAATTCCTCGGTGTTGTTTAGGCTGAGCAGGTGAGTGGTTGGGATTTCAGCCATCGATATAAAGTCCGGTGCGAAGGACTTGATTTCGGCAATGGCGGAGTAAACGGGCGGCGACGCGGTGGTACCGATATTGAATAGGGCCAGGTAACCTGTGTTGGCCTGGGAACTGTACTGGCTTGGGATCGAAAACGGCATAACTAGTTCTCCTTTGTTGAACTTATAGATTGTATTGCGATTTAAAACTGTGGTAGGATGGGGTTGAAATTCAACGTCCCTGTAGGAGGGGACGCCAATGAGTCAGCTAGAACTGAATCTTCTCCAACCCCAACCAGAGTATTGCACTATTTCACTCACTCAGGGACAAGTTGCACTCGTCGATCCTGAAGATTTCACTTTTTTAAACCAGTGGAACTGGCAAGCACGGTGGAACAAAGAAACGAGATCCTTTTACGCATCCCGCACTGTCACGATCAATGGCAAGAAGTCGATCATATCGATGCACCGATTGATCATGCAGGCTCCCGATGGTATCGAGGTGGACCACATATTCCACGTCACGTTAGACAATCGCAAATCGCAATTGAGATTAGCTACTCCCGCTCAGAACCAGTACAATTCCATCGACCGCCGTAAGAAGGGTCCCTCGGGATTTACAGGTGTCTGCTGGCGACATGGCGCTTTCATAGCCAGAATTACTATCAATGGTAAGCGCGTATCGCTCGGATCTTTCCAGACTGCCGAGCTTGCCGCTGCGGCGTATGAAGCAGCCGCCGCGCAAACGCGCGGAGAGTTTCACAATCCTCAAACACAGCCGGCCGAAACATTCGCGATCAAAGCCAAAGGCGGCATTAGGAGAGACAATACAACCGGCTATCTGGGAGTGTCCTACGACAAGAAGCGCAAGCGCTTCTATGCTCAGATCAGGCTTAAGCCGAAGGCAAACCAGACCCACATCGGCTATTTCTTCACGGCAGAGGCGGCCCACCGTGCCTACCAGGAAGCGGTAGCCAAACGTGATGCTCAAAAGCTGTCCGAATAATAGTGAATCTCAAATTCCAACATGACCCGATACGCGCGCTCGGCGTCTTCGAAGTCGTCTCGCATGTCCGATCGGAAACAACTATCTACCTTGGTCGTGTCCGTATCCGGGAGCGTTCCGACGAATCCATGGAGCACCAAGTCGATCGCTTGCGCGAGTTGAACGGCGCCGCCCGGCTGGAGACAGAAGCAGTCCAACTGGAGTCTCAGGTTGATCATGCCGCGGGCGCTGTTAAGCGCGATCTCCGGCATGTCCGAGACTACGGTGTAGGTCCAGGTCGGAACGCCGGAACTGAGAACGTCTTTGTCTAACTGAACGAAGTTTCCACCACCGCCGGCTGTGGCGATAGCCTGGACCCCGGCGTTGGAGTTGACGAGTTGGACAATTCCTTGGCGGATCACTTATTCTGATATGCTTTCGGGATGGAGAGAAGAGACTTCCTGAAGTACTTCGGTATCGGCGCCACGGTGGTTCCTGTGGTCGGAGGCGTGTTGGTGCCGGCCGTCACGGCGAAGTTAATTGAAGAACCGAAGGCGGACGTCCAGATCGCGCCCACGATGCCGCCTGACCGTATTTTGGAAATGCTACAGAACCGAACCGTTCACCAGATGCAGGTGATTTTCAGCGATCAGAATGGACAGCGGCTCACTTTTGCCGCGGAGACTTTCATAACGGAGTACAAAACGCAGCCGATTGAGATAACAAGTTATGGTTCTCAGTTCCGAGAATTTGTTCCTGGTTTGTACAGCCTCGAATGGGAATTGAAAGGCGTCGTTACTCACGCGCCGACGTTCAGCTCGCTAGAACCGCGGCATTCGTAACGGCATCTGGAAGATCAATATTCGAGAGATCGATCCCAGCGAAGCGTTCTCTACCGTACTGGGCCACAAGCCTGCGACAGTACTCTTCCTGATATGGAACAGAGTTCATGTCCAGATATTTCATCAGCGGCTGATAACGATCTAGCCACTCTGTTGGAACCGATTTGTATTCCCACGGCGCATGCCATTGCGGCTGATTCGGATACTTCCGTGCGCAGTCTGCCGGTGATCGCCACAAATTGTACTGGAGATTTAGCTCGTGGGCTGGAATATCAGGGAAGTGCAAGTGGTCATTGATGCGGTAGCTTTGATGCTTCGCCCTCAGCCGGCGCTCGCTAGCGCCCCACAGGTGAACGATTCCACCAGCGCCCTGCTGTATCATTGTGGGCACTGGCGAAGATCCTTGCGGTTCTCGGCTGTGGTGTTTATCGCCATACCAGCCAAGTCCTGGCGCATCGGCAAACGCTGTCGAAAACTCGCGGTTTCCCCAGATCCCGTTTGAATGATACCGATGGATTCCGCCGCGGAGATTGTAGCCCGGGAGCCGTAGGATTTGACCTGGCCGCAGGTTCTTAACCAGTGTGCGAATCCGCGGCGCATGGTCAGTCGCCCCGCGAATAGTCTCCACGTCTCCAATGCGACAGAGGAGATCTGCGGTCAATATTTCATCAGCGTCGAGAATCGCGCAATGCGTGGCGCCACGTTCACGCGCTGATTGGAGCATGGCGGTTCGGTGTTCCATTTCCGTCCAGACTGGATTGCTATTCTTTAACACCAACACGCGGCCCGGGTACTCCCGCTCCACTTCGTTGCAAATCTGCTCTGAACGATCGCTGCAAGCATGTAGCAGAACGATGACCTCGTCCATCCACATGAGCATCGCTCTAAGCGAAAGCCCAAGGAGCCAGTCTTCGTTGCGGACAGGACAAAGGCCGATTAGTTTCATGCTGGTGAGAACAGACAATCCTTGCAGGGCAACGGCACCGAGCCAATCTGCTGCTTCCAATCCATAGAAGGCTCAATCCCAACAGATCCCTCAATCCCAGGCGCCACGCAGCATCCATAGAACTTCCCATCCGAGTACGAAGCCAGGCCGGCTCGATCGCAAGGTCCGCCGGCACCGCGGCGTGATCGCGGGGTGAAGTTGACAGCGTTCTTCCCGGCCATGAAGGTATTCAGCGGAACGTCGATTCCGGCAAGGGCGGCCGACGCCCGCTCGCTGACTGGTGTCTCGTAATGGGTAAAGTAGACGTGGTCGAAATGCTTCTCGATGAGCTCGCGATACATCGGAACCCGGAACCCATCCGTATTGAGCGTCAGCTTCTCGCAGCCGAATAGGTCTTTGAAGCGCGGGACGAACTCGGCAAACTGAGGATGGATCGTTGGCTCGCCTCCCGTGATCTTTATTTCCTTCATGCCCTGGATATACGGCGCGACCTGCTCGAAGTACTCCCATGGATGGTGCTGAAGCTTGCGATGGATCCCTATGCCAACGCTGCAGTTCGGGCACCGCCTATCACAAAAAGTTGTCAAATCAACCGACAGCCAGGTGATCTCGCCAGCCATCCGCGCCGAGATGCATGGCGCGCAACCGCAACTCGGGGAATGGGCTTCGTTCACCAGAAATTCGCTCTTTCCCTATATCGCCTGTCCCATCCGTCAAGGAGTCTGTCCAGAATCTTAACGAGATCGCTCGCGGCTTCGCGGCCAGTCACCACCAGAACTGCGGAGTGCGGGACTTCGTTAACACGATTCACCACTAGAGCGACGTCTTGCGTATCGTCGCTTGTCAGGATCTTAAGTGCTCGTTCAAATGCATTGATGATAGCCGGTGTGTCCATTTGACCCACCCACCGATGTCGGCCTAGCAGTGTTCGTTCCGCAGGAGCAGGTTGTAATCGAACTCTTGCGCCACTGTCCAGCCGGGCAGCATGGCGAGCAGATCCGGCCGCACAGATTGGCCTTCGTACATTTCGACTTCTTCCGCTTCGATGAACAGCCACTTCGTTTTCGCTAGTGCTCGTTGTCCACCGGCTATTAGTTGGTTCTCGGCGCCCTGGAGATCCGCCCACAGAACGTCGATGTGGTCAAGTTCTTCGCGTTCAAAGAGGTCGTCAAGCGTATAACAGTTGATGGTCTCTGTTCGTTTGAATTCGAAACGAGGGAAGTGATGAAGATGTCCGGTTGGTTTCCGAATCGAGCTGGAGCCGTTCTCCGGCCCTTCTCGATTGTCGCAGAGATATATTTCGCACGTCCCGGTGTGGTCCGCGATCGCGGCGTGATGCATCACCGCACGGACTCCCCAGAACGCTGTAAAGTTTTGCTTGAGGACGTCAAAGTTTCGCTTGTCAGCTTCCACCATGATGCAGCGTGGTGCTGGTGGGTAGCTGCAAGCCGTGATCATCCAAGCTGAATCTTCGCCTTGATAGGCTCCGAGATCCATGATGGTCGCGGGCGCCGGGATTTTCTTTAGGATGGCCGAGATAGCGGCTCGTTCGGCTGGCGTGCTCATTGCTTCACCAATACCACGTTCTCACCGCTCGCATACGTGCACGCGTATCCCAGCTCGCCCGTCGCGCGCTTCAGGATCTCTAACAGATTCTTGTCAGAATCGAACTCCACGCAGATGCAGTGTGGGAGCCAATTCTCTGGTAGCCGGGCAATTCCATGAATAAACAACTGGTAGCTCAGGCCCTCGGCGTCGATGTTGACGAAATCAAAGGGACCGTAGTCCTTATAGAGATCGTCCAGCCAAATCGTTTCAACGCGCTGTTTGAGCCGGTACTTCTCCGTGGCTCTCCACTTTTGGAATGTCGCTTCGTCCGCGGTGCTCATTTGAGAATCCGAAAGCCACATCTCGAACGGCGCATTGTCGAGCCACACGGCTTTGTTGAGCAGCGTGATGCGCGGATCGTCCTTGTATTCGGCCTCGAGGGCGGCGAAGGGCTTCGGAGAGGGTTCGCACATGACGCCAGACCAACCTAGTTCATAGAGTGCCCGTGTGTTGCTGTTCAAGAAAGGATGATAGGCGCCGACGTCAAGAAATTTTGCATCATGCTGTGCCTGGATCAATCCACCGAAATCGTGCGAAGACTTCCATGGCGTGCTAAAAGCCCTAACGATAAAGTCTTGTTCCAGATTCTGGCTAAAGCGCACTGCGGTTTCCGTGGTCATACAGGCTCGTGGCCAGGAAAGCCGGCTGTTTGTCGTTCGAAAAAGATCTTTCCCATCGCGTCCCAGTTTTCTTTACTATTCGCGCGCTGAAGAAACGCTGGTATGGGTTTGCCGACCGCATTCGAATTGATGTCGACAGTCTCACGCGTGAAGTGGTGATGAAGGTGGATTAGGTCGGGCCGCTGCCAGAACACCCCCAGTTTTACCGCCACTGCCATGAGCTCGTCGTCATCTCGCATGTGCCAATATTGATCAAAGAGCGGTCCCTTCCCGCCGTAGGCACGTTCGCAGAATTCGCGGCCGATAAAAGGCGAACCGGCGATGCGGTCGATCGAGCCGCCTGCGAATCTATCCCCGGTACACTGGAGAACACCAAACGTTCCGGAACTCTCTTCGAATCGAGTACCCCCGCACTTCTCGCACACGATCTGACCCGACCGCGCACGGGCGAGACAGCCAGCGCAGCGAATACGAAAATAATCGACACACTGCTGCACGATCTCGGATCCGGTATGGGCCAAGTCTGGTTCCGTATCGTCGCCCGAGTTCGCTATAAATAGGCATTCTGGGTCTGCCTTAAGCACCGCGTCGATGCATTCGTTCGTGGCTTTGGCGTGTCCGGGGTACGGCCCGACCAGCAGCAGATCGTGGATTGGGAGATCTTCAGGCGTGTCGCGCCACAGGCAAAGCTTGTATCCTTGCTTTCTCCATTTTTCAAGACAGACGTTCGCCTCGGCGGCCGGCCGAACACTCGGTGAAGCCCACCAGACCGACATCAGGACACTGCCGCCATCTTCGGCGCGGCCGTCACAAGCAGCGGCTGCGTTTGCCCGACGATCTGAATGTTGTATATCGCTCCGCAATCCGGACATGTAAACACGTTACAGATGAGATCTCCGAGCGACGGATCTGCCTGTTTCAACACGATCGGGTTCATCGCTATCCGCGCTGGTTTCGTTTTGCAACTTCCGCAGCACGGCTGGACGGGCGCGGTGGGCATCGGCGATGGTTCGTTGCCGTTGTCGTTAGGCACTTTTCGAATCCTCCCAGCGCCCAACGTGTAGACCTTCTTCATCCAACATGCGCCCGTCGGGCGTCACGAAAAAGATCACCGGTCTATCAGGAGTGCGATTCAGTTCCTTCTGGCATCGCTTGCACTTTATGGAGGGTCGGATGTAGGCTCGTATCGATTTCAACCCCATGCCCGCTTGAATCGCTGCCGCACGATCCAGTTGTTCTTCGGTCGGCTCGATAGCTTCTGGCTCTCCAGGTTTGTGCATCCCGAAAGAGCAGACCGAGAGTGTTCGTCGCATCCTCACCATGTATACCCCTCCACACCGGCAAAGTCAACAAGGGGCACGTAGTTCGATGACACGGGTTGCCCATGGGCCGGCAAACTCCGCGGGCTGGTATTCGATCCATGCACAGATGCTACCTGCATTCCGTCTCCGGCGCAACACGAGAGATTCCCCGACACTCTAAGGTCTCCCGTAATCTCGACCGGCTTTCCGTATTGGAGCCCGGCCATTGCCACAAACGTTCCGTCTTCTGAGACCTGCATCGACGGAAATGGATGGCCCTCCCACCACGATCGCTTATAGCAGAGCGACGTTCCGAGAGCAAAGATCGGGATGCCTTCGTATCTCCACCACTTCTCTCCGTTGTGAAACAACATCGTCCGGTAGCCGGTGACCTGGGTATTGGTGTCCTCGAGCCGCTCGATCTGATCCTCAAGCCTGGTCGGCGCCGACCAATCATCGTCATCCCAGTGGGCGATCACCTCGGTTCTTGCCAGTGAGCAGGCGAAGTTGCGCTTGTCTCCGATCGTCCGCGGGCGCCGGTCGTCCGGAAGCGTCACAACTAGAATGCGCGGATCCCGGGGAACCAGATCCCAGACCTCTTCACCGTCTGCCACGATCAGCAGCCGCTTGTTGAGCACCGTTTGCGATTGGAAGCACTGAATCGCCCTCGGCAACCATCTGCGTCGGTTTCTCGTGACGCAAACGGCCGTCACCGATGGATACGATCCGATGTCAGTCATACCTATTCGCGCAGAAGAGTTCTCCCTTAGGAGATCGGATCATCAAGACCCCACACCAGCAGCGGTCACCAGGAATAATATGGTCAGGAGCGTTCTCGGCCCATCTATCAGTCCGATATTCTGGACACCACTTCTCGTGTCTGCCATGATTGAAAACGCATGCGGAGCAAGCGTGGCTTGACGGTGCGAATGGTCGCGACGTAATCGTGGCCGTCATGTTCTAATGGATGTGCGCGCCGCCTGCGCAACCGAGCGCAAGTGCTCGCCTGGTTAGGCGGTGGCGATGAGCCGTTCGATTCGGCGATCGCGGCATGTCGGGAAAGCGGCGCGCTTCACTCGTTTAGGCCCAGCCCGATGCACTGCAAAAGAAGAACTTCGTTGCGTTCCAGAATGTTGTTAATCGACTGCACAACGTAAACGTTTCCGTTGTCGAGGTTTTGCACGCGCATGTTCGGAAGCACGCCGGGCTGGTACCAAATTAAAACGGTCAAGAACACCTGCGAGGTTATCAAGCCTCCGCGGATAACGTCCGTCCCCCGCAAGACCTCGATTGCCGCCATTAGGCTCGAGAGAAACGGTAGATACGTTTTCACTGGACCCGCGGCGTCCGTGGCCGGCGGACTGCTCAGTCCGAGCTGAGTGATGGTGATCGAGTGCCGCATGGCACCCACGTTGACCGAAATCGAGCCGTCACTGACGGTATAAAGAGGTTGCTGCGCCACACATTATCCTCGAGTTGGCTGGAAGTCAACAATCGCGTTCTGCAAGAACATCTGCTCTATACGGTTCACGAGAGTCGGAGACGTGTTACCGGGATTGCCGCGGCTGTTGAACCAAAAAGTTACCAAATTCATGATCCCCAAAAGTATCATCTGTGGCGGATATAACGTGATCGTCGAGTTGGGCTGCTGCCCTGGAGGACTCGCCAAGATGGTCGTCGTGTTCGGCGGCGAACTCATGGTTGCAAACGGATCGTAGCCGGCCGTGAAAGTGATTTCGCAGGAATTCGGGACGTACAGGTTTGAGGGCCAGAACTGCCCCGTCATCGGGAATATCCGGCTGGGTTCAGAGTCGCGATCCAAGATGAAGTCGACGCCCTGGACCAATTGCTGAGGAGTCCCAGTATTGTCGATGTATTGCATCAGATCCACGCTGATCGCCGGACTGAAAGGCAGTTTTATCATCTGCGAATAATTCCACAGAGTGGTCGAGTACCGCGGCAAGCTGTAGTAGCTCGGTGGATAAGCAAGTTGGCTCTGGATCGTGTCCGTGTAATAGGGCATCGAATCCAGGACCAGTTTGAACTGGCGTTTCGAGAGCGACCTGGCTGTCAGGATCTCGCCGCATTCGCGGGCGGCCGAGATAAACATCTGTAGTAGCGAATCGAAGGGCCCGATGCTTGGCGGTAGAGACAGGAATGTCTTTACCTGCGCGAGGCTAACGGGTTCCGCGGCCGGCGCGGCTAGCTGATGGCAGTAGGACGTGGCTTATCCTTTTTTGAGTTTGCGCCGTTTCTTTTCGCGTGGCGCACGCGGTGGCACACCCGAACCGCCCTGTGGCGGATGGGATCGATCGAGTTCGTCATCTGGCTGGTAAACGACCGACCCGCGGGGCAACGGCTGCGGCATTACCGCCTTTTCAACATCGGGCGCCAGCATGGTGGTCTCGATGTTGGTATGCATTGAGGGCTTTCCGACCGTCATCTGAGGTTTAATTCTCATGTTTTCCACCCCACAATTCAGGCAGATGCATCTGGCACCCGGCAGATCGGGTTGCCAGCCGAATGGAAGGGAGCAGTGATCACAATACTCGGTCTTCCAGCGCTGCGTCAGTGTTACTTCCCCGCCGCGCACGCCACCGGCTTGCCATCTTTGTCCGGTGCCAAGTGCACCCACCGATCGAAGCTGCCAATCCCCGCCGCGCCCTGTGTATCAAGATTGCAGTCGAGCGGTAGACCACGAGCATTGCGCAGGCTGTTCTGTGTCGATGTCCAGAAATCGCGCTCCGGCTCGATCTCTTTCAGCAATTTCTCTTGGACGGCCTTTTGCGTCTTCACCTGCGGGTCCGCGTCAATGCGCGCCTGACTGTCCTGCATGGCCTTGTTGATCGGCACCATCTGATCATCGAACGGTTTATCAGCGTCGGCCTTTGCCTTTTGTATCGGCGTGAGGAGCTTCGCCTTTTCCTTCTGCAGATCACGCTCCCTCTTCACCGAGTCGAAGGTCTCGACCTTGGCGTCGGCGTCGCTGTATTGCCGTTGGAGATCATTGGCCTTCTGCTGGAGCGCCATAAAGGCCTCGAAGGCCGCCTTGCGTTCTTCGTAGGTCAGGGTCAGCGGGTCTTTGTGAAGGTGCCACGCAACTCCACCGCTGATCGCTGCCAATAGCACCACAAGCGCGATTCCCGCCCGGCCGCGCGTGGTCGTAATCTGCCGGCCGCCGTAAACGATGCCTACTGTTTTGGGCGAGGGGTGTCCAGGTACGGATTCGATTGATTCAGCCATGTCGGAATTATACTACTAAAGGAGAAGCCTATAAACGGTCCCGTCAAAGCGGAATAGATGCGTCCCCGGCGTCACGGCGGCATCCGTCGCTCCAGCCGCGTTCGTCTTGATAGCCTTGATCCCGGTATTGCTCACATTCAGCGTGCAAGCGCCAGGGCAGTTTACTGAGGTGGTCAGGAGCACGAGGACCGGGGGCGCAGTGGGCGCTACCTTGAGATTGCAGACTGCCGCGATAGTATTGCTGGTCGAGACGCAATCGAACGGCGCTGCGGCCATGGCGTCAGGGTAGGAGAGAACAGCGGCGGTGTTGGCCGAAATCTGCACCGTCAGCGCCCCGGTCGAACTCACCGTGCAGGGACTCGGCACGCACGCCAGCAACGCGCCCGTCCCAGCGCTCAGCGTGAGGCTGGTGATGCCCGTCAGCGCAACACCGCCTACCGTGAGCGTGAGATTGGTCACAGGGGCCGTTTGCCCGAACATGACCACAAACACGAGGATGGTGAGGAGGGCGGCTTTTCGCATTTACGGAACCACGAGCACTACTGTCGATATCCCAGGCTGCTGAGGAACTGTCGTGCTCGCAACCGCCGCCACGCTAGAGCCACAGGCGGTCGTCGCCGGAGTTGTAGGCGTGCACGCTGCTGCAAAGGCAACAACCTGGTAGAACACCGTGGTTCCGACCGCCTCGGTGTCGGCGTAGGTCGTGGTGGAGGACGTCGATCCGGATATGCAGGTCTGGCCAGTCACGGCACCAACGCAAGCCTTGAAAGTGAATGGGCCGGTAGCCGATGTTCCAGTAGAAATTGCCACCCCGGTTATCCCTGTTGTCGTGGAAGGTGTCCAACTTACATTGACGGTTCGGGATTGGGCCGCCATCAGGCTGGCCGAAAGAACAGCGAGTATCAAAAGGTGTTTCATGTTATCTCCATTCTAAGAGAAAGTACTAGGGCAGCGAGAATCAAGCGCATAACTGTTGACTCCTGTAGCTAATCATAATATTATTAGCAAGGATGACTCGATCACTTGAGTGTAGACGCTGCGGGTACAAGTGGAAACCTAGAAAAGCAAACGGGAAGCCAGTCCAATGCCCGCGTTGTAAACAGTACGCATGGGAGAAAGATAAGGCCTCTGCATGAGTGGCTATCTCTACTTTATTCGTTCGCGTAACCGCCTGAAGATTGGTTATACCGTTGATGTTCTCAAAAGATGGCGTAGGCATTTGGTTGAAGCTAGCGGAGAGCATGGTACGCTATGTTTCCTGGGTTGCCGTAAGGCAAAACCATCGGAAGAGAAACGAACCCAGAATGAACTGGGATTGAAACGTGTAAATCGTTGCTACGACTGGTTCGTGCTAACGCCTGAAGCCATTGCGAAGATCGAAGCGATGGACTTGAAGCCCCTCGAAGAGTTTGGCTATGCGGAATCCGTGGTTCCGATCGGCGCGGCACTCCACCGGAGACTCCGCATAGCCAGCAAGGTATATCGCTATAAAATTCGAGCAATTGTCGAAGCCGGAATAAAGTTACGGTTGGATGAACTAGAGCAAGAAACGTTCTACAAATCACAGGGCGGTTCTTCGCTCTAGCGGCCCCTCGCAAGGGCGCAAAAGGAGAGGGAAAATGAAAGATAAAGTTTGCGCCGAGATCCTGGAGATCATGGCTACTTACCACGAACAAGAAGCCAGCCCCAGCGGAGTTGATACTCCGGGCGGACTGGAGCACATGGGCGACGTGTGGCGTCTTTTCGCTAAGTGGGAAAAGATGCTCTCTGAATGATCTCGCCCCTCGCCATCCTCTTCGCGGGAGGCGACCGTGCAGACGGCCACGGATCGAGGTTGCTCCTCGGTCAGCCGCCAGAAAGAAGGACCCAACCATGAAACTCATTGCACGCTTTCTACCCCTGCTGCTTTGTGCAGCTTTCGCGTTCGGGGACACCGTGACCTACACTACCAACTCGTTCGATTTCTGCACCACTGGAGACGGCTACCCGTCCGCTTGCCGATCCACCATCGAATCGGTCTTCGAGTTTCCACAATTCGATTCTACGCTTGGGACACTCGGCTCGATGAGTTTTGCGCTCGCCGACTACGCCGATATCCTCTGGGGCTTTAACGACCTCTATGGCGGGTTTGGAACCGAGTGCGATAGCCAATTCAATTACACTCTCTCATCCCTTGACCAGAATCTCACCTATACCGCTGCCGTGACGAACGACTTCATTGCCACCGGTGGGCCGCATCAGATTTCCGCCGGTCCCCAATTTGATTTGCCGTACGTGTTTAGCGAAAGTGGCACCTTCGCGATCGAAAGCTACGACGTTGGGGATTCCATTTCGACTCGCGCTTTCGACTTCACAGGTCAGGTGTACGGGTTTTACGTCGGCATGGACGGGCTGGAAAACAACGGGGTCTTGAGCGTGACTTACGATTACACGGCTAACATTGATCCACCTGCGCCTGTGCCTGAGCCGAGAGGTGCGTGGCTTGTTATCGGCGTGATTGGCCTCCTCGTGTTGCGTCGTCTTCATCACTGTACCTGCACGTCGGACTGACCAAGCTGCTTTCCTGTCGAAACCACGTACGGGATTATCCGGTACGAAATAGGGCCGATCTTGCGATCTGCTGGCAATGTCACGGTTCCGATCAGGGAACAGGAGCCTGAGCCGCTAGTGACCGTCATGGGGACGACGTTTGTGGTTGAGGCGTCCAACACGTAGGGATCGTATCCATAACGAATCGCCGTCCCGGTCGCATTCGCGACGTCCGAAACGCAGAGCGTCATTGTAGGCTGCTGTAATTCGCTAGCAAACGCCACAGGGAACAGGTAGACCACGACGCCGCCGTAAGGCACAATAACCGAAGGGTCGCTTGCCGTCCCGCTCGCGATTGTCGAAAGACTGATCCCGTTCTTGCTAGCGATTAACCGGATGATGTTCTGACCGCTCTGGAGGTATGGCGTGAGCGTGAAGGTGCGCGTCTGTGCAGCATTCGTCATATTCAGGGCCGCCATCATCTTTCCCACCAATCCGGTACGTGCGGTGGTTTCAAATGCACGCCCATAGTCGGGAGAGCTTAGAGAGGCAGTCAGAGCGTAGGGAGCGATCCGGTTAATGAGCAGGTTCGCCATTCCAACAGCGTGAAAGTTGGGGACGGACAAATAATGCTCAAAGTAAGGGTTGACTAAAAGTTGGTTACCAACTTTTGTATCAGCGAACGTAGCTGTATTAGCAATCCAACTAGACCCCAAGTAGCCCCCACTCGGGTTGTATGCCTGCCGACTTGTCGTAGAGGCGTACATTCTGAATCCCGCGCCCCGTAGGATCATCGCGTACATCGCGTCCACGAAGCTAGCAGGCGGATCGGTTGTTGCCTGTGTCACGGCGTTACGCCCTAGCACCATGTTGTTGTCTTGGATGATGGTCACGGTGCCGCTGGTTGAAGAACCTACCGGAAGTTCGCGATAGCGGGCGACGGGTCCGGCCCCGCTTGGTGCCGCGATGTTCTCGGGGGTGTAATAAAATGTGCGAGTGTTGAACGATGCAGAGCCAGTTCCCGCAACGCCGGTCAATGTGAATGTCTCCCCGCGATGCGTTGGCTCCGGTGAACCGCTTATGTAGAATGTATCGCCGCAAATAGTACCTTCGCCCGAAACCCCAGAACCCCCAGCCGCACCACAGGTGACCGCGCCGGTCGCCGCGATGCCGCCGGATGAGATGAGAGAGTACTGCGCTCCACTAGGCTCGAAGGTGAGTGTGCCGCCTGTGATGCCGCTCGACGTGAAATCGGTCAGTTCATTGTAGACCGTCAGAGTCGTGGACGTGGGAGCGGAGATTATATAGTAATTCCCGTTGTCCGCTGAGTTCGACATATTCGTGAGGTAAAGCCGCGTCACCCCCGGAACAATGTTGTAGACTCCATGCGGAGTTGAGGTTGTTATCGTGTTGTTGGTGAAGGAGGTAACAGTGAAGGACGGACCTTGGAAACCGTAGTTGTTCGGAATCACGCTCACTTGATGGAGTAACGGGGCGCTCGGTGAGAAGCATCCGTAATAGCCTCGATACACGTTGCCCTGAGTGGTGATTAGGGCGGGGATGTTGGTCCGCGAGGATAAGTACGGCGCTCCGTAGCCTGTGTAGTAGAGCGTGGCGTAGTCGGCCAGCCCACCCGCCGGATTGTTCCAGTTGTAAATCGAAGTGCAGTTCGTACCTGCCGCATTAGCCCACGTGGCGTTCGGCCTGCCGGTACTGGCGGCGTTGATCCAGGTTTTGATTTGTGCAAAAGCTCCTTGTGTGTAATCGTTTGGCGAGGTTGACGTGCCGGTGGTATTGTTGAGCCAACCAACCGAAGCAAACGGCCACAACTCAAGTCCCGAGTCTGCGGTCCCTCCTGCGCCATAGAGGCCGTTGGCGACCAAAGCACAATTGAATACATAAGGAGCAACACCAGGGGTCTCGTTGGTTACTTGATAGGTAGCCGGACTAACTGAGTTCATTCCAGAAATCGCAGAGCCGCTGATAATAAACTCTCCGGCACTGTTGATCCCGACCGTACCGCCATTGATCGTACAAACCCCCGAAGATACCGAAATAGAGGTCAACCCGCCGTTGGCGAAAGTCGCGGGGACCATTAATGGATTAAAATTCCACGCGGACTGTACCTCATCTTGCATCTCAATAGCCAAGGCGGTCCCGGCCCAGGTATTGAAGAGAAAAGTTAACGGAGCAGCCGGAGGAGAATACCAACTTGCATATTTTCCTATTCCCTGTCCGCCGCGTGTGGTGTCGAATAAGGCGTTCCCAGTACGCTCCCAGGAATCGCAGGTAAGGATGGCCTTGAAATTGTAACCGGTGATTGCGTTCTGGAAAGCCGAGAGAGCCGAAGTGATTGAATTCTCCCATGGGGTTTGTGTGGACAAAGAGCCAGTATATGTAGGATACGCAGTGCAGCCCCATTCAAGAGCATGGAAGCCCAACGAGTTGTAAAGAGAAGTGAATCCTGGCACATAGGCTTGGTCACTTCCTCCCGCTGCCGAGTCAGGGTTAGACGGAAGAAGACCGCTAGAAAAAAATGTGGAGGAAGCGAACAGCGATAACGCGGGATTGTAGGTGCTGAGGATTGCACCGGTAGAGCCGAAGTGGTAGATAGCGTTGGTCGAGTTCACAAAGGCCCTCGAGCCGCCGGACGGTCCGGTGGAATACGTGCCGCTGCCGGTGGAACCCGCCCCTGGATTAAACGGGACGCAAGCTCCGTTCGTGCAAAGCGAAAAACCTACGCTGTTGTTGCTGCTTGCTGTGGTTACCTTATAGGTTCCCGCCGTCCATCCGTTAGTAGAAGCGATTACAAAATCTTGACCAAGGGTCTGTGGACCAAACGGGTGAGAGCTGCTTTTCATCGCGGCTGTCCCTGGGCAACCTGTGCCTGTTGTGCAGGCTAGATCCGCAATGTTGGTGAGGGTCTCGGTAAAGATGTCGATCGCGGCACTTGCTGCGCCGATGGCAGGCGGCGTCTGAGCCGTCACGAGCCCGGTGCTCGACACGGTAGCCACTCCGGTGTTTTCGCTGTAGTAAACCCAAGTGGGTGGAGACGCGGCGGTCTGGTCGGTGTTGACGAGGACAGGGGCTAGTTGGTGCGTGCCCGCTGGCGCGAGGAACATCTCGTAGGCGTCCGACCACACTTCGGTGGGGGTAGCTGAGTTTGAGAATGTGGCTATACCGGACCATTCGCCGCAATAGCCCACATAGGTGCCATCTCCCGAAAAAGTTGTGCCGCCTGTTGTGTCGAAGAAGTTTACGGCGATAATGTGTTTTCCGTTAAAGAATTTTGTTGTATCGAGTGAGAATGTAAACGATGCGCCAGTGTCAAAATTGTCCGACCAGATAGGGATTCCGTCCACAGTGAGGGCTAGGTTTTTGGAGTCGCCGGCTCCGGTGCCTGTGACCGTTGGCGTCACGGTGATCGTGCCGGCCCAATTGGAACCAAGCCCGGTGCTGGTGGCCACAGAGAACCCCGGCGTGTAGGAGCACGGCCACGGGTTGGTGATACTGAACGCATTGGTAGCGCTGGTGGCCAAGACATTGCCAAGCGCGTCCAGCGCGACGGCGTAAGCGGTGTGGTTGCCGTTCCACACGTTGTAGGAGTCCGCTGGAAGGGCGTAACCTGTAGCGGGAGTGGCAAGACCGCTTACGGCCAGCGCCCCGATGTCCGTAGCGACGGCAGGGAAGGCGTCCACGTAGTATTGGACCGCGGCTGGCGGAGCAGCGCAGCCTGAGTTGGTGGACGTGAAGTTGTTGCCGTTGTAGCCCGTCCATACGGCGCTGGCGGCGGGCGAGACCAGCGTAATACTGCATGCAGCACTCAGTACCGGCACCCAGAGCAGGCAGGCCAGGAGCGCTTTTGCGATAAGATTAATACCCATATGATTACACCAAGTGCTGTTTTGCATGTCGCAACCTACTTCGCTACGGGTGCGCTTACGGGAATAGGCGTGAACTCCGCGTTGGCGGATGCCGAAGCGAGAAGCAATGCGATTCCATACATAGTGGTCGTGCTTTGCGTCCAATTTGAATAAGTCGTGCACGTGCCAGTACAATATGCGCCAACGCTAGTCACCCCCCCAAGAGGCTTCAGTTGAGTAGAGCAGTGAACTGCCGAAGCTCCCGTGCAAGAGGTGTCCGCGTCAATGATTGTGCTGTTTAGCGCGTAGTAGATAACAGTAGCGTCGCTGTTTGAAGCCTCGGCCAGCGTGACCACGATGGTTGCGTAAGGAGGCAGAGTAATGGGCGTGGAGAAGTACGCTTGAAATGCTTGGACTTGATTAGGGACCTTGGCTACCACTCCAGCTCCTGTATAGCCCAAATTAACGCAGGTCGAAAGTCCAGTACAATTCCATAAGCCGAAACGCCAACCAGCCGTCGGGGTGCCATTGTCTTGAATGTTCCCAACAACACCGGACACGTTCAGTTGAACACCTTGAGTGACGAACATCATCCCTACTTCCTTAGCTGACTGAACGACGTTCGTCGTATCGGCCAAAATGTTCGTGTAGGGCATCCCGGCTGATGATCCGTCTGTGAAATCGAGGCGAACGAAAGGAATGACCTGCTGGTAAGTACTCCAAGCCCCCCCGCTGTTGGCCGTGGTCTTAGTAAGAAAAGAGCAGGACGTGCAATTGGAGACGGGGAACGTCGGATTCATTCCGGGTTGTTGGCTGTACCGCACGGTCGGGTAATTGGTGGTTGGAGTACTGTTGTCGTTTTTGAGAACGAAGTAGTACAGAGTATTCGCACTGAGCGCGTAATTATACCCGGTTCCCGCCCCTCCAAATTTTACAAATCCAGCGGTCTGCTGACTGGACGTGGTGCTAGTGGCCAGACTTGCGCTGGGATTGGATGGACTAGTAGCGGTGGAACTATAAACGTCCACCTCCAAATCACTCGCCCCAAGAGTACCAGTTACGGCAGAAATCTCAATGGATACATTCTGAAGGGTAATGGCGGCAGGGGGGATGTACGAGAAAGCAAACCATGACGTGTTGCTGGCAGTACTCAGAGCAAAGGTCTGGTTGCTATAGGAACCGACCGAAGGCCAACCAAGAGCGAAGGGGTTTGTGTAGTTTGTCGCGGCGATGGCCGAGATTCCGAAGATTAGAAAGAGACCAAGTAGTTTTCGCATGATGGCTCCTATTGGCATAGCAATACCGCCTGTACGTACCCAGCGCCAGATACAGCGGTGAGTGTGACCGCCCCGATATCGTCAGCCGTAACTGTCGTGGATGTGAAGTCGGTTACGGTCGTGCTCTTGATGTGGGTCCCGATCGCGAGTGCCACCCCGGAAGTGTTGATGACATTCGCCACTGTTGGGATGGCCGTGCCCGCCACGATCTTCCAGAACTTGACCGTGGCAGTTCCAGCGTCCGCGGTAATCTCGTAGCCACCAACAGTGCAAGACTGCGGCATATTGAAGTATTGAACCACGCCGGTAGCGAGCGCTGCGCCGCCTGGAGTGCCGAATGCCGCGCCGTACTGGTGGATGACGGCGCCAGCGCCTGAGATAGTCGCTAGTGTCCCGCCGCCTGACGGATAGCTCCAAGTGCTCGATGATGGGATCGAAAAGGTTGGATTAAACGCCCCCGTATAGGTGACGTTGCCGGAGCGCGTCTCGGTGAACGTTCCGTTGTTGACGCCCGAGCCACCGCTTGTTCCAGCGAGCGCGGTATTAAACAGCACGGTCCCTGTCACCGCCAGCCCGTTTGATCCAATAGCCGCCCCGCCAATCGCTAAAGATGTAGCCGTGGCCACGCCAAGCGCGGGAGTCACTAGGGCAGCATTAGTGGCAAATACGAACGCCCCCGTTCCTGTTGCACCAGTACTCGTGACGCCTTCAGTAGTTACGTGGCCGGTCGTCCCAACAGTAAAGGCGTTGGATGTGCCGACGTGCAGCGAGTCTGCGCCAAACGCCCAGGCATTCGTAAAAGTGACGTTCGTGCCCGCGACCGGGGCCTTCATGTAAGTCGTGTAGTAATTTGTATACACGGCAGCCGAAGAGGCTGCGATTGTATCCCCTCCAAATACATTTGTGTATGCAGCCGCTACGGTGCCACTTGAAGAGGTATCGGTCATCGTTTGAGGCGCTGCCTTTATCAACACGCCGTTGGTAGTCCACGCTGACGCAGTGACCCCACTGCCACTAAATACAAGTGAGTTACCAGAAATCGTAGTTAAGCCGTTGAGAGCCACCGTACCGTTAAATGTGGCTGGTGCCGAGCCGCCAAACACCACCCCATTATTGAAGGTGGTCGTGCCCGTAACGCACAACTTATCGGAACCGATAGTGCAGCCACCGAGGGATAGAGACGTTCCAGCCGCAACGCCGAGAGTTGGGGTCGTGAGGGTCAGATTCGTCGCAGCAAGCCCGCTCGGTAGCGTAGTCGATTCGCTCGGTACGCCTGAACCGTTCGTCACTAGCACCGCGTTGTTCACCGCCGCGATCTGGCTTAGGACCGGCCCCGAACCAACATACAAGATATTGTTAGTGGTGCCGCTTGTGACCGTTCCCCCGATGGCCATACTGCCACCCGCTGGGCATGTCTGGAACGATGGGATCGTGGTTGCGTAACTCGACGCGCCCGACATGAAGCACTGGCCGTTGCCTGTTGGTGTTGCCCATGCTGGATTAGTCGCCCCGCTAACAAGCACGCTGTAGCCCGTCGATGCCAGGAATGCCGTTGTCGCCGCTGCGCTCTGGTAAGGAAGCGAACCAGCCGCACCGCCGGCTAGATAGGTCGCAAGGCCGGCAGTTAAGCCAGCCGCCGTGCCCGTGAGGTTGGTGGCAACACCACTAGCCGGCGTCCCGAGAGCGCCGCCGCTGACCAATTCAGTACCAACCGCAAGCGTGTAAGTGCCCGTCGCTGGAATCGCAAAGGTTGGATTGAATGCGCCGGTAAAGACGACGTTACCCGAAAGTGTCTCGGTGAAGGAACCGTTGTTCACGCCTGTGCCGCCGCTCGCAGCTCCGAGTGCAGTATTGAACAGAATGGTACCCGTGACCGCCAGCGCGTTCGATCCGATGGTCGCACCGCCGAACGCTCCGGTTGTCGCAATGACGCCGCCAAGCTGCGTCGAGTTTCCGGCCTTGTCCACCTTCCACTGTGAGGTGCTGCCAAGTTGGAAGTCGGCCAGCAGCGATCCGGTTCCAGACGCTATGTTCGTCGGATTCACCAACAGGGCAGCGTCCACCACGCCGCTCGTATTCCAAGTTGGGTTTACATTCAACGCAGGTAAGGTCTGAGTGCCCGTCAGAGAGTTCTGCACCGTCAGTGGCGCGATGGTTGACCCGGCAGCGGTCGCAAATAGTACCAATCCGATACCAGACGCGCTCGGCGAAGATTCCGTGAACACCATCCCATACGAAACAGATGGGCTGTGCCACTCCCACGTGATCTGATTGCCCCCGTTGAGGATCGTAGCGTTTCCGGTCGCCGCCGTGATTGCCGACAGCGCCGAACCACCACCACTCGGACACGTCTGGAACGACGGAATCGTAGTAGCATAGCTTGATGCTCCCGACATGAAGCACTGACCGTTCGCCGTGGGAGTCGCGTACTGCGGATTAGTCGCGCCAGTCACGATAACGCTGTAGCCCGTCGATGCCAGGAATGCCGTTGTCGCCGCTGCGCTCTGGTAAGGAAGCGAACCAGCCGCACCGCCGGCTAGATAGGTCGCAAGGCCGGCAGTTAAGCCAGCCGCCGTGCC